>ERZ1292640.2990-Hain-H43-02um-R1-2990-length-13337-cov-5_pt1 | contig 13337 bp, 13 predicted proteins | sample MGYA00564404_ERZ1292640 | MGnify/ENA primary metagenome ERZ1292640 (study PRJEB36523, sample SAMEA6512636) | groundwater metagenome | collected 2019-01-08 | study: AquaDiva: Metagenomics assemblies of 32 groundwater samples
TAATGAATGCGATGCCCAATCTTTTTGCCCTGTCACTGGTCGTGAAGGCTTCTAAGAATGATATAAAATAATATGCCCAGTAACTCAACTTTGAAACAATTCTTTTATACTTACGTGCTTTTAAGCCACAAAGACGGCAAGCGTTATATTGGCTGGACTAATAATCTGCAAAGGAGAATCGTTGAACATAACTCGGGTAAAAGTTTATCAACTGCCCCTCGCAGACCGTTTAGTATTATTTACTGTGAAGCTTGTTTGTCCGAAGAAGATGCTAAACAACGTGAAAAATATCTTAAAGCAACAGTTGGGCGAAGATACTTGGCAAGACGCCTTTACAATTATCTTCGGACAATTCAAAGTTGAGTTACTGGGATGAGAATATGCTATTTTGGGAATTTTAATCCTAATTATTCCAGAAACAGAGTTATAATTCGTGGACTTCAGGAAAACGGAGTAGAAATTTTGATTTGCCGCACTACTCTCAAGGGACTTAAGGGATTATGGGATTTATTTAAAAAACATGCCGGTATAAAAAATAAATACGATATTTTGATTGTGGGTTATTCTGATTCCAGACTAATGGTTCCTTTTGCTAAGTTAATATCAGGCAAAAAAATAATTTGGGATGCCTTTTATTCTCTTTATGATTCTTGGGTATTTGACCGAAAATTAGTTCCTCAAAAAAGTTTAAAGGCAGGATATTATTGGTTTTTAGATTGGTTTAGCTGTACAATAGCAAATCTAATTTTATTAGATTCGAATGTCCATATCGACTATTTTTCAAAAACATTTATAATTCCGAGATTTAAGTTTTTAAGAGTTTTTATTGGCGCGGATAGTGATTTATTTTTTCCAACGAGTACCCAAAAAGATATTAATATCTTTCTAGTTCATTTTCATGGCAACTTTGTTCCCCTGCAAGGTATGGAGTATATAATTAAAGCGGCTGGGATTTTAAGGAATAATCATGATATTAGATTTCAAATTGTGGGAGGGGGCCAAGATTATCAAAAGGTAAAAAAAATTGCTGTTGATTTAGAGTTAAAGAATATTTCGTGGTTAGACAGAATAGATTATGAAAATCTGTCGGGGTTCATTAATAGAGCGGATGTCTGTCTGGGCGGTTTTAGTAATAGCCAAAAGGCAAGAATGGTAAGTATGAATAAGCTTTTTGAATATATGGCTTGTGGCAAAGCAATAATAACTGGCGACTCACCATCCTTGAAAGAGATATTAATCGATGGAGAGAGTGTCATTTTTTCTAAGAGAGAAGACCCAGAAGATATTTCCTTTAACATTTTAAGACTAAAAAAAGACGAGGTTCTAAGAAAAAAGCTGGGAGACAGTGCAAGAGATCTATTTAATAAAAAATATACACCCAAAATAATAGCAGAAGAGCTTATTGGCAATATACAAAAAAGTGGAAAGTGGTTTGAGTAGTTTAATAATTAATCAACATTGATTTTATCAATTCAGTATGCTATAGACCCATAGACAAGTTGATCTGAAGTTAGCTTGTGCCTCTGATCAGGGGTATGGACAAGATTGTTGATTGTTTTGTGTTTATAGGATACGCTAATAAACAATGAAGAATGGTAGAAAAATATTAATCTTTGGTGGCGCAGGTTTTATCGGATCGTGGTTGGTGGATACGTTGAAATCAAAGCACAAGGTTGCTGTTTTTGATATTCAAAAAAAATTCAGTAATTATGACACCGAAAGATCTAAGGCTGTTTTTAGTTTTAGAAATAATCACCTTTTGAAGGGGGCAAGGATTTACAAGGGAGACGCTAGAAATTTAGAAAAAGTTCGATCTGTCATTGAAAAAGAAAAACCCGATATAATCGTTGGATTGGCTAGTATTCCTATAGAAAACTATCACGATCCAATACTGCAATTTGAAATAGAAGTTTTGAGTATGCGTAATATTTTAGAAGCTAATAAGGACTTAAAAGCCAAGGTGGTTTTCATGTCTTCGCTTTTTGCGGTTGGACCTTTTGATCATGTTTTGACCGAAGAAGCATCTCTAGAACCAATTACAAACTATGGCATCGGCAAAGCTACCGGTGAATTGCTGGTGAAAAATTTTGCCGAAAAATATTCAATTGTCAGAACTACCTCTGTTTATGGATTTGGAGATTTGAATTTTAGGGCTCACCAAATAGCTCTAGAAAGCGCTTTGATCGGAAACAAGTTTTGGATAAACAAAGCCGCGTTACTGGATTTCATCTACGTGGGGGATTTGGTTGAAGGCATAAAAAGGGTTATGTTTTACGACCATAATGATATTTTTAATATATCAGGCGGGAAAGCCGTAACCTTATTTGAATTTGTGAGAGCCCTTGAGTGCAATCTTAACAAAAAACTTGATTACGAGGTCAAATCCTTACAAGACAGGACCAAACGAGGAACCTTAGCCAATGATAAGGCCAGATTTATCCTAGATTGGGAACCTAAATACGATCTTATTGGTGGAACCAAAGAGATGATTAATCTTTATAAAAAGCATATGCCCAAGATTTGATTAAAAATCTATGCAAAAAATAATGAAACACGAAAAAATGGAACAAAAATATAAAACAAGGCTTACCCCTAATCCTTCCAGAGAAGCTGGTAAAGTTGTAGCTCAACTGGCAAGTGTCCTCACCGACAAAGGATCAGAGCATAGTTTTTTTGTCAGTGCGGCGTCTTTGGGGCCGACTTTTTTGAATAAAAAATTTAAACCCGGTATCGATAAAATATATTACACAATGGCGGTATATGATGATGAAGAAAAAAAAGCGGTTGCCAAAACCTTAGATGAAGGTTGGCTCGGATTAGGAAAATATTCCGCCGAGTTTTCCACAAAGGTTGCTAATATCTTTGGCAAGAAATCTGGCGTATTTGTTAATTCAGGTTCTTCTGGTACCCTTTTGGCTCTGAAAATATTAGATTTGCCACCCGGCTCAGAGGTGATTACCGCTGCTTGTACCTTTGCGACCACACTGGCCTCTATCTTGCATAATAATTTGGTGCCGGTTATGGCTGACAGTGAACTAGGCACTTATAATTTGGATTTAAAGAGCTTACCTAAAATGGTCTCCAAAAAAACCAGGGCTATTATATTGCCGCATACTCTAGGAAGTCTTAATGACATGAAAGCCCTGCGAATTTTTTGCAAGAAGCATAAGTTATTTTTTATTGAAGACAGTTGTGATACTATCGGCGGTAAATTTGCAGGCAAGCCAACCGGATCATTTGCCGATATTTCAGTGTGTAGTTTCTACGCTTCTCACAACATTACTGCCGGCGGTGGTGGCGGTATTCTCTGTATGGATGACGATAGACTAATAGCAAAAGCCTTAGCTTATCGCGACTGGGGGAGATTTGGTGACGATGACGAAGATATTAATAAGCGATTTAATCTTCACCTTGATGGTATTCCGTATGATCGCAAGTTCCTATATTCTCTGGTTGGGTTTAATTTAAAACCAACAGAAATGCAGGCGGCCTTTGGTCTGGTCCAGTTAAAAAAATTAGACGCTTTTAATGTTATCCGCAGAAATAATTTCAATCGTTTGCGTGATAGGTTAATGAAATATGAGAAATTTTTTATATTACCCCGAGATCTTCCCAACGCTGAAGTCTATTGGTTAGCTTTTCCGGTTACCATTAAAGACGGTGTGCCATTTGATCGGCTTGAATTACTTCGCCATCTTGAATCCAAAAAAATCCAGACCAGATTATTATTCGCCGGTAACATTTTACGTCAGCCGGCATTCAGAAACATACCCCACCGAGTGGTCGGCAAACTGACCAATGCTGATAAAATTATGAAAGATACTTTCGTTGTCGGTGCTCATCACGGGTTGACCAATGAGATGGTCGATTATATTTGTGACGTATTTGATGATTTCTTGTCACGATATTGGGATAAATAACCCGCTAAGTCTGAGCCGTAGCCCAAGAGTTTAGAAACAATTCAAAATAGCCAAACTTCATTTTTTTTCTATCAAAACCACCTTGGGACAGGTATTTAGCTAAATCTCCATGATCGTAAGCACCCTTGTGCTCGTTCATGCCCTCTCGGCTGACAATATTAAAAAAGGCCAAACACCGTAATAATTTATCGGCCCACGGGCACGGAGTCGTAAGGATAAATACCCCCCCGGGTTTTAAAACTCTATATATTTCACGCAAAGCTTGGGGTAGTCGGTGCTGTTCTATGTGTTCGAAAACGGCAAGCATTGTTACGACATCAAAACTACTATTGTCGAAGGGCAAAGTGGATTCGTTTTCCACGTCAAATTTTATCAGGGTGAGATTTTGAGTTTGGAATGAGGTATCTACCGATGGATCAATACCAAACTTTTCTTGAAAATGAGTATTCATAAGAAATAATGGAGTAATGCCGCAGCCTATATCCAAGATTTTTCCACGATTGGCGGTTGTTTGCCCAATGAGCATATTTGCCGTTGCCATACGTTTTTTTGAAAGCAATTTTTCCAGCAATCCGTATCCGGGGGTTATATTTTTGAATGATTTAAGATGATTCATTGCGAGACCCAATGGCTTATGGTAGCATCTTTATTATATTATGACAAAATTTTCGATTATTATTCCTTGTTTCAATGAGAAGAACACCATCGTAGAAATTATTAAGCAGGTCCAAAAAGTATCATTATTGAACATTGAGAAAGAGATTATTGTGGTTGATGACGGATCAACAGACGGAACACGCGAACTCGTGGCAAAATTACCGGGGATTAAGTATTTTTTTCACGACAAGAATCTAGGGAAAGGTGGCGCTGTGAAAACTGGTTTTCGAGAAGCGACCGGAGAAATTGTTATCATTCAGGATGCGGATCTAGAATATGATCCAAATGAATATAGCGCCATGATCGCTCCAATCCTTAATGGTGATAGTGAAATCGTATTGGGAGTGAGGATTTTTCCTAATCATGATCTTCGTCGGAGAAAATCAAATTATTGGCTAGCCTGGTTGGGCAATCACTGTATTACCTGGCTGACTAATATCTTGTATGGCAATTGGGCCGGCGAGTACGAAGGGGGTTATAAAGCATTTACAAAAAAGCTCATTGATTGCGTGTCCGTTAAAACAAATGATTTTGATTTTGATAATGAATTGATTTGCAAGATTCTAAAATTAGGGCATAAAACGGCGGACGTCCCGATTCATTATCATCCTCGTGGATATTTGGAGGGCAAAAAGATAAATTATAAACACGGCGTCAAAATACTATGGACAATTCTGAAATATCGTTTTATTGATTAATAGTATATGGTCAATCTTCCACAAGAAAAATATAATTTCAAGATACTGTTTATTATCTGGTTATGCGTCATCGGTTTTGCCAGCATTCTGCCGATTCTTTGGATTCGACACTCGCTGGGTGTTAATTGGCATGGGGTAATACCTAATTATGTCACCGATACCACCTTTTATCTTGATCGGATTAATAAAACAATCAGCGATTTTCCTTTTTCCGGCAATCATTATTATTTAAAGCATCGATTTGACCCGCAACCGGTATTTTCGATTGCCGAAACCATCGTCGCGCTTCCCATGAAACTCGGGGTTTCTTTTAATGGAGGATTGTTATTGGGTTTTATTATCGCTAGTATTTTTTTTGCTTTATTCGCGTATAAATTTTTAAGAAATTTTGTTGATCAATCGGGAGCTATTATTATCGCTTCTTTGGTATATATCGTTTCATACGGCGGTCTGGTCAGGCCGGTTGTCATGGAGACAATTATGCCGGTTTTTATCTTTTTTAATTGGGCCATGTTCTATTGGCTTCTCCGACCCAATAAAAAACGGTCCGGAGTCTTTTTGGGAACGGCGATTGTCGGCGCCTTTTATTTATATTCTTATCTTTGGCAAGTTGTTGTTATCACGATTGTTTTTGTGGAACTGTATCTACTAATGGCTAGGCAATGGAGTAGATTTTTTAATCTTTTGAAAATATCTTCTCTAGCGTTAGCGTTGGCCGCTCCCGTCATTTTGAGTACGTTTAAAGCAAGTTTATTGACCGGATATTGGGAGAATATGCAACGAGTCGGTTTTGTGGCCACTCATTTGCCGCCGATAGAAGCGTATTATTACGGCCGCTGGTTAATCGTGGCCGGATTGATCTGGACTATATTTTTTGTAAAACAGTTAAAGGATAAAACCGTCACCGCTTGGTATTTTTTGATTGTGAGCGCGGCTATTTTTCTGGCATTGGTCAGCAACGTCATCACCGGAAAAGATTTTTTGATCGCTACTCACGTGAACAGATTCGTAATTACCTGGTTCGCTTTGATGTTTGGTTTGGAAATTTATTATTTTGTAATCTTAAAATTATGGCGGGGAAAGATTTATATTACCGCTCTGACCTCTTTCTTAATCTTGATTGGTTCCATGACAATATTTGCCGAGATAAGGCGCTCCATAGTGCCTCCTTTTTCTTTACCCTATTCCGAAATGGTAGCCGTTCAGGATTATCGAGCCCCTCTGGCGTGGCTTGATGCTCACGAATCAGAGCCCAAGGTCATTTGGGCTAGCGATAGTATTAGTAGATACGTTCCATATCTTTCCAAACACTATGTTTTGTATCCCGGGCTTCTCAATGCGCATCTTTATCTCGTGCCCAACTCGGAAGTTCGAGAACGATATTTGACGAGTCGCTATTTTCAGGACCTTAGTCTCGAAATCTTAAAACAGGAGTATGTCTATTATGCGGGATCTTATTTTGATTATAAAATGGATGATCTTAATTTGCGCCATAAACTATGCGCTATCGTTAAATTGAATAATAATTTTTGTCAAAAACAACTTGCCCAAAGCTTGGTTTCTCAAAAAGACCGTGATATTATGGCCGCATATCAGCTTGAAACAACATTTATTCGTCCACATATCCAGGAATATCTCAAAAAGTACCATGTTTCATATTTTATAAGAGATATTGTCCTAGATACCTCTCTGTCGAAACTTGTGTCCATGGTGCCGGTATATAACGATGGCCGATTTGAGATATATAAAATCAACATGCCATGAAAATAACATTTTTAGCAACTCATCTAAAAATTAATGGCGGCAATAGAATAATTTTGACTTACGCGAATTTGTTGTCAGGGATGGGGCATCAGGTTACGGTGGTTGCTTTGACGAACGGAAAAGTGCGGAGATTAATAAAAAATATCATTCGTGTTAAACCCGGATGGATTCCAAAATTCGTGCCTAATGTTTTATGGGTAAAGGATTATAGTGAAAGCAACATACCGAATGCCGATGTTGTGGTTGCCACGGCTTGGCAAAGTGCCGGATCAGTTGCCTCGTATGGCGCCCAAAAGGGCAAAAAGTTTTACCTAAGCCTGCATTACGAGAGTCTTTACCATGGTGCTCCAGAGTTAGTAGATCCAACATATCGGTTGCCATTGACCAAAATAGTGCCATCTTCTTGGCTTCAGAAAATAATAAAAGACAAGTTCCAATCGGACAGCCACGTGATAGTTATTCCAGTAGATTTGGGACTGTTTAGATTTTTGCCCGAATACCGTAAACCAGCCCCAATAAGAATTATGATGCTTAATCATACCTACGCATGGAAGGGAACAAAAATAGGTCTTGATGTGTTTAGGAAGATTAAGGCCGATTTACCTGATATCCAGCTGGTTATGTTTGGAGTGAGAAATAAGAAATTTAATGATCCAATTTGTAATGAGTATCATTTTAATCCAAAACAGAATGATCTAGCTAAAATTTATTCATCTTGTCATATTTATGTATGCACGTCCGAATATGAAGCATTGGGAATGCCGGCCATGGAAGCCATGGCCTGCAAATGCGCAGCCGTGACGTTTGATACGGGCGGATCAAGTGAATATGCCATAGACGGAAAAACCGCTTTTGTGGCGAAGCATAATGACGTAGCTGATCTTGAGGCAAAATTAAGATTGGCTATTAGCAACGAAAAACTTCGCGAAGAAATAAGCCAAAGAGGATATGATTTTATAAGGGATAATTTTGACTGGAGTGATGCTGCCGACAAAATGGCTAAAATATTTACAGATGGAAAATAGTCCACCCCCAAAGGTTTCTGTTATAGTTCCCACTCATAATCGTCCCGAAATGCTCAAAAGAGCTGTTAATTCGGTCTTGAATCAAACATACCGAGATTTTGAGGTTATTGTTATTGACGACGGGTTAGAAAAAAGAGCGGATGAAATTATAAATAGCCTCAACGATTCTCGGTTGAAATATATTCAGCATTTGGAAGAAAAAGGGGGTTCAGTAGCTAGAAATACGGGAATTAAAAACGCAAACGGAGAGTTTGTGGCTTTTCTGGACGACGACGACGAATGGTTGTCACACAAGCTTGCCACGCAAATGGCTCAATTTGGATTAACTCCTCATAATGTCGGATTTTGTTTTTCTGCGGTGGAAAATGTTTATAGCGATAGAAGTTACATCACAACGGTACCCTCCGGAATCGGTGACTATCACCAACTTGCTTTGTCATACTTTAAATCGCTTTTAACCGTAACCCTTGTTGTTAAAAAATATATATTTCAGGAAACGGGCTTGTTTGATGAGAATTTTCCAAGTCATCAAGAAGCGGAACTTATGATCCGGGTGACAGAAAAATTTAAAGGTCTGGGAATCAATCAGCCGTTGGTAAAAGTTGCTATGGGTGGGCATGATCAGGTCGGGGGAAGTCTAAAAAGGAGAATTCTGGGCAGAGAGATGTTATTAGCAAAACACATGAAAGAATTTGAAAACGATAAAAAGCTGCTGGCTGATCAAAGTTTTAGTTTGGGATTAATGTACAGAGACGACTTTCAATTTAAAAAAGCAGGTAATATGTTTAAAAAGGCCGTGAAAAATGATTTTTCAATAAAATACTTCGCGCATAGCTTGAGCATGATTTTTGGTGGACGGGTTTATCGGTTTATAAGAATAAAAAAATTATCAAAATGAAACTTATAGCGATATTACGCACCAAGAATTCATTATTAAAGCTTGAAGATTGCCTCGAGAAGCTTTCATTGCTGGTAGATGAAATAATTGTCATGGATAATGGTTCGACAGATGGAACTATCGAGGTTTTGAAAAAGTTTCCTAAAATTATCAAAGTTTTATACAGAGATGATACGGGCAATTTTAACGAGGGAAGAGACATGAATCTGATATTAGATGAAGCCAAGAAAAGAAATCCTGATTGGATTACTATGGCTTGGCCCGATGAAGTCTTTGAGAGGAATTTAACAAGAGGTATTCTAGAAAAGTATATGCAAAGTAAATACGATTGTGTTGGTTTCAGGATGTGTCATTTTTGGCGGAGCATGAAATATTGCAGATTTGATCGAGATTGGTTTTTTTATACTTTGCGACCCCAAAGATTTATGTGGCGCAATCTAGAAGGTACGTATTTTAATAACGTAGTAATTCATCCAGGAGGAATTCAAGGAATAAATTCTCCGGTTTGCACTTCTCTTTTTAGAATCAAGCATTACGGATATGTTAATAAACTGGACGTAGACAGAAAACTAGCCGTCTTTAAGCAGAATGATCCGACTAAATTACATAAGTATATTACTGCTGATTTTGAAAATAAGGAAAGTCTAGAATACATTCTGCGCTATCCTTTTATAGAGTTTGACAATAAATTGGCCAACTATTTTTATATAGTTTTTTATAAATTGATATGCGATATGCTACTAATTACTGTTAAAATAAAAAGACGATATTTCCGCAAACTCAAATTTTTTCGGACATCAGACGGAAAGTAACCCCCACTATTTTATTTTGAACATTTTCTTTAAGAAAGTTCGGTGTTGAGGAATTATGTTGGTGGGCAATTTTTTGTAAAAATTAATTTTTTCCGCCTGATTGCTTCCTCGCAGGTCGCCTGAATCTATCGCGCATAAGAATAGTAAGCCTATTGTAGTTCCAAATTCTTGACTTTTCTTTTCATCGTCTAGATATTCATTATATCCAAGAAACTTTTTAATTTTTACTCTAATACCTAATTCATCCATAGCTATTCGATGAATGCAATCTGAAATTGTTTCATTGTAGTACAACGTGCCTCCTGGTATGTGCCATAACCCCCGCCAGCTTTTAGTCCTTCTTAATGTAAGGAGTATGCCATTACTATCTTTTATTATAAGTTCTACGCAAAGCCGTGGCACTTTAGAGTAAATTGCCCTAAACTCTTTTATGGTAAATGGGTATTTAATCTTTTCCATAGTTATAAAAATTAAAGATGGTATATTCTATGGAGATATGAGTTTTCGTCCTTGAGTAGATTATTGGGATGACCAGACTCTACTAATTTGCCACGATCTAGTATGAAAACTAGATCAGTTCTCATGATTGTATTTATGCGATGAGCGATAACAATAACAGTCATTTGACCCTTAAGATTTTGTATTGCTTCCTGAATGAGGACTTCTGATTCGTTATCAATTGCGCTCGTAGCCTCGTCAAGAATTAATATCTGTGGATTACGAGCCAATGCTCGGGCTAAAATTATTCTTTGTTTCTGCCCGCCCGATAATTTAACTCCTCTTTCGCCGACGATGGTGGCAAACTTGTCAGGTAGTTCTTCTATAAAGTTAAAAATGTTAGCCGTTTTTGCGGCTTGAACAACCGTTTCATGAGAGATTGATTGATTGTAAAACAATATATTATTTTCTATCGTGTCGTTTATCAGGAAAATATCTTGAGGAACGTAACCTATATTTTTTCGCCAATCTTTGAGGGCTATTTTTAAGAAATCTTTATTGTCGAGTAATATTTGGCCCTCGTTGGGAACCAGAAGCCGAAGAAGCATATCCGCGATAGTCGTTTTACCCGCGCCGGAGGGACCGATAATCCCAACTATCCGCCCCTTCTCCACCAGGAGGTTTATATTATCAAGAACGCGAGTATTTTTATTGTGGGAGAAGCTTATATTTTTAAATTCGAGAGATTCATTAAAAATAAAAACGTCTGACCCTCGATCTATTTCAGTGTTACTTGTCGCGATAGAACGATAGCTAATGATGTTTTCCATGTTAGGGGTGATACTGATGAATGTTTGGAATTGTCCCTGAATTGATTGAATAAATGAAAATATTTTTTGAATAAGATATACCACCACTCCAAACGAAGCAATATTAAAACTTGGCAAATGATAAGTAAACATAAATAATATTCCCACAAAAACAATGCCTATCGGTTCTATTGAGCTTCCTATCGCGTAACTATACATACCCGTCTTTGTCCGAGCTAATCTAAGTTTTTTAAAATAATCGTTACCTCCTTTAACCACAGACCTCTCTGTTCCCGTAGTTTTAACGATCTTGACGCCAATAATGTTTTCTCCGATATGATTAGCTACTTGTTTATAAAGTAAGCTGGTTTGTTCCGAAAGTTTTCTTATTTTGTAAAAAAGTGGTTTTAGAACAGGCAATAATAACGCACCGAACAAAAGTGTTGCTAGAGTGATTGGAGCTGATATCTTGAAGGCAACAATGGAATAGGTAATAAGACTTGATAGTATAAGGATGCCGGTTCCAATTTGTAGTAATATGGTAGCTGACTGATTTACGTCAAAAAACAAAGTTCTTTCAAGATAGCCAATTTTTTGATTCGATAAATACGGCCAGTCCGCTCTCAATGTTTTTTGAAGCAAATCGGCTCGAAGATTTTCTTCAAAGCGGGCGGCAAGTTTTTCCGTGTTATATTTTGCGATAAATTGCGCCAAAGCTTTCAGCGCAAACAAAAAAACCATGAAAATAATAAGGTCGGGGGGTGTTAATGGTATATGAAGGATGGAAAAGAATTTTTCAGTACTTTTTGTTATGAAGTCTGTCCCCGCGACACTACTGTTTGAAAATAGAGAAAAAAGTGGAATGATAATGCCTATACCGATACTTCCGGCGATACCATTTATAAATCCAAGCAATACAATAAAAACAAACCTTTTCTTATAGGAAGTTATAAAATTCGCGGTGAGCTTATAGAGATATATGATTTTTTTGATTGTATACAATTTGAATTTTTCTAAAATTGTTTATTTTCAACATAGAACATATCAGATTTTCAGGCTTTTGTAAAGGAAGATTCATTGTTCTTTTTATTCATTGGCCGTGTTATTATTGGGTATGATTTTGGAAGATTAAGTAAGTTTTAATTATGAACGGGAAGGAATATATAGACCAAGGAGCGATAGATTATATCTGGAAAAAGACCTGGGAGAAAGGAGATCCCGGTCTTAGTGTTGTAACGAATCGGTTTTTTGTTGAGGCATACCCAGTTTTTAAAAAATATATTCCCCTTAGGGCTAACAGAATTTTAGAGCTTGCTACTGGATGCGGACGATTTGGGGTCAGTATGGCTAAGGATTTTAAAGACAGCAAGGTCTATATTTCAGATATTTTGGAAGAATCTTTGAATTTAGCCAGAAAGTTAGCCGATGAGCTTAATGCGAGCAATATAGAATTTAGCGTTCAGGATTGTCGGCATATTAATTTTTGCGATAACTATTTTGATATTGTTTTTGCCGACGCCCTGATTCAACATTTACCGCAAGACGAGGAGGCCGCTAGAGAGATGATAAGGGTTCTAAAACCCGGGGGCCGGCTGATTTTGGCCGTTGCAAACAAATGGAATTTTCATACACTCTATAAATTGTTGATGGGCGGTAAATATAACTATGGTTACGAAAAATCCTATTCCAAGAAAGAGTTGAGAGAAATATTGAAAAATAATGGTCTGGAAATTGAAGCGGAAGACGGTTTTTATGTCGGATACGGTCTATTTCGATTAAAAAAATATCATAGAATGTTCCATTTCTTGGGTCGGGCGGTCAATAGGTTATCTAAAATTTTAGACAAGCATACCAACAGATTTTTTACAAAAAATTTTGGGTTTGAAATAGTTATCGTGGGAGGGAAATAGCGTATTGCGCTAAATGACAGTTTTGGATAATATATTGCAATGATTAAACCCAACCATGATGCTGTTCCGGGCAAGCTGGACCATTGCCAGATTACGGGTTCAAAGAACCTATTTGAGGCCATAGATTTGGGACACCAACCGCCTTGCGACGCCCTTCTCACCAAGGAAACCATAAATCAGCCCGAGGTTTATTATCCTCTTCGGCTAATGATTTGTCCGGATTCAGGCCTTGCCCAACTTGACCATATAGTAGACGGTTCAACCATCTATCCCAAAGATTATCCTTATCGAAGCGGTATTTCCGCGCCGTTGCGCGACTACCAGGTGTCGTTTGCCGATAGCGTTGTAAAAAAATTTAATTTAGCCCCAAAATCTTTATGTGTTGATATTGGATCAAACGATGGCA
>ERZ1292640.96-Hain-H43-02um-R1-96-length-70523-cov-44_pt1 | contig 13337 bp, 12 predicted proteins | sample MGYA00564404_ERZ1292640 | MGnify/ENA primary metagenome ERZ1292640 (study PRJEB36523, sample SAMEA6512636) | groundwater metagenome | collected 2019-01-08 | study: AquaDiva: Metagenomics assemblies of 32 groundwater samples
CTTTTAGCGTTTAGCTTTTAGCGTTTAGCTTTTAGCGTTTAGCTTTTAGCGTTTAGCGTTTAGCGTTTAGCGTTTAGCGTTTAGCGTTTAGCGTTTAGCGTTTAGCGGATAGTAAAAAATTTTTGTTTTAATTAACTATACGCTATATGCTCTACGCTAAGCCTCCTCTTCCCTGCTCTCTAACTTGGTCGCACGTTTGCCTATCTTGTCGCGAAGATAATACAATTTAGCCCTTTTGACTTTACTGGAACGTGTTATCTCAATACGCTCAATATTAGGTGAATGAAGAGGGAACACACGCTCAACACCCTCGCCGTGAGAAATCTTTCTTATGGTAAAATTTTGCTGAACCCCTGACCCATGCTTAGCAATTACCACGCCCTCAAAGGGATGCAGACGCACCTTATCCGGCCCCTCAACTATCTTTGTCAAAATCCTCAAAGTATCACCTACATTAAATTGAGGAACTTCCTTTTTAACACCCCCCTGTTCAACAAGTTTCATTTTGTCCATTTTAACTCTCCTCGTTTAGCAGATAGCGTATAGCGTTTAGCGTATAATAAAAAATCTTTGTTTTAACTATACGCTATCCGCTATACGCCTTACGCTATCTTCTTTAATAAATCCGGTCTTTTTTCTTTCGTCCTCTTTATAGACTGCTCTTCCCTCCATACCTCTATCTTACTATGATCTCCACAAAGAAGCATTTTTGGCACCTGCATATCCCTAAATTTAGCCGGTCTTGTATACTGAGGGTATTCTAATAGATTACCCTCAAAAGACTCTGAAATCAAGGAATTTTTATCACCCAGGACCCCGGGGATTAATCTGACAATCGCATCCACCAAAACCATTGCAGGCAACTCTCCGCCAGTCAAAACATAATCGCCGATAGAAATCTCATCGTCCGCCAAAAATTGCCTCACTCTTTCATCCACCCCCTCGTAGTGGCCGCAAATCAAAATCAGGTGCTTATTTTTTGCCAATTTTTTCGCGAGCTTCTGATCCATTTTTTTTCCTTGAGGAGAAAGCAAGATAACTTTTGTCTTTTTCGTATCGCGTATCGCGTATTGCGTATTGCGTTTCTTTGACGCACGACGCACGACGCACGACGCACGATGTAAAATATGCTCTACTGCCTTGAATATCGGTTCCGGACTCATCACCATACCGCTGCCGCCGCCATAAGGCCGGTCATCCACCTTACGATGCTTATCAAAAGTGTAATCCCGAAGATCATGCGTATAGATCTTAACCTTACCTTTCTCTTTTGCCCGTTTCATTATAGACTCATTCAACACAGGCTCAAACATTTTAGGAAAAATTGTTATGATATCTATTCTCATCGTTAACTACTATAGCTATCCAAGAATTCTTTTTTAAACTCGGTAAATCTATCCTGTTGAATTGCCTCTCTAATCTTACGCATCAAATCTAAATAGAAATAGATATTATGCAGTGAAACTAAACGCAGCCCTAATAATTCTTCGGTATTAAATAGATGCCGTAAATACGAGCGGCTAAAATTCTTGCATGTATAACAGCCGCATTTCTCATCTAAGGGCCTAAAATCTTCTATGAAAGGGGCATTTCTAATGGTAATTTTTCCCGCGCTTGTAAAAGCAGTGCCATTTCTTCCATAACGCGTAGGCACCACACAATCAAGCATGTCAATACCTGCTTCTACCGCTCTAATAATATCCTCGGGCAGGCCCACACCCATAAGATAACGCGGTTTTTCAACCGGTAACAGACTTGCCGTTAAATCTACAATATTATACATCAAATTCTTTGGTTCGCCAACTGAAACTCCACCCAAGGCAAAACCATCAAAATCCATATCTATAAGCTGCTTCGCGCATTCTTTACGTAAATCCTCATAAGTAGCGCCTTGCACAATCCCAAATAATAATTGCCTTTCGCGCACGACGCACGACGCACGACGCACGACAGATAAAGAACGCTTTGCCCAATTAATTGTCCTGTTCATCGCCACTTCAGCATGATCCCTTGAACAAGGATAATGCGCGCACTCATCAAGGGGCATCATAATATCCGAACCCAAGCCTCTTTGAATTTCAATAACACTCTCAGGAGTAAAAAAATGCTTTTGGCCGTCTATATGAGACTGAAACTCAACACCATCATCACTAATCTTCCTCAAAAGCGCTAAACTGAATACCTGATAACCGCCGCTGTCAGTAAGTATCGGCCCCTGCCAGGACATAAAGTTATGCAAGGAGCCTGCCTTTTTAATCACATCCATTCCCGGCCGCAAAAAAAGATGATACGCGTTAGAAAGCACAATTTGCGCCCCGCACTCTTTAAGCTCACCCGGAGAAATTGCCTTAACCGTTCCTTGAGTACCCACAGGCATAAAACAAGGCGTATCAATTTCTCCATGAGAAGTAATTAATTTCCCCACCCGCGCTTTGGTATGTATGTCACTATGAATTAAATTAAAATGCATATATCTTATTTTGCAGAGGCTTAATTTATCCTAAACCTTGTCATCTCGAGTAGATTAAGTCTTGTCATTTCGAGGAGTGAAACGACGAGAAATCTTTACCCCTCCCTAACCCGACTCGAGTCAAATGAAAATGATCTCGACGAAAAGTCTTTATCATCCCTGTTAATTATGACAATGGTAATTTCCCTCCCCCTTGTGAGGAAGGCTAGGGAGGGGGCAATTTCTTCCCCTCCCCTAACCCCTCCCACAAGGGGAATTTAATATAAGGGAATTCTTAGTAATAATTAAATTATCAACATCGCATCCCCGTAACTATAAAACCTGTATTTCTTATCAACTGCCTCCTCATATGCCTTCTTCGCTAACTTTTCCATGCAAAACGCGCAAACCAGCATAAATAAGGTTGTGCAAGGAAGATGAAAGTTAGTTAATAAACAATCCGTTAATTTAAACTCATACCCGGGATAGATAAACAAATCCGTAAAACCTTCTTTTTTGCCCAAAGCAAAAGCCTCGATTGCCCTCAAGGCAGTACTACCTACGGCAATAACGCGTAATTTATCGGCCTTTGCTTTTTCTAGCTTCTTAAAAGCGTCTTCTGATATTCTAAAATATTCCGCCTCCATCTTATGCTGTTCGATATCATCGCACTTAACCGGCCTGAATGTTCCTAACCCAACATGTAAAGTTATATAGGCAATATCAACTCCTTGCGCGGAAATCTCCTTTATTATGCCTTCTGTAAAATGTAATCCGGCTGTAGGCGCGGCTATCGCGCCCTCTTTCTCCGCGTAAACAGTCTGATAGTAAATATTATCTAAATCTAGAGCCTCTCTTTTAATGTAAGGCGGAAGCGGCATTACCCCTAATTCATAAATCCTATCCGCGTCGGCCTTCTTAAAAGAGATTTCGTTTTTACCACTGACTACGCCAACAACGCTTCCATTATCAAAAATTATCTTTTCTTCTACCTTTATGCGGCTAGGATTAATTAAAGCGCTAAATAAATTTCCGTTTTTTCTTTTCAATAATAGAACTTCTACTCTTCCGCCTGTAACCTTCCGGCCAATTAAACGACTCGGCAAAACCTTGGTATCATTTAGAACCAAGATATCTCCTTTTCTTAAATAATCTTTTATATCTTTAAATATCCTGTGCTCAATTATACCCGTCTTACGATTGACTACCAAAAGGCGCGCATCAAGCCGCTCTAACAAAGGATACTGAGCAATCAGCTCCTTAGGAAGATCATAATTAAAATCGGATAATTTTAGCATAATAAAAATGGTTACAGTGATTTAAAATCATTATTTCTTTATATTTTCTATCATTTCATCAGATAAGTCATCATAAGAGAAAAAAACGATTCCGTCAGGGTTAAAGTCAGCGGTTAATTTGTACTGCCTTAAAAATCTCTCCGGTTCATCTTTCATCAAGAAAACGCCAAGCCCGATAAATATCTTCGCGTTTGCGCGGAATGCTAAAGCGGCTTTGGTTATTTGTTGAGCCAACGCGTCATCGCGCGTATAATTCATTAAAACTACATAATCCACGATCCCATTGCTAAGCCAAGAAGGCCAATCCTGAAAATAACTTAAATATGCCCGCTCGACACCCGGAATTACCGCGCAAGAAACTAATAATTCAGACGACTTCTTCTTTATACGCATTGATAATCTTCGGACAAGGCCTGAAATTTGCTCCCGTTTCCAGTTATCCCAAACTAAATAGTCATCATTCTCAAGCCGGCTATTCATAGGATCTAAACCGGTTTTTTCTTTAAAACGCCTAAGGTTATCTCCTCCATATCCATAAGTCAAACCGTATTTATTAAAACGCGAGCCCCAAACAAAAGGCACAATCGCCGGATACCGGACATAATCAAGATGTATTCCGCTTAAGCGCGGATACTTTTGCAAAATTTCATCAATAATTGATGCTATGTATTTCTCTACCCTAGGATCTCCGGGCTCAAGAAAAAACTGATTCTCTACAAGATAATACTTATCGAGCTCATTCTTTTCATTTGCCCCTGTCCTTAAATATTGATCCCTTGTAAGAATAGAATTTCCGAACTTTAAAAGTATATCCGCTTTATCGTTTTTGCCTAAACTCAAAATATTCAGCCACGCGAAAACCTTTATTTTGTTCTTTTGGGCCTCCTCTAAAAGAAAACTAATTATGTCTGTACTGCTTAAGATCCCTCGCTTCGTCCTTCGATTACACTCAGGACTCACTCGGGATGACGCCAAGGTTGAGTCAATTTTAGAATCATAATAGGCATTACCTGATTGATACAACTGCAGATAAATCTGATTTATACTAGCCTTCTTACAGGTTTTAATAAGGCTCAACACGCCTTCTTTTGAATACAACGCTGATTTAGGTGAAAAAACAGAAACCCAAACACCCCTATTTAACGCATCCTTATCTTTAACGGGTTGGGCCCAAAGAAACCCATTCAGAAATACCCCTAAAACAAGGCCAAAAATAATTAAATTCTTTTTTATAAACCGCATTTTAATTTCTTATCTCTTTTTTAACTTTTCTGTCTCTGAATACATGCATCCGCAATATTTCTGACAGTATATACCTTTGGCTTTTGCTTCATTGCGCGCTCTCCTGAAACCCGGACGGAAATCTTCATAATAAAAATCTATTCCCTGCGTTTCTGCGATATCACTGCCAATCTTCTTTAGCAATTCCTGATCCTGATAAGGGCTGACTAATAAAGTAGTAGTAAAATAATCAAACCCTTTTTCTTTGGCAATTTTAGCTGTTTGCCGCAACCGTAACGCCCAACACAACGAACATCTCTGAGGTTTATCTTCGACGCGTCCTTCGTCATTCCGGCGAACAAGGTCTTCGTCATTCCGGCGCCCGGAATCCCCTTCGTCCTTTCCGTCATTCCGGCGCAAGCCGGAATCCAGTAGCGCCTTTCCAAGATTTACTGCTTGAAAAAATTCTTGCGGCTTGTATTCAGGATAGATTACATCGATTTGTGTTGTTTTTCTTAAATCCTCTACTGCCTGCCTCCTATTTTCATACTCCGCAAGAGGATGGATATTAGGATTATAAAAAAATCCCTGAACCTCAAATCCCTTCTCTTTTAGTTGTTCTAACGGATAAATCAGGCAAGGCGCGCAACAAATGTGAAGCAATATTTTCATCTATTATGATTCTTCTTGTTTTTCGTATTTTTTCCCGAAATGTTCATAGGCAAGTTTTGCGGCGGTTCTGCCGCGCGAGGTTCTTTTTAGGTAGCCGGCTTTAAGCAGATATGGCTCAACTGTATCGGCAATAGTATCAACTTCCTCATTAAGGCTGGCTGCCAAAGATTCCACACCCACAGGACCGCCATTATAAGTTTCTAAAACCAATTTCAATACCTTGCGGTCCAATTCATCTAAACCAGCCTTGTCAATGCCCAAATCACTTAAAGTTTTAATAGCAGTCTCCCTGTTTACCTTTTCTATCTTTAATACTTGGGCATAATCCCTAACCCTGCGCAGCAGCCTATTGGCAATACGCGGCGTCCCCCGGGAACGCGCGGCAATCTCCAGCGCGGCTTCATCATCTATATCTAATTCTAATATTTCCGCCGAATGTTTTATAATCTTGGCGAGGTCTTCTACTTTATAAAAATCCAAATTGTAAAATATCCCGAATCTTCCGCGCATGGGCGCGGCTAATAAACCCGCGCGCGTAGTAGCGCCTATAAGCGTAAACGGCTTAAGATTAAATTTTATAGTTTTAGCGTATGGCCCTTTATCAATCACAAAATCAATCTGAAAACCCTCCATCGCCGGATATAAAAATTCTTCCACTACCTTAGAGAGCCGATGTATTTCATCAATAAAAAGAATATCCCCTTTTTCTAAATTCGTTAATATGCCGATAAGGTCCCCAGCGCGCTCAATTGCCGGGCCAGAAGTAGCAGTAATCTTTGAACCCATTTCATGAGCAACGATATGCGCGAGCGAAGTTTTACCTAATCCGGGCGGACCGCTTAAAAGCAGATGATCAAGAGGCTCTTTTCTTTGTTTTGCCGCCTGCGCTGAAATCTTTAAATTATCCACTATCTCCTTATGGCCTATAAACTCGATAAGTTTTTTCGGCCTTAAAGAAATATTTAAAACTACATCTTCTTCAGATTCTTTAACGTCAGCCACAATATGACTGCTCTTTAAAAGTGCCTGCCTCGTATCTTCTTTCATAATACTATTTTTGTGTCGTTCCAAGTCCACTGTCAAGGTCTGACCCCATCTTCTAAAATGTCATTCCCGCGAAAGCGGGAATCCAGAACAAGAATCTGGGAAAAAGGTGACTGTCACGCCTTTTATGACTGTCACCTTTTTTTCGCCCCGAATTATCATTCGAATTACCATTAAGGCAGACACATAGGTCTGCCCCTACGGTTTCCCCGGAATTCTCCAGTAGAGACGAGGCACTGCCTCGTCTCTACACGACAGGGGCAAACTAACTATTACAACCGAAAAAAATGGCTTTATTATCAGTCGGTTCAACCTCTATTTTTGCGACAAAACCCCCATAATAGCTAATAGACCTAGAGACACTCCCACTCCAAGAGGAAAAAAGTTTCCAATTACTTTTACTATTATTATCGCTACTGGTGAAACGGCTATTAGACACACCCCCAACATAGACATTATTACTATATACGGCCAGAGCAGTAACTTGATCATAGCCCGTATCACCTAACCATCGGAGCCATTTAATTGTAGGCATGGGGCTAGAAGATGTAGCGTCATCAATAATTTTCATAACGAATCCTTCATCAGTTATGCCGCTATTAGTACCATTAAACTTTGTATTTCCACACCCCTCTTTACCGGTATTAAAATTAAGATAATTTTTAGACACCCCCCCAACATAGATATTTTTACCTTTCACAGATAAAGCGTTAACCCGGTCATCCCCATCTCCGCCTAACCACAACATCCAGCTTAAAGTAGGTTTGCCAACAGAATCCTCAATGATTTTCGCGACGAATCCTTCATCTTTTCTAGTAGGGCAAACCATACAAAAAAACCCCCCCCCAACATAGATATTTTTACCGCTCACAACCAAAGCAGTAACTTGATCATAAGAACCTGTCCCATAGACACCTGTTTTGGCTAACCATTGACCCCACTTTAAAACAGGATTACCAGTCTCATCAGAAATTTTTATAACAAATCCATCGCTATGGTCTTCTCTCTTCTTATCATCAAGTCCGGGTATTCCCCAGCCAACTGTACTAACAGACCGCCCCCCAACATAGATATCGCTACCATTCACAGCCAGAGCAAAAACTCGATCCTCACTATTTCCGCCTAACCATTGACCCCACTTTAAAACAGGCTTACCAGTCTCATCAGAAATTTTTATAACGAATCCATTAGGAAAAATACTCCACCCATCAGAGAGCCCGGTTATCGTCGACCAGCCAGTGCTTGACCCACAACCCCCCGCAACGTAGATATTAGTACCGCTCACAGCCAAAGCAGTAACTCGATCCTGCCCCATATCTCCTAACCATTGTCCCCACGCTATATCACCCTTAGTAGATTTATCAACAATCTTTATAACGAATCTCCTTATACCTGTACAACTGATATCTTTCCAATTATTGGCAATGGGCGTTGTTGACCAATTAGTTGTAGCCTTGGATTCCCCCCCAGCATAGATACTACTACCGTTCACAACCAAATTAGTAACTCGATCAAAACTCGTTGCTCCGCCGTCTAAAAATTTACTCCACTTTCTACAAGCTTTACTAGTAGAAGAATCATAGCCGATTTTCATAACGAATCCGTTCGTACCTGTGTTACGGGCATCGGTAGTGGATGTCACAAAATTACTATTAGAATACGCCCCCCCAACGTAAATATTACTACCATTCACAGCCAGAGCAAAAACTCGATCCTCCTTATCGCTTATATCTAACCAAAAACCCCAAGCTAATGAAACAACGCTTGGATCAATAAGCAAAGGGTAATTGGAAAGAGGTTCTTTGATAGAGATAACTAAAGTATCTTGACCAATAATAGTGTAAGAAGCAGTTTTCTTACAACGATCACGTTTTGCAGTAGAGACGAGGCATTGCCTCGTCTCTGCATTTGTCCAATAAACAAGAGGTTCTAAAGTAGCAAGAAGTTTTTCATCGCCAAAGCTTACATCACGTTTTAAGGCTTTACGCACAGCATCCATTACGCAAGCGCGTTTTTTAGGGTCGGAATTATCTATGCCGGAAATCTTCATCGTTCTATAAATATTAACACTGCCGTTAGACTGTTGCTTAAGGGTTATGCTCGCGCCGGCATCAGCGGAGAACTTCCAGGTGTATTGGCTTAAATTATCAGGATGGTTAAAAGCCGTAGCTTGAATCCACTCTTTTAATCCTGCGCCGGAAGAAGATTGGGAAGCAAAATAAATAATAGTATCGGTTGACCGTTGATAAACCTGCGCATGGCCAAACGATTTAGACCTTGCCGTAAACTGTTTAAAAAGAACAGAACCCTTATCTAACTCCATAGTGAACGAAACAGTATCTTGTCCGTTTTCTATCTGAAAACGTTTTTTGACGGTATCTGATTTAGCGTCAAAAATAACGCGCATTTTTGCTTGACCCTGACGGTTGCCAAAGCCTTCGTCATTCCGGCGCAAGCCGGAATCCAGTCTGGGCTCTTGCATAGTAAATGTTACGGCATCAGGGCTAGTTTGAAATTGCGGTTTGCCAACAGATGGCTCTGGCGCGAGTTTAGATATTTGTTTAAGTATTCCTGCAACCATAGACAACTCTTGAGCTGTCGGACCGGGGATAGCCGCAAAAGTATTACTGCCTAAAAACCCCTCAAAAGGAAACAGGGTAAATGCCCATAAAACAACTAAACTAATTATTGATCTATATTTTCGCATTATCATATTTTACACATCCGTTATTTTCAGGAATCTGGGGGAAAAGGTGACTGTCACGCTCTTTGTGACTGTCACCTTTCTTTCAAAACCGCAACTACCCCATTGCCACGGGAACAATATTTTCTTTATTGCGTGAAATTTCTATCTCACCGAACAAATTAGGCTGCATAGCAACTACCTCTTTCATCCTAATCAGCTCCAATATCGCCAGAAAAGTCACAATTATTTCTATTTTATTTTTTGCCTTAATAAATAAATCGGAAAGTTTTACCGAGGGCTCTACCAATAAAAAATGCAGGAGATAGTGAATCTTTTCCTCAACAGTAAACTCATCTTTTATTACTTCATAAAATACATCTTTGGGAACATTCTTTAATGCCGCGGTAAAGGCGCTTATTAAATCAAATATACTTGCCTCAAAATACACCTCTTTCTGCGTAACTAATTCTTTATCCAGGTCGATCTTGGGCCGTTTAAAAATCTCGCGTTGATTATCTTCCCTTTCTCTTAAGGTCTGCGCTATCTGTTTAAACTTTTCATATTCTAATAACCGCTCTAGTAGCTCAGCGCGGGGGTCTCCTTCTTCCTCCCCTATACTTTCTTTTTGCGCGGGAAGAAGCATTTTGGATTTAATCTGCATCAGCGTAGCCGCCATTACCAAAAATTCTCCGGCAATATTTGGGTCTAAAAGCTTCATTAAATCTAAATACTCGAGATACTGCTGAGTAACCTGGGCTATAGGTATATCATAAATATTAAGATGATCTTTTTTTACCAAATATAAAAGCAAATCCAGCGGGCCTTCGAAAAGTTCTAATTTTATTTTATAATTCATCTTTAATACACCGATACACACAGATAAAAGAACGGATAGACACGGATAAATCCGTGAAAATCCGTAAAAAAAATCCGCGTGAATCCGTGTTAAAATTATTACATCTTAATTAAACCTTTCACCTCATCCATCGTCTGAATGGCAATTGAGCGCGCTTTTTTCTCTCCATCCTCTAATATGCCCATAATCTCATCTTTATTTTTAAGCAATTCTTTTCTTTTATTCTGTACGGGCTCTAGAAAATTAATCAGGCAATTTCCTAACTCTTTTTTACATTCGGCGCAGCCTATTTGGGCTTTTGGGCAGCCTTGCGCGACTTCCTTTTCTTTCTCAGGCGCGAATATCGCGTAGTAACTGCGCACATTGCACATCTCTGGATGCCCCGGGTCATTTCTCTTTATTCTTAAAGGATCGGTAAACATACCTTGCACCTTTTTGGTAATAATTTCCGGCTCTTCTGAAAGCGCGATATAGTTATTATAACTTTTACTCATCTTCCTGCCATCCAAGCCCAAGAGACGGTTTGATTTAGTCAAAAGCGCCTGAGGCGAGGGAAAAATATCTTTTTTATAGAGATTATTAAATTTTCTCGCGATCTCCCTAGTTAGCTCTAAATGCGGAAGCTGATCTTCGCCAACAGGAACTACCTCTGCTTTATAAAGCATGATATCTGCCGCCTGTAAAACCGGATAGCCCAAAAAACCATAAGTATGTAACTCACGGTTAGTTATTTCGCGCAATTGTTCTTTATAGGTCGGACATCTTTCGAGCAGGCCCAAAGGGGTAATTATAGAAAAAACTAAACTTAATTCTAAATGCTCTTTAATACGCGACTGAACAAAAATAATTGATTTTTTAGGATCTATTCCGCAGGCAAGCCAATCAATTACATTATCAATAATATTTCCCTTTAAATTCCCGGGATTCTCATATTCCGACATAAACGCGTGCCAGTCTGCCGCCATAAACAAACACTCATATTCATCCTGTAATTTCCGCCAATTTTCTAACGCGCCAACTAAATGACCTAAATGCAACGGACCCGTAGGGCGCATACCGCTTAAAATACGTTTCTTCATATTTGTTAGCCAGTTGTTAACCGGTTTGCCAGTTTGCCGGTTAGCCGGTTAACCGGCAAATATATTTTTATAATTTACGTGCTATTTTCTCAATCTCAAACGCCTCAATCACATCGCCTTCCAAAGTCTGATCAAATCCTGCCAGGCTTATTCCACATTCAAAATCAGCAAGGATTTCGCGCGCATCGTCTTTAAACCGCTTTAACGAAGAAAGCTTACCTTCAAAAACAACCTGCCCGTTCCTTACTAAATTAATCTGGCAATTCCGGGTAATCTTACCCTTAGTAACAAAGCAACCGGCAATTGTCCCCGCTTTTGATAATTTAAAAACCTTTCTTACTTCAGCGCTGCCTGAGAAAACCTTCTTTATTTTAGGCTCCAACATTCCCTCTAACGCTGCTTTCAGCTCATTAACCAATTCGTAAATAATATTATAAATCTTTATCTCAATCCCCTCTTTAGCCGCCTGTTTTTTGGCTAAATCATCCGCGACAACATTAAATCCCATGATAAGAGCATTCGAAGCCACGGCTAATACCACATCAGAAGTATTTATATCACCCGCGCCAGCATGTATTATATTCAATTTGATTTCCGCGGTATCTATTTTACTAAAAGTTTCTTTTATCGCCTCGAGCGAACCCTGCACATCCGTCTTAATTATCAACTTTAATTCCTGAAGCTTTCCTTCCGCTATCTGAGCATGTAAATCCTCAAGATTAATCCTTTTTACCACCTGCATATGTTGCTGTTTTTCCTTTTCTAAACGCGTAACTGCTAATTCTTTTGCCTGATTCTCGTCCTCAATTACAAAAAATTGTTCACCTGCCTGTGGGATACCAGCTATGCCTAGAACCTCAACCGCGTAAGAAGGAGGCGCGGCAGTTATAGACAGGCCGCGATCATTAAGCATTGCCCTGATTTTACCATAAAATTTTCCTACGATAATATTCTCATTTAAACGCAGTGTGCCATTTTGCACGAGAAGAGTAGCAACAGGGCCTTTTGCCGGAGTAATCTTTGCTTCTATCACTACCCCGCAGGCGGGCCTTTTGGGATTACATCTTAATTCTAACATCTGAGCTTCCAGAAGTATCATCTCAAGCAACGCATCTATCCCTTGGCCTGTCTTTGCTGATACCGGAACAATTATAGTTTTACCACCCCAATCTTCAGCAGTAAGATCCATCCCCGCAAGCTGTTTTTTTACCCGGTCAATATCTGCCCCTTGTTTATCAACCTTATTCATAGCTACAATTATAGGCACGCCTGCCGCGCGGGCATGGTCAACTGCCTCCTGAGTCTGAGGCATTACACCATCATCCGCGGCCACCACCAAAACTACTATATCAGTAACACCTGCTCCGCGGCTACGCATAGCAGTAAAAGCTTCATGGCCAGGCGTATCCAGAAAAGTAACTTCACCGTGTTCTAAAATAACATGGTAAGCGCCAATATGCTGCGTGATACCACCGTGCTCGGTATCCACAACCTTGCTCTTTCTTATAATGTCTAACAAAGAAGTCTTACCGTGATCGACATGCCCCATAAAAGTCACTACTGGAAATTTATGCCGCAAATCATCAGTTGAATCTTTTATTTCATGCGCGCGCAAAACTAACTCTTCTTTATTAAGGGCCTTCTTTATTTTATATCCGTATTTCTGACAAATTTTAACCACCACAGCTTCATCCAAAACCTGATTTATGTTTGCCATAACACCCATATTCATAAGGCTCTTCATAAAACCCGATAACTTCTCCTGCAATTTTACAGCCAAATTTTTAACAATTACAGGAAACTCTAACTCAAGTTCTTTTAATTCAACCACAGGAGCCTCGACCTTAGCTTCGACCTTGACCTCAGGCTTTATCTCAACCTTAGCCTCAACCTTAGCCTCAACCTTTACTTCCTCAACCTTAGCCTCAGGTTTTATCTCAACCTTAGCCTCAACCTTAACCTCAGGCTTAGCCTCGACCTTAGCCTCAGTCTTTACTTCCTTAACCTCAGGCTTAGCCTCGACATTAGCCTC
>ERZ1292640.2991-Hain-H43-02um-R1-2991-length-13335-cov-6_pt1 | contig 13335 bp, 13 predicted proteins | sample MGYA00564404_ERZ1292640 | MGnify/ENA primary metagenome ERZ1292640 (study PRJEB36523, sample SAMEA6512636) | groundwater metagenome | collected 2019-01-08 | study: AquaDiva: Metagenomics assemblies of 32 groundwater samples
ATTGGATGGGGCGATGCACGACGTCTCGGCGGCCGTACAGTCGGCGCGGCTGCAGGCGCTGTCGAGTGGCCGGACCATGCGCGTGCGATTCAATTGCCCGGTTGCCGGCCAGTACCGCGTGGTCGAGATTGTCGGCGATGCCACCATCGACAATGCGGCGAACCGTTGCGATCCTGCCGCGTATCCCTATCCCGACCAGAACACTGGCAACCGGCCGAACCTGGACGGGCCGGTTCAGGTGCTCAGGGGCGGCGTGACGTTCAGCCAGGCAACCAACGTCGATATCGCGCCGGTCGGCCGCATCACGCCGGTGACCGGCGCGGCTCCGGTGTCGATTACCGTGGTGAAGAGCAATGCCACACAAACGCTCACGCTTTCGGCGGCTGGCCGCGTCAGCTTCCAGTAGCCGGTATCGCCGGTCCGCCGGCGTCACGCTGGTTGAGACGCTGATTGCGGCGGCGATCCTGGTGTTCGGGCTGCTGGCCATTGCCCAACTGCTCGGTGTGTCCGTGCGCGGGCATCAGCTTGCCCGCAACAGCGAGGAAGCCACGCGCCTGGTGGTGGCCAAAATCGAGCAACTCGAGAAGCTGAATTTCGCGACCGATGTGGGGATCCAGATCACACCCGGGGGGACCGCCTCGCTCGACAATAACGTCGCCAACTACTTCGACAGTCCGACGACGGGGTTCACGCGTCGATGGAGCGTGGCTGCCGGCCCGACGGCCAAGACCCGGGTGGTGACGGTGAGAATGACGCCGAGCAGCGGAAACCGGAACATCACCAAACCCATCACGATCACGACGGTTGTCCGCTCATGGTGATGGCATGGCGGCCCATCGCGCGAGCATGGCCACGGGCGTCCTGTCCCGAGGGCTACACGCTTGTCGAATTGCTGCTGGCGATGGCGATCGGCCTGATGCTGATGGGCTCGGCGCTGCTGGTCACGCGGCAGACGACACGGGCGTCCAACGTCCTGCTCGATGGATCGGCCACGCAGGAAGAAGTGCAGTACGCCATCCAGTGGATGACCGCGGCGCTGCGGTCGGCAGGAGCCAACCCGTATGGGATCACGACCAGCGCGTGTCCAGCGGCAGGCACCGTGTTCACGCCCATCCAGCTCGATCCGAATGGTACGGGACGCGCGGACAACATCCGGATCAAGGCCGACATCAACCAGCCCAACGGCCTGCTCGGCGGCGCCGCCGGCGCGTGCACCGAGGGCGGCGAAGACCTCACGATTGCCCACGACCTCGCGAATCTCACCATCACGAAACGCGACAACAACCTCGATCAAGCCGCAGTGGTGATGACCGACCGCGTGATCTCATCGCTGCGCTTCACCTATCTCGACGCGCAGCGTGTGGCGACTACGACGCAGGCGCAGGTGGCCTACATCCAGGTCTCGGTGACGGGCCAGACCATCACGCGCGACGAGTATCTCAATGTGCCGACGACGTACACGTTGACCTCCGAGGTTCGAGTCCGGCTGAGGTGACAATCACATGATGGCGACCACCCCCCCGACGCTGCCAACTGACGGGTCCATCCAGGCCGGCGTTCGCTCATCGGAGCGCGGCTTCGCGCTGATCGGTGTGCTGTTGCTGCTGTTCCTGCTGACTGGGATGGTGGCGGCTCTGACGGTGAGTGGCCAGACCGAGATCAAGATCTCGCAGATCTACGAGGCCGAGGCCAAGGCCAGAGGCGCGGCCGAGGCCGGAATCAATCACGCCACATCGGTCGTCATCGACAAACTCACCACCTGGCAGGCCGATGGGTATGCGAGCCCGAATGCCGCAATTTCCGCCCTGCTGAAGGGCCCCGATGGGTTGACTGGAACCACCGCCCGCGATGCCGACAACGGCAGCCTGGAGACCCTTGGCGCCGACGCCACGCAGCGGATTCCACGGCCGCCAGCGCTGCGGACGCTGACCACCGACGAGTCGTATGAAGCGCGCGTGTTCGACGAGGACGATGCGGCCCGCGGCGTCACGCTGAGCGCGGCGGATGTGATCCGGATCAACGAGGACAGCCAGGCCTACACCGACCGGAACAAGGGGATTGTCGTTCGAGCGATTGGCTACGGCCCGAACAACGCGCAGGTGACGCTGGAGGCGGTCGTGGGATTCGGCGCGGGCGACCCGGCGATCCTGGTCAACGGGGAACTGGAGATCGAAGGCAACGCGCAGGTTTCGGGGTCGTCGGGCAGCGTCCATGCAAACGGTGAGCTAGAGATTGAAGGGAACGCGAACATCTCCGGTAACGCGACGGCCAGCGGGGAGTACGAGGTGAGTGGCCATCCCACGATAGGCGGCACAACAGGTGGAGGGTATCCGACCCTTGCCGTGCCCGACATTCATGCGAGCGATCACCTGGCCGAAGCCGACTATATCCTGACAAGCGCAGGCACGATGACCAACCAGAGCGGGACGGTGCTCTGCAGTGGCAGCGGCTGTGCCTCCAGGGGTTGGTCATTTGGCAGCGGCACGTGGAGGGTGAGCGGCAACTCGGTGCAGGCGGGCACCTACTACGTCCAGGGTGATGTCAGAATCACGGGCAGTCCAGGCCCGGTGAGCCTGAGCATCATCAGCGAAGGGTCGATCACGATTTCCGGCAATCTTCGAGCGTCCGCTGATACTCCTGGCCTGTTTCTGCTGGCCGACCGCGACATCTCGATCAGTGGCAATCTCACGCAGACGGGTGCGCAGGCCCAGATCCTGGTGCGCGAGCAGATCGACATCGGGAGCAATTCGACGCTGCTGGGGCAGATCATCGTCCAGAATGTGACGAGCGTGTCAAGCCTCGTCACGGAGAACGAGTTCGAGAGTTCGTTCTCCCTGACCTACGACGGTGGCCTTGGCGGGGCGAGCGGGGCGCCAGCCGTCGTCGGCTGGCGGCAGATGTAGCATTCGCGCCATAATCCTGCACCATGGGCACCGTTGATTCGGCCTCCCACTACGCCGACGAACTGGTCGGACGGGCGCGCGAAGCCGCGCGTCGGTTCAAGGAGTACGACCAGGCTCGAGTTGATCGCATCGTCCGGGCGGTCTACGAAGCGGCCTACGCCGCACACACGCATCTGGCCCGTCTGGCGTACGACGAAACCGGCATGGGCGTGTACGAGCACAAGATCATCAAGAACGCGTGGGCGAGCCTGCTTGTCTACGACGACATCCGCGACGCGAAGACGGTTGGCGAGATCCACACCGATCCGGTGCGGGGCATCATCCAGATTGCGCAGCCCAAGGGCCCGATTCTCGCGACCGTCCCGATCACCAATCCAACATCAACGGCGATCTTCAAGACGCTCATCTGCATGAAGACGCGAAACCCTGTGATCTTCAGTGCCCACCGCGGCGCGCGCAAGTGCGTGAAGGAAACCCTGCGTATCCTGGCCGAAGCTGCCGAGCGTGCGGGCGCGCCGGCCGGATCGATCCAGGTGATGACGCGCGGTCAGACCGAGTACGTCGACCACGTGATGCGCCATCCCGATCTGGCCTTGATCATCGCCACCGGCACCAGCTCGATTGTGGGGCTGGCCCAGAAGTCGGGGACCCCCACTCTTGGCGTAGGCCCGGGCAACGTACCGGTGTTCGTCCACGCGACGGCAGATCTCCCTTACGCGGCCCGGTGCATCGTGCACTCCAAGACGTTTGACAACGGCACGGTCTGCGCCAGCGAACAGGCGCTGGTGGTAGAGCACGACGTGGCCGATCGGCTGCGGCCGCTGCTCGAGGCGCGGCACACCTATTTTTGCACGCGCGCCGAAAGCGAAGCCCTGGGTCCGGTGTGCTTCGACATGGACAACATGCGCATGCGGCCCGAAGCAGTGGGCCAGCCGGCGGCGGTGCTGGCCGGGCGCGCAGGATTTGCGATACCCGAACGGACGCGCCTGATTGTGGCCGAAGAGGACGGTGTGGGGCCCGACCACCCGCTGTCGCACGAGATCCTGATGCCGGTGCTTTCCCTGTACCGCTGCGACAACTACGAGTCGGCGTTCAACACGTGCCAAGCCGTGAACCTGCGCGGGGGCGTGGGCCATACGGTGGGGGTGTACGCGAACGACGAGGGCGTGATCGCCGATTTCTCCCAACTGGATGCCGCACGCATCCTGGTGAATCAGCCGTGCACGCAAGGCGCCATCGGGGGCATCTGTAACCGCCTGCGCCCGTCGCTGACGCTGGCCTGCGGCACCGGTGCGGGCAACATGTCCACCGACAACATCTCGACCGAACATCTGCTGAACATCCACCGCGTGGCGCGCCTGCGACCCAACACCCGGTGGCTGGACGTGCGCGCCAGCGCCTTGGACGAATCGGTAGGCGCGGCCGACATCCTGGAGCGCTATAACCGGACACCCGGCAGCTAAACCATCCCGGCTGCGAGCAGCCGAGCTACACATTCTGTTGGTTGAGTTGAACACCGGGTGGCTGGCGGCAGACAGAATCCGGTCCGGTTTCGAAACCAGTTGAGCGGAAGGCTGAAGTCCGTCTTTCTGTTGTTAGAGCTGCGACCCGAACAATACGCCGACCCACGGAATCACTGCGGCCATCAGGTACAGTCCGGTCAGCACGGCGAGGATCCGATGCACGCCGAACAGGTGCAGCGACACGCCAAGTCCGGCGGCCATCACCTTGGCACCGGCAACCGCCGCGCCCTGGCCGAAGGTGGTCATCAGCGCGACAAGCAGTGGATTGGCTTCGATATGGAGGCCAATTGTCGAGACCCCGATGTAGGTCAGCACGCCGTCTGCGGCTTGTGACATCAAGAACAGCAGGATCACGACGTCGCCAAAGACCGTCCGGGCAGACGGCGGCTGCCGAAACCGCAAGGTGACCTCCAGACCGCAAACCGATTAACCCCACGTCGACTGACCGCCGGTTCTGACCCGAACCTGTTGGCGGCTGCACACGTGGTGACCTGCGACCAGCCTCAGCAAAACCCGATCCGAGGCAGCGCCGGGTGCGAGAAATTCGGCGCCGAGCCAATTCTGGCTGAAAACACAGGAGAAGACCAGTGGGGGCCCATCAAAAAATGAAGAAGATGGCAATTACGGGCAACAGAATGCAGGGATGGTCCTAGGAGCGGGTCAGGTAGTCCTTGGTGAAGCTGGCCACCGTGTCGTAGATGCCGTGCAGTTCGGCGGGTGAAGCCAGGAACACGACCCGGAAGAACCCTTGGTCGGCTGGCATGCCGAATCCCGACCCGTGCACGCAGAGCACGCCACCCTCGCGCAGCAAGGCCAGCACGAAATCTTCGTCAGTGCGGCCTGGCGGCAGCGTCACCTGCGGCATGGCGTAGAACGCGCCGCGCGGGGCCACGCACGTGATGCCCGGAATGGCGTTCAGCCGCGACACGGTGACAGCCGCGCGTTCGCGCAAGGCGGGTCGAAACGACGCCTGATGCGACCGATCGCCGGTCAGGGCGGCCGTGATGGCGAACTGCATCGGCACGGTCGCGCACAGACGGCCATCTGCCAGTTTGCGGATGGCCGCCATCACGTTCTGCAGCCGCGGACTTTCGCCGACCGCCATCCAACCGGCGCGCCAGCCTGGTGCCAGATACGCCTTGGACAGGCTGCCAAACGAAATCACCGGTGCACCCGTGTCCAGGCTGGCCATGGCCGGCGTCGGGCCGTCGTAGGCGAGGTCTGCGTACACCTCGTCGGCCAGCAGGACGAACTGGTGGCGGTCGGCCAGCGCGATCAACTCCCGGCGAATCGCGTCCGGATACACGGCTCCGGTCGGGTTATTCGGATCGATCACGACGAGCGCACGCGTGCGCGGTGTGACAAGCGACCGGATGTGATCGAGGTCCGGGAGCCACTGATTGGCCGGATCGGTGCGGTAGTACACCGTGCGGGCGTCGATCTTGGCGGTGACCGCCGTGTAGAGCGGGTAGGTGGGCATGGGCACCAACACCTCTTCGCCCGGGTTCACGAGCGCGTTCAGCGCCAGTTCGATCCCCTCCGACGTCCCCATGGTCAACACCACGCGGTCGGCCGGCGTCGGCACCCCACGTGCCGTAAAATCGGCCGCCACCGCCTCGCGAGCCGCCAGAATCCCGGCCGACGGTCCGTAGCCATTCTGTCCGTCACGCAAGGCCTTCTCGACGGCCTCAACCAGGTGCGGCGGTGTCTTGAACCCGAACGGGATGGGGTCGCCAATGTTCAGGTACTTGACGGTGCGCCCCGCGGCTTCGACTTTTTTCGCCTCGGCAACGATGTTGCGGATGGCATACGTGAAGCCGGCCACCCGGCTGGCAACCGGAATGGCGGCGAGCGTTCGTGCGGTAGTCGTCGGCATCATTACGGACTCCGTGGGGACATTCTAATATGGACGGGTCCAGACAGCTTCCATGGGCGTCATCTTACCGAATGAAGCAAGTTTCTCGTCACCCCGCAGATACAGTCGCGCCGGTCCTAAGCCGAAAGACCGGACGAGTGCGGCCTGTTGGCGGAGGATGAAGATGATGCGAGTCAACCGACGGTCCTGGTGGATGGTCGGGGCCATTGTGGCGGTGGGTTGCTGTCTGCTGCCGGTGGCGGGTGCCCAGGCCCAGACGGTGGGCATTGGACCGCGCACGGTGTTCATCTCAGGTGCCGACAGCCCGATTGCGGACCCGGCGGCCGCGTCGAACACGCGATTCAACGGAGGCTTCATTCGCCTGCGCACGTCACGTCATGTTGGCCTGGAGGCCTCGATCGACTTCCGCACAACCACGAATGCGGCACAGACCCTGCGGCTGCGATCGACGCCGATTCAGGCCAGCCTGCTCGTCTACCCCTTTCACCTTGGCATCGACCCCTACCTGATTGGCGGCATCGGCTGGTACAAAGAACGTCTGGAGGCCATGGGCACCGGCGCCGCCGATATTGCGGCCGTGCAAACCAGCAAGGTCGGCTATCACGCCGGCGTGGGTGGGGAACTGATGCTGGGGCGGCGCGCGTCAATCTTCCTCGACTACCGCTACACGTTTATCAACTTCGGCAACCAGAACACCGACGCGAGCCCCGTCACGACGGCCCTGGCAGCGTTGTCCGCGTTTACTTCGCTGCCCGGCCTGCTGTCGCTCGGCAGCAACGGCACGGGCCTGTCGCACCAGGGATCGATGATAACGGCGGGGTTCACGCTCTACTTCTAGCACAGCTCCGCCTCAAACCGGCGAGTCCTCTCGCGGTCGATCACCGCTATCCCGTCATTCCCGCGAAAGCGGGAATCCAGAACCTGGACCCCCGCCTTCGCGGGGGTGACGAAAAAGGCGCCTAACTTTTACTGGTGATGAGCCGATCCAACTGCGCCAGCCTGTCGTTGGACCCGATCAGCGCCAGCACATCGCCCTGTTCGATACGGTCGTCGGCGGCTGGGCCCACGTTGGTGATCTCGCCGTCGCCGGTGCCGGTTTTGCGCTTGATGGCAATCAACGTCAGGCCGAAACGGTTGCGCAGCTGCAGCTGGCGCAGCGACTTGCCCACGAAGTCGGGCGGGGCTGGCAGCTCGATGATGCCGAAGTCTCTCGACAGCTCGATGTAGTCGAGCACGTTGGGCACGACGAGGCTGTGGGCCAGCCGTATCGCCATCTCGCGTTCGGGGAAGATCACGCGCGACACCCCCAGTTTCTCGAGAATGCGTCCGTGCAGAGGCGTGACGGCCTTGGCGATGATGCGCGGAATGCCCAACTCCTTTACCAGCATCACGACGAGCAGACTGGCCTCGATGTTTTCGCCGATGGAAATCACGGCCACGTCCACTTCCTGGATGCCGGCCTGGCGCAAGGCACGCTCGTCTGTGGCGTCTAGTTGGGCCGTGTTCGAGACGAGGTCGGCAAGCTTCTGCACCCGTTCTTCGTTGCCATCGATGCCGATCACATCCTGGCCCAGTTCGGTCAGCGTGGTGGCGATGGCCGATCCGAACCGGCCCAGGCCGATGACAGCGAATGAAAGTTTGGCCATTAGCCGATTAACACCTTTCCTTCGGGAAATCGCACCCGCGGCTGGGCTGTGGCGCCGGCAAGCGCCACGGCCAGGGTCAGGGGGCCGACGCGTCCCATGAACATCATGGCCATAATGAGCAGCTTGCCGACCGGTCCAAAGAAGCCCGACAGGCTCAGAACACTGCCGGGAAGCCCCATGGACAGTCCCACCGTGCCAAACGCCGAGGTGGTCTCATAGAGAGTGCGCAGCAAGTCCTGCCGCTCGGCGATGAGCAGCAGGCCAGACACCACATTGACGCCCAGAAACGCAATCAGGGCTACCGCAAAGGCGCGGCTGATGGTGTCTGCCGTCAGCCGCCGCCGGAACATCGTCACATCCCGGTAGCCACGTACAGTAGTCCAGATGGCCGTCACCATGATGCCGAACGTGGTGGTCTTCACGCCGCCTCCCGTGCCGCCCGGCGAGGCGCCGATGAACATCAGCACAATCATCAGGAAGAGCGCCGGCGTGGTCATGTCGCCAATGCTGAGCGTGTTGAAACCGGCCGTCCGCGGAGTCACCGCCTGGAAGTAGGCGGCCAACAACTTCTGTCCGAACCCGAGTGGCCCGAGCGTGAACGGGTTGCTCCATTCCAGCACGAGGATGCCGAAGGTGCCGCCGGCGATCAGGGACACGGTGATCGCCAGCACCAGCTTCGTGTGCGTGGTGAGACCCGGGCCGCGCCGCTGGCGCAGATGCAGCATCTCGGAGAGGACCAGGAAGCCCAGGCCGCCGCAGATGATCAGGGAGGTAATCACCAGGTTGATCGTGAGGTCGCCACGATAGCCCACCAGATTGTCGGAGAACAATGCGAACCCCGCGTTGTTGAACGCCGACACCGAGTGAAAGAGCCCCAGGTACATCCCCTGGCCCCAGCCCACATCCTGCGCGAAGCGCACACCCATGACGAGCGCGCCCAGCCCTTCAAAACTGAACGTGAGCAGGGCCACGGTGCCGACAAAGCGCAGAAGTCCCTCCAGCGTCTGCACGTTCAACGCGTCGGCCAGCGTCAGACGCTCGTGCATCGACGCGCGCCGGCCGAAGGCCGCCATGATGAGCGTCGAGATCGTCATGTAGCCCAGGCCCCCGGCCTGAATGAGCAACATGAGGACGATCTGGCCGAATGTGGACAAGTCCTTCGGCGGGTCGATCACAATCAGACCGGTGACGCACACCGCCGAGGTGGATGTGAAAAACGCATTCAGGATCGAGATGCGGTGCCCGGGTGCGGCGGCGGCGGGCAGACTCAGCAGAATGCCGCCGACGGTCAGCAGGCCCAAGATGTGCAGGGACAAGAGCTGAGCCGGAGAGAGCGGACGTTTCCGCACGTACGGAAATCATAGCACTGGAACAAGTTCGTCTGTAGACGGGCGTGCGGGCGTGAGTGTCCGTGTACAATCGCTCGATGGAGCTCTCCAATCGCGTCGTGCTGATCACCGGGCCCAGGCGGATCGGGGCCGTGCTGGCCAGCGAAGCCGGTTCGCGCGGGGCCGATGTGGCGCTCAGCTTCAACCGCTCTCGCCAGGAGGCCGAACAAGCCGTCTCTGCCATCCGGGCCACGGGTCGCCGTGCCATCTGCGTACAGGCCGATCTGTCGAACGGCCCGGCGTGCCGCCTGTTGATAGACGAGACCGTGCGGCAGTTGGGCCGGCTCGACGTGCTGGTGAACATGGCCTCGCACTACGCGGCCACGCCGTTCGACCAGTTGGATGAGACGCTGTTTGACACGGGCCTGGCCGTCGATCTGAAAGCGGCCTTTCTCTGCTCGGCGGCCGCGGTGCCTCATCTGCGCGCCGCTGGCGGTGGCCGCATCATCAACGTATCGGACTGGCTGCCGGCAAGCGGGCGGGCGCGCTACAAGAATTACCTGCCGTACTACGTCGCCAAGGGTGGCGTGATCGCCCTCACCGAGGCGCTGGCCCTGGAACTGGCCGGGGACCAGATTCTGGTGAACGCCGTGGCGCCAGGACCGATCCTGGCGCCACCCGATCTGGACGACGAGGAGATCAGAGCCGCAGAACGGGCGACGCCACTTGGGCGCTGGGGCGGCGAATCAGAAATCGTGAAGGCCGTGATGTTCCTGATCGAATCGGATTTCGTCACCGGCGAGGTGCTCCGGGTCGATGGCGGGAGGCACCTTCGGTAGCTACCCCGGCTTCCGCAGGGGTGACGAATCTACTTGGTCTTGACCTTGTAATCGGCCGGCACCTTGAACAGGTCGTCCGCCAGCGCCTCGGTAGACACGCTCGTTACCGTCGTGGTGAGGTTCATGGCGCCCATCTTGTTCATCATGCCCGCCATCGGGCCGCCCTCGAACGACATGTTGAGTTCCTGCGCGTACAGGACGCCGCCCGTTTCGGCGATGGCTCGGTACATTTCGGCCATGCCCTTGGCCTGCGCCGGCTGAGCCTTGGCCTGCTGGGGATCGGAGAAGAAGAACCCCTTCGATGCCGCCGCCTTGAAGAACGCGGCGAAGTCGGCACCGCCGGCCGCGCCTTTCGCGATCCACGCCGGGCCCCCCATGGTGATCGTCATGCCTTCCATCTGCGTCGGCATCGAGATGGTGATGTCGTAGCCGGAGCAGTTCTCCCCGGCGATCTGCTTGGTCTGGCCGTTGGCCTTGAACGACATCGTTGCCTCGGCCGTGCCCACGCTTTTCTGCAAATCGGCTGCGATCTTCTGGATGTCGTAGACCTCGGCCTCGCGCTTCTTGGTGTTCAGCATGATCGACTTCTGTGCGTCCAGATCCAGAATGGACACGATCACGTCGTTACCAATCTGCATCTCGGTCCGCATCTTGAGACCCTTGATGTACGTAATGACCTGGCCATTGCCGCTGGTCATCATCATCTTGCCCGACTGGGTCGCCTTGACCGTGACATCAGCATGGAGGGGTACGGCAACCAAGGCTACGGCCGCCATCCCCAGCAGGAATCGCTTCATGTGTCCTCCTCGACAACATCCTCTGAACCTCTTCGAAGTATACAATACGGCCAATGCTCACCAGCGGAGCGCCGCCTCTCACTGCCGAGCCCTCTCGCGATCGGTCACCGCTTTCCTGTCATGCCCGCGGGCGCCTTCGCTCGGCTTCGGCGGCCCAAGCACGCGGGAATCCAGTCCTGGACCCCCGCCTTCGCGGGGGTGACGAAACACGTGCTCTCTCCGGTACGAAGAAGCGCATCAACGATGTCTAGTTCAGCAACTGTCGACCGTCTGCGCGCCATTCCCGCGCTCGATTTGTGGACGCCGCCATCGCCCCTGCACGAACTGACGCGTCTACGCGAGGCACTGGGCGGCGGGCCGCGTCTCTTCATCAAGCGCGACGATGCGATTCCGTTTGGATTTGGGGGGAACAAGGTTCGTAAGATCGCGCTGGTGGCCGCGCGGCAGGAAGCGATTCTCGTGGACCAGACATACACGGCCAAGGCTCTGGCCGGCCTGATGGCGCATTGGCGCCGCGGATCGTTTGCCGGCGCCCACACGGTGCTCTTCTGGCACACAGGGGGCAGGTAGGGCTGTTCACATGACCACACTCTCCTTCCTCGGCGCCGCACGATCGGTGACCGGATCCAAGCACCTGGTGCACACCGGCGACCGGCGCATCCTGGTGGATTGCGGCCTGTTCCAGGGACTGAAAAGCCTGCGCGAGCGCAACTGGGCGGCATTGCCGATCGCGCCGTCCACCATCGATACGGTTGTCCTGACGCACGCGCACATCGACCACACGGGGTATCTCCCGCGCCTGATCAAGCAGGGCTTCCGCGGTCGCGTCTTCTGCACGCCGGGCACGGCCGATCTGTGCCGCATCATGCTGCCCGATGCCGGGCGGCTGGCCGAAGAAGACGCGCGCGCCGCCAACCGCGGCGGCTACAGCAAGCACGCGCCGGCCTTGCCGCTGTTTACGGAGGACGATGCCTTCAAGGCCCTCGAGCACTTGCAGCCGGTCGGCTACCAGCGGGTGATGCCGGTGGGCGGCGACGTCACCATCGAGTTCCTTGACGCCGGTCACTTGCTGGGATCGGCGTTCGTCCGCATGCGGCTCGAGGGCGATGGCGGGCGCAACATCCTGTTTGGCGGCGATCTTGGCCGCTACAGCCGTCCGGTGCTGCCAGATCCCACGCCGGTGGCCGAGGCCGATGTGCTGCTCGTGGAATCCACCTACGGCGATCGGTTGCACGAGGCGGACGATGACGGGGAGAGACTGGCGGGGATTGTCAGCGCTACCGTGGCGCGCGGCGGCAAGGTGATTATCCCGGCATTTGCCGTGGGCCGCGTGGAAGAAGTGCTCTACTGGCTCAAGCGCCTCGAGGATGCCCACCGCATCCCCGTGGTGCCGGTGTATCTGGACAGTCCCATGGCGGTGCACGCGCTGCACCATTACGCCTCGCACAGCCGCGATCTCGACCCCGATGTGCAGACCACCAGAGGGCAACTGCCAGCCTTCGCCACGCGCCGGTTCACCGCCATTTCGTCGCCCGTGCAGTCGAAGGAAGTCCAGTCGTCGCCCGCGCCGTCCATCGTGGTGTCGGCCAGCGGCATGGCCACCGGAGGACGGGTGCTCTTTCACTTGAAGGCCGCGCTGCCCAATCCGCGGCACACCGTGCTCTTCGTTGGGTACCAGGCCGAGGGCACACGCGGCCGGCAATTGCTGGACGGCGCCCCCGAGGTGAAGATTCACGGCGAGTTCGTGCCGGTCGGAGCCAGCATCGCCCGCATCGACTCGATGTCGGCTCATGCCGACGCCAATGAGATCCTCCGGTGGCTTGGCGGGTTCACGCGCCCACCGACGATGACCTATCTGGTTCACGGTGAACCGACGGCCCAGCAGGCGCTTGGCGAACGCATCACGAAGGAGCTTGGATGGCCGCTTCACGCACCCGACTACCAGGAGCAGGTCACGATCTGATCGACCAGCCAGCCTATCTGCCGATCGAGGTGTTGCTGGTGCTTGCCACAGTGGCGGTCCTGACGCCACTGGTGTTGGGACTGTGCGCGTTTGTGCCCGCCACCCGGCGCCAGGCTGGCGTGCTGCTGCCATGGGCGGCGACACCCGCGCTCGTGCTGGCGGTGGTGAGCTACGGTCCGGCGTGGGGAGGTCTGGTCCCGTGGCTGCTGCTGGGATCGGGCGTGGGGCTCGACTTGGCGGGTCGCGTGTGCCTGTTGTGCCTGGGGCTGACGTGGACGCTGTCGGCTCTGTCGGCGCGGCCCTGGCATCTCCACGACGCGGCCGGCAGCCGTCTGGCCGGGTTTTTCCTGCTCGCCATGGCCGGTCACATTGGCTTGACGCTCTCGCAGGATGCCGTCACGTTCTGCGTCTGCTTTGCCATCATGAGCGGTGCGGCTTACGGGCTCGTGGTGCACAACGG
>ERZ1292640.2992-Hain-H43-02um-R1-2992-length-13329-cov-5_pt1 | contig 13329 bp, 10 predicted proteins | sample MGYA00564404_ERZ1292640 | MGnify/ENA primary metagenome ERZ1292640 (study PRJEB36523, sample SAMEA6512636) | groundwater metagenome | collected 2019-01-08 | study: AquaDiva: Metagenomics assemblies of 32 groundwater samples
GTGGGTTTGAAAACAACCGCTGATGATATATTCATCAAGCCGATGACCGAAGACTTCGTCAAGCAAGAGGGTCTGGAGGCCGCTTTAGTTTACGCCGTGCTGGAAAGCCACAATATCAACCGCTGGACCTATAGTTGGGAGCCCCAACGTGATCTTTTTGTTTTGTATCCGCACGCTGAACAAAATGGGAGAGTGGTTCCCGTTGAATTGGAGGCCTATCCGCACGTCAAGAAATATCTTGAAGCCAATCGCGCTCGGCTGGAGTCAAGAACCTACCTTATCAAAGGCGGACGCCGCTGGTATGAAATATGGGTTCATCAATCTCCCAGCGATTTTATCGGAAAGAAAATCGTTACGCCGGATATTTCCTGCGGTAATCGCTTTGCTTTCGATGACAAAGGTTTTTACGTCAATGGCACGTGCTTTTACTTAATCCTCACGGACGAATCCGATGTCTCGTATTATTCGATTCTCGGCTTGCTGAATTCAAAGGTGATTGAGTATTTCCATAAAGTGGCGAACGGTAACTCATTATATGCGAAACGCTTTCGTTACTGGTCATCATACATCGGAGCATACCCAGTGGCCAAGCGGCTGCTCAATTCCCCTGATATGAAGTTGTTGATTGCTCAAAATGTTGGTGGGTTACTTGCTACCGACAAGTAAAGATGAACGCCTGAAACTTGAAGAGGAAAACAACCATCTCTGCTATGAATTGTTTGACCTTACAGAGGGCGAGATCCAAGAGATTGGGGCCACATTATCCGCGTGTAGTTTGGATCTCCGAGAGATGGAGACAGGAACATCGTGGTAAAATGCTGGTTGGAGAAAAAGTGTGGCGAAGCGAATAGCGGAAGTCGTACTTGTTTCTCTGTGGTGAATGCATACGATGCGAGTAGCATTGGGACAGTTCAATGCGGTTGTGGGCGACTTGGCGGGCAATGCCCGGAAGATGCGGGAACTCTATGCCGAGGCGGTCCGGGCGGGCGTGGATTTTCTGGCGTTTCCGGAGCTGGCGATTTGCGGTTATCCGCCGGAAGACCTGCTGCACAAGCAGCATTTCCTCAAGGATTGTTCGCGGGCCGTGGAGAAACTCGCCGCCGATTGTCCGGACAAGACCATCGTCGTGGGATTCGCCGAGGGCGACGATACGGATTGCTACAATTCCGCCGCCGTGCTGCAGGGCGGCAGGATAAGCAGCATTTACCGCAAGTCTCTGCTGCCCAATTACGGCGTTTTCGATGAGCGGCGATACTTCCAGTCCGGCGGCCAGCCGCTGAGAATCAACGTCAAGGGCCTCGATGTGACGGTCACCATCTGCTTTGACATTTGGAATATCGAATGGCTTCGTGACTTTCTCACAAACGTCGGTCGGGTGCAGATGATACTGAATATTTCAGCCTCGCCGTTTCATACGGGCAAGATGAGCGCCCGAGAGGAAACCATCGGCCGGTGTGCGAGAGAATTCAATTGCGCGGTCGCCTATTGCAATCTTGTGGGTGGTCAGGATGAATTGATTTTTGACGGTCGCAGCATGTTTTTCGATTCGGACGGCGCGCTTGCGGCCAAGGCGAAGGCGTTTGACGAGGATTTGGTGATTGCCGACGTTCTGCCCGCCGCCGGCGGCGCCGTGAAGGTCAGGCCGGCGCAGCCCGCTGCTCCGCAGCCGGTCGATCTTATTGACGAGATTTATCAGGCGCTCGTACTCGGCACAAGAGATTATGCACACAAGAACGGCTTCAGGAAGGTCCTGCTGGGTCTGAGCGGCGGCGTCGATTCTTCGTTGACCGCTGCCATTGCCGCGGCGGCGTTGGGCGCCGAAAACGTCGTGGGCGTCAGTATGCCGTCACAGTTTAACAGCGCCGAAACGATAAGCGACGCTGAGACGCTTGCGAAAAATCTCGGCATCGAGTTTCATACGATCCCGATTGGGCCGATCCTCAGCCAATTTCATCAGTCACTGGGAATGATCGAAGGCTGGCAGGACGAGGGCATTGCGTATGAGAACTTGCAGGCAAGGATTCGCGGTTGTATTCTGATGTCACTGAGCAACCGATTCGGCTCGCTCGTGCTGACCACCGGCAACAAGAGTGAAACGGCTGTCGGATACACGACGCTCTACGGCGACACGGCGGGGGGATTCGGCGTGATCAAGGACGTGCCCAAGACGGACGTTTACAGGCTGGCCGAGCGCGTCAACGAGATGGCGGGCCGTCCGGTCATCCCGGATGACGTGCTCACGCGAGCGCCCAGCGCCGAGCTGAAGCCGGACCAGAAAGACAGTGACTCGCTGCCGCAGTACGAGCTGCTCGATAGAATCCTCAAAGGCTACGTCGAGGAGGACAAGTCCGTTGTGCAGCTCGCCGCCGAAGGCCTGCCGAAAGACGTGGTCGAGGCAGTGATTCGTTTAGTTGACCGGAACGAATACAAAAGAAGGCTCTCGCCGCCGGGGATAAAAATCACGCCGAAGGCCTTCGGCAAGGACCGGCGGCTTCCAATTACAAATCGCTACAGACATTCCCCGGAGGGCACGTAGCCGCTCCGGTTTGGATTGCGTCTATTTTTGCGGAAGACCTTGTGCGGCCGTTAGAGCCCGGCCAGCGCATCGGCAATGGCTTTGCCGAATCCAACCGCCGCCTCCGGCCCGACGGCCGTGATGATCATTCTTTCCCGCTCCACGGGCATTCCCGTATAGATGGCGCCGGCTTGTACGAGTCTTGGTTGTTCGGAAAGCAGACTGGTTGCCCGGATGCCGGCCAGCACGTTCGCGTCAGCCAAAATGCTGGGGGCGGTCCCGATGGCGCCGAGGACTTTCCCGGTCCGGACCGCCTCCCGGGCTATGTTCATCGCCGCGGGATTGCCCAGATACTCGGCCGCTCCCAGGCCGCCGATGAAGATAATCGCGTCGTAGTCATTGACGGTCAGTCCGCTCAAAAGAACGTTTGCCTCAGCGACGCCTCCGAGTGTGCCCCTTACCACACCTCTTCTGGTGCTTGCTATGAATGTCTGCGCCTGCGCGGCGTCGAGCACGCGTTTGGTTGCGAAAAGCTCCTCATCAAGGAAATTCTGACTGGCAATAATGAGTGCGACTTTTTTGCCCGCCGCGCTGAATTGTCCTGCAGCCTGTGCGCCTTCTTCGGCCGGGTAGCCGACGCAGATCACGTAAACCGGGTCCAGGATTCTCGCCAGCCCGCAGACCTTGCGGACGTTCTGCTCATCAATACCGCCGACCGTCACCGCCCCTAGGCCCAGGCTGACCGCCTGCAGTTGGATGTTCTGGGCGATATGTCCGGCTTCCATGAGCATGTAGTTGCGGGCATTGTCCTTGAATCGCTCGGCGAGCTTCTTTACGGAGCCGGCGACGATGATGTCACAACCGGCCTCGGCGATCGAGCTGGCTGTCCCGTCGCGGCCGGCCAGCGCGAGGCGGACATCCTGATCCGTAAGCTGCTCCAGGCTGTGTTCGGCCGGGCGATAGATATACAGACCCTCCGGCGTGGCGAAGAACAGCTCTATCGGATAAATCGACCCGGCCGAAGGCGCCGTTCGCAGGCCCCTTGCCCGGTCGGTTATACCCTGTCCGGCCCAGGCTAATTGGCCGATCTGGGCCCACTTGAGCGCCTGGTTGGTAAACCGCCGCACACTTCGCCGCTTGGCCAGGGTCTCTTCGAGGCTCATAGCCCCCGTCACGTTGGGCTCGGTGAGCTGGACGACCTTACGTTGCGGAATCCGAGTTTTGCGCTGTCCGTAGCAGGGCAGCACAGCGAAAAACGCCAAAACCAATGCCAGAATTGCCAAACGTCTCATTTTCTTAGTCCTCCACAACAGGTTTCCCCGTTTTCGCGGGTACAAGCCTGCACCTGCGAAAGCAGGTGCGGTAATCCACAATCCAATACGGCCATATTATACACCCGGTTCCGGATTTCCCAGCCTAAATTCCATTTTTGGCACATCCAGCCAAGGAGCAAGCGTCCCGTTCGCAATTGGCTTTCTTTTGCCTGCCTGATTTGTAACCACAAAGGCACGAATTGACATTGACTCCCAAAGAGGTTAGATTCTGCGGTTTGCGTTAAGCCATCGGCCTCGAAAGTGCCTGGGATACCCAAAAGCCTGTTTGAGGTCTTTCATCCCAGGCCAGTTTTGACTGTGGCGGATCCGAAAAAAGAAGAGAGGCACCCGGTTTAATTTGGTAAGATAGCCCATTGACAGATTTAGAGATGTTGTTGAGCAATGTATATGGGTGAATCCCCTTTGGTATTAACAAACGGGGACGAAAATATACTACCGGAAACCGAACTGCTGATTGGATGTTTTGATGGAGAAACAACAGCGATCCGAGATTCGCGTGATTATCCCGATCATTGTTTGCCTGGCCGTGGCAACATTTGCCGATGATCTGGCTGTACGAGTGGTCACCATCGACAGGCAGCCGCCTGAAAGGCCCTATACGAAGATCGCGGCCGATTTCAACGGTGATGGATTCCCGGACATAGCGATTGGTGGCGCAAAAGGGCCGCTTGTTTGGTACGCATATCCGACCTGGAACAAGAGACTCGTCGCAGAAGGAGGGTATGAAACCGTCGAAGGCGAGGCCGCAGACATCGACAATGACGGCGACCGGGATATCGTCATGGGTGGAGTCGTTTGGTACGAGAATCCAGGGTCGGCGGAGCTATCCACTGACCGGCCGTGGACTGCCCATCGGGTCGCACAAGTACACACGCATGACGTGGAGGTTGGCGATCTCGACGGCGACGGCAAGCTCGACATCGTCACGCGCAATCAGTCTTCATTTGGCAACCCGTCTGGAAACCGGTTCCACATTTGGAAGCAACAGAGTGCGGACAAGTGGTCCGGCCATGAGGTCAAATGCCCACACGGCGAAGGAATCAAGCTCAGCGACCTCGATCGCGACGGGGACTTGGATGTAGTTATCGGTGCGCGTTGGTACGAAAACACGGGCAATATCCTCAAGGGCCCGTGGACCGAGCACGTCTATTCGGCGTCGTGGAAGCACGCGGACGCTGAGGTCCAATGCCACGACCTGAGCAATGACGGACGCCTGGATATCGTGCTGACGCCGGCGGAACTGAAAGGAGGCACGTATCGTATTTCATGGTTCGAGGCGCCGCAGGATCCCAAAGCTCCAAACTGGGCGGAGCACGTTATCGAAGAAGCGCAAGAAACGGTCGTACATGCGCTCGGCGTGGCGGATATGAACAACGACGGCAAGCCCGATGTGGTCATTGCTGAGATGCATCAAGGGGCCGATCCTGATGAAGTTCGTGTCTATTTGAACCAGGGGGGCGGACTGACGTGGATGAAGAAGGTTCTCTCGACTACGGGTTCGCACGACATTGTTCTTGCCGACATTGGCTCCGATGGCGACGTCGATATTGTAGGTGCAAACCATGCCGACTCGTTTCAAGCGGTTCAACTGTGGGAGAATTTGACCAGCACGACGGGAAGAAGTGACCGTTGAAAGCTGTCGTGAAGGACTACGGATCAGCAGACGAGGTAAGCCGGAGATGTTCCTTATACAAGTGCTTAATAGCGATTGCTCGTGTCGGACTGCCATGGCCCAGGCGCATGGGCAACGCCCTCGCGGCATTGCCCGGTATATCTGGAGGCTCATGAAGGCATGTTGAAAACGGTATTTCGGACTGCATTTCTGGGAATATTTTTTTCATACGGCGCAGCATTCGGAAATCTATCGGGGCTCAATCCGGACGGTGGTTTGTATTTTCCCCCTGCCGGCAAGAGTATCGAGAATCAGGCCCAGAGAACTCCGCAGCAGATTGGGCTTGACCCTGCTTTGGCGAGCCGAATAAACCAGTATATCCGGGAGAATCCATACGCGCAGAGGAAGGTTCAGCCGCGATGGGCTTTATGGCGTCACGGCTGCCTCATTCATATTGAAGGAGATTTTCACCAGACCACTGATGTAGCGTCGCTTCGCAAGACGTGGCACGCGATGATCGTTGGGGCAGCCATCAAGCAGGGCAAAATACCTTCGCTCGATCAGAAGATCAGCACGTGGCTGCCGGAGCTGAAGGGCAATGACGCCCAAGCGATGTGGCGGCACGTCCTGACCCAGTCTGCGGGCTTTGACTATCCCTACGGCAATCATCCTGATTACATGCCCGGCCAGATGTGGACGTACTCGGATTTAAATCTCGTGCATCTGTGCAATGCGCTGGCCCGTGTGTATGGGAAGAAGGATTTTTATGATAACTATCCGGACGTAGCCGGCAAGGCCTATTTTGATGCCATCGGCATGGAAGGCTGGTCCACGGCGATCAAGGAAGACGCCGGCTTTGGCAACAGAGATGACGGCGTTCGTTTTGTCATCAGTCTTGAGCACATGGGCCGTCTGGGCCTGCTTGCCCTTGCGCGCGGGACATGGGCCGGCGTGGAGCTCGTTCCGAGCTGGTTCGTTGAGGAGCTTGAGACAAAGCAGACCTCCGGCATGCGCGTCAACTACGATGGCCCGAACGATGGGCGAGTCGGCCTCTTGCCGCAGAAATTCCCGGAGTGTCCGTACGGCTATTTGACCTGGGTCAATACCGGCCGGGATCTTTTCCCGGGCGCCGATAGCGCCTGGGCGTGCGGAAGGGGGGCGGGCGGCAGTATTGTGCTGTGGAATCATACAAACGGCATCGTTTTTGCCGGGGTCGGAATACAGGCGTCATCGGAAACAAAAAGCATCGCTCGTGTCATAGAAACGTCTATTATCGGCCCCAATCCCTTGAATAGAGGTGGTGCGAACGCGACGGTTGAGCAGTGGGGCCGCTTTGAAACGTCGGTGGAAAATGCCACGAGCTTTCGCGATCCTTACAAAGACGTGACTTTGAACGTGACTTACGAGAGTCCCGATGGCAGGAGCGTGAATTTCTGGGGATTCTACGATGGCTGCCGGACCTGGAAGATTCGGTTCATGCCGGACCGGATTGGGACGTGGAAATACCGCGCTGTTTTTTCCGATGGCTCTGATGGAGTCAGCGGGACATTCGAATGCGTCCCATCCGACATTCCCGGGATGATTGGTGCCGATGAGGCCAATCCGATGTGGTTTGGCTACAAAGGCGGCCGGCATGTTCTGATTCGCAGCTTTCATGTGGGCGACCGCTTCTTTGCCCGGAATTGGCCGGACGAGAATCGCAAAACGTTTCTCGATTGGGTGCAAGGTCAGGGCTACAACATGCTGTCCGTGGCCAGTCACTATCTCAATCGTGACGCCAAGGACCGGGGCCGCGGCTGGCAGACGCCGGATTTATGGCCGCTGAACGCCGCCGAATACCAAAAAATGGAAGCCATCATGGATGACTTAGCCCGCCGAAGGATTATGATCTATCCTTTTGCCGGCTTCTTCGGGCAAAGCTCTGATTTCCCTACGGATCACGAGGAGCAGACCCGATATGTTAAATATGTCCTGGCTCGCCTGGGACCTTACTGGAACGTTCTTTTCAACGTAGCGGGGCCCGAGCCTGTGCTCAAGCCCAGCGCGTTCCAGAACGCTATGAAGGCGGCTGACATCATTCGGCTTGGCCGTCAGATCAGGGAGCTGGACGTATTTGGACATCTTATCTCGGTGCACAATCCGAGCGGAGATGACCCGTTTAAGGATGAGGATTGGCTCAGCTTCGTTACGCTTCAGGGCTGGAAGGATACGGACTTATCTCAAATCAGCCGAGGTATGTTGAAGAACCATCACGAGGCCAAACCGCTTTATGCCCAGGAGGTATTGTGGCCGGGCAATATGTATCACAAAATCCGGAGCGAAGCTGATATCCGTAAAAAGGCATTTGTTCTTCTGATGTCGGCGGCGGCGATCAATTATGCGGACATGGACGGCAACTCATCTACGGGCTTCAGCGGGAGCATGGAGCTGTCCGACAGAAAGCAGGCTGGTCATGATGTGGTCAGGAAAGTGTGGGATTTTTTTGAAACGATTCCTTTTTGTCAGATGAGGCCCGACCAGCAGAATGTGGACCGTGGTTTTTGCCTTTCAAGGGAGGGCCAATACTACCTGGTCTATCTTCCCGATGGGGGAAGCGTGAACGTTTCTCTCAAGACCGGACGGTACAACGTCACATGGATAAACGCTCAGAATACTTCCGACAGGCGTTCTGCGGGGACGGCAGAGGGCGGGAAGAATCTCTCTGTCCCGAACGAGGGCGATGACTGGCTGCTGTTTCTAACTGCAGAAAGCTTGAGCGACCGCGGGGCATAGAACCGTCTTGTCGCAGCATGAATAAACAGGGATTCTTTTAGGTTGTTTTGATGGCTTTGTCACTTCAAAGAAAGATCACTACTATCGTATTGGCTCTTTACTGGCCCACGCTTTTTATCTTTGCCCATATACCGATCCCGCGGGTGGTTCGCGAAGCAGACGTCTCCGATAAGAGCCTCCATTTCCTTGGGTATCTGGTGTTGGTTTACCTGCTCTGGTTTGCAGTGCGAGGCAATGAGAAAGTGAATTGGCGCAGCCTTGGGCCGTGGTGGATTCTGGCGATAATGGCCCTGTACGGGGTTTTTGACGAGTGGTCTCAGAACTATGTGGCGGGACGTATCTGTGACGTTCAGGATTTCCTGGCAGACACGGTGGGCACGGTTGGAGGTTTGGTCTTGTTCTCGGTATTTACATTCTGGCCTGCCGGGCTTTTAGTAACGGCCATCGTCATTTTCGGCGTGACCAATGTCACGCGAGCGGATTTGGCTCACCTGATGCCCGTGACAAGTGCCGCGTTTCATCTGTTTGCCTACGCCGTTTTTACTGCGTTGTGGATTCAGTACATACGGCGTTTCCCGTCGGTCCTCCGAGCGCCGCGCGGCGGGGCGAAGTGGCTGATGGCGGCAGCGGCCGGGCCGGTGGCCCTGCTATTGATTGTGAAATTGTTTTCGGTGATTGCCGGCAGGGTGTTCGCCGTGCGGGATATGCTTGTTTCCGCCGGAGGGATCGGGGTGGTCGTGGCCGTGGTTTACCTGACTGTTTTGTTTCGCTGGGCGAGACACGGCACTGCCAATTGATACAAGCAGCAGCCTCCGCCTCGCCGGGAGTATTCAGGATTTAGCGCTTCGCGTGTATTCTTCCTGCGAGTACCTTTTCTCGTAGATGCCCCTTCGCATGAGAACCTGGGTGATTGTTGCGAGTATTATCTTCACGTCAGCCAGGAAGCTTGCTGTTTCCACGTATTGGGCGTCGAGTTCGAGTTTTTCTTCGCGTGTTATTTCCGCTCGCCCGGATATTTGTGCCAGGCCCGTCAGGCCAGGCCTGACAAGCAGCCGCTTTTTCTGCCGCTCGTTCCATTCGAAAATCTGAGAAAGATACAGCGGCCGAGGGCCGACAAGGCTCATGTCCCCTTTGAGTATGTTGAATAATTGCGGCAATTCGTCGAGCGAATACTCGCGCAGAATTCTTCCTGTTTTTGTCAGCCGGGGGTCCCGGCCGGACCCTGGACTCGGCCCGAAGGGATCGGCGTCGGCTTTCATCGTGCGAAACTTGTAGAAAACGAAGGGCTTGCCGTCTTTGCCTGCTCGTTCCTGCCTGAAAAGGGCGGGTCCCTTGCTGCCGAGTCTTATGGCGAGCGCAATGCCGGCTAGAATCGGCCAGATAAGGAGCAAAGCCGACAGGGAAACGAGAATATCAAATCCGCGTTTGAGTGTGCTAAAGAGATTCATATTGACCATCTTATTTGGCGTGAGCCTGAACGTCAACGCCGCGCGATTCGTCTGGACAGGTTCGATACGCCCGGATAAACTAAGTGTGCGAGCGCTTTCTCGCTTGAGAATTCTCCAGACAAGGGACGAAAAATATGCTGGATAATCTTATCGGGCCCGCCAGACCCATAAGCTGGGTGCTGCAATTCTGGCCTGTGCCGGTTTTTGCGTTTGTCTCGGCGCTGGCGGCGACCGCGCTGTGCAAAAAGATTGCTCTGAAGTTCGGGATCGTTGACCGGCCGGATAACCGGGTAAAGACCCACAAGGGCACCGTGGCCTATCTTGGCGGCGTTGGTATGCTCGTCGGTGTAACCGCCGGGGTCCTAACTGGTCTCTATTATCTCCGCCAGGAGGAACATCTGCTTTCGACGTTCATCTGGCTTTTCGGCGTTTTAGCCGGCGGCCAGATAGCCTGCTTCGTCGGCCTGGTCGATGATATATTCGATCTCAAGCCATATCAGAAAATACTTGGCCAGGTCGTTGCCGCTTTGATTTTGGCGGCCGTGGGTATCAGGCCGAGCCTCAGTTTTCTCCACGCCTACCTTGGATGGAATATCCCGCAGAGCGTAGAGATCGTTTTGGGGATCCCCATTGTTATTATTTTCGTCGTCGGCGCGACAAACTCACTGAATCTTCTCGATGGCCTGGACGGTCTTTGCGGCGGCGTCACGGTGATTATCACGGCGGCCCTGCTCCTGCTATCCATCCACTTAGGCACGTGGGCGTCCAGCGGCGTTGGCGGCGACTCGGTCCGTGTCATCGTATGCCTGGGGCTTCTCGGCGCTGTATGTGGCTTCCTGCCTTTCAATCGTCATCCGGCCAAGATATTCATGGGCGACGCCGGCAGCATGTTACTCGGATTTTTCGTTGCGGCGCTGATGATTTTGTTCGCCGAGAAGGCCGTGCGCTGGTGGATGGCATCGGTCGTCGTTTTTGGCCTGCCCATCCTCGACACATCCGTTGCTCTGGTCCGAAGGCTGCTCAATCACAGGCCCTTGTTCGTCTCCGACCGGGGCCACATCTACGACCAGATGATCGACAGAGGAATCCCGCTCAAGAGAACGGTCGCTATTTGCTACGGTCTGGCCGCCTTGTATGCCCTCATCGGACTCGGGCTGAGCCTGCGAACAAAGATCAGGGCTAGGTACGCCCTAATTATATACCTGCTCGTTTTCATCGTCTCCGGCATCATCGTCTGGCGAAAAGGCTACCTCAAGATGGAGGGTCTTCGAGGGGCAATCCGTAAGCAGCAATAGCAATTAGCCTGCCTGTGTAAAGCCGGTGACGAAATCCACGCTTTTTCTGACAGTTTTTTCATCGGCTCGCGGATGCAGCGGCAAATTCACCACCTCACGGGCGGCCTTCTCCGCCTCCGGGCACATCCCGGCTGCGTAATCATAAGAAGCCAGGGACGTTTCAATCGGGTGCAGGGGACATTCGAACCAGCTTCCAAGCTCGATGCCCGCCTTTGTGGCCTGGCGCAGCGCCCTTTGCTTTTCTTTGATTCGCACCGGGTATCTGACCATGACGGGCTGCATGGCGGCTGTATCGTAACTCCTGCTCTTCCAGCCCTTGCTCTCAAGAAGCCGGTCGTAGAGCAGCGCCATCTGCGTCCGATGAGAAATGTTCTGCTCGATGTTTCTGAGTTGCCTCAAGCCGGAACGAGCCTGCATGGCGCTGGCACCTTTGAAGAAATCATCGGCCTTGTGGGGATCAAATTCTCCGGCGCCCGAAGAGCCTACGACCGCGCCTTTTCGCGTCAGATACCTGAATGAGCTCTGGGCAAGAGCGGTTGTCCCTGGATAGACAAGCAGCCTGTAAAGAACAAGCTCCATCCAGAGCATGAAGACTTCCCGGCTCGAGGGCGAGCGCATTTCATCGGCCTGCAGCGCGTCCATCCGCTCAGTTAGGTCTTTGTCGCCGGTTATGACCATCCCTCCGAGACCCGTCGTGTAAGGCTTGTTCCATTGAAAAGAGAAGTATGCAGCCCGGCCAAATGTCCCTGCCGTCCTGCCTTTGTATTTTGAGCCGAAGGCCAGACAACAATCCTCGATAACGCAAACGCCGTGACGGCGAGCGATGTCCATGATGGGATCCATGTCGCAGGGATAGCCGTACGTGTGCTGGGCGATGATGACCTTTGTTTTGTTAGTGATCTTGCCGTCCAGCAGATTCGCGTTGATATTGAACGTGCCGCGCTCGATATCGACGTAGATGGGCCTGGCCCCGACGTACTTGATCGGGTTTACGTTCATGACGCAGGTGTAGCCCGGCACGATGACCTCGTCGGCCTCACCGACACCGAGCGCTCGCAGCAGTGCATACAGCGCGACCCGGCCTTTCCAAAATGCGAAGGCCCGCTCGGCGCCGAAGAAGCGGGCAAATGCGTTCTGATAGTCCTCGATAATCTGATTCATTGGAGCGTTGCTATCTCGACATTTGCATCTCTTGCGGCTTTTTCAGGCCGCGTCCTTTGAGCATACAGAACCTGGCAGTGCCCCACAGCGAGCCTGTTCCGTACGCGAAGTGCAGTATGGCGAAGATCACAGGTGCGGCGGGTGCATATCGCCAGCCGGCCTTGCACCCGACGTCGATAGCGCCTATCACGAGTCCCAGCACATACAAAGCTGCCTCGACGGCCAGTAGAATCCACAAAGGGTGCCACGCTATGCCGGTCAGTGCGAAGAAGAGCACTGACGAAACGAACAGCAGCGGCACCAATTGCCTGAAACTTGCCGGCCTCTTGTGCTTCTGCAGCGTTCTTATCCGCCAGAAGCCGTACTGGAAATACTGCCTCCAGAGTTTACACAGAGAACCTCGTGAGAAATAGGTGCTTTGTATGGCCTTTGACATCCAGATTTTGCCGCCCGCCCGGATTATTCTCAGGTTGAATTCATCGTCCTGGTTGCGCACCAGCTCCTCGTCAAAATAGCCGATTTTATCCACGATCCACTTGTGATGCGTGCCGAAGGCGAGCGTATCGACCCAGCCTTCGTACTCGCCCAGCCTGAATCTCGCATTGCCCACGCCGATGGGCGAGCGCATCGCTGCGGCAATGGCCCGGCCCGTATAGCTATCCGCGACGGTCCTGATAGAACCACCCGCGACCCAGGCTTGCGGATGCTCGCGAAGGCACTGAATGGATTTGCTGATAAAGTCCGGCGGGATCTCGGCATGTCCGTCGATTCGGATGAACAGGTCGCCTCGTGCAGCCTTCAGGCCGATATTCATCGCGGCTGGGACAATCCGCTTTGGATTATCCAGCATCCTGACACGGCTATCGCCTTCGGAAAGCCTGTGGACAATCTCCCTCGTGCCGTCGTCGCTCATGCCGTCCATGACAAGAACTTCCATCTTCTCGGCGGGATAGCTGTTGTTCAATATGCTCCGTATCGCCCGTTCGATGAAGTCGGCCTCATTGCGAATCGGCATGATGATACTGACAAACGGCAGATTCGTATCTTGCTGCTCGCTTTGTGCGTGTTGTGTGGCCTCTGTCGTCAATTGTTGCCTTATTCTTTGATTGCTTTTAACAAAACGTCTTCGAGGCAATCAGCCAGCTTCTCGCGGGCGAATTCGCGCTCGGCCAGCGCACGGGCATTCTCGCCC
>ERZ1292640.314-Hain-H43-02um-R1-314-length-39135-cov-7_pt2 | contig 13329 bp, 15 predicted proteins | sample MGYA00564404_ERZ1292640 | MGnify/ENA primary metagenome ERZ1292640 (study PRJEB36523, sample SAMEA6512636) | groundwater metagenome | collected 2019-01-08 | study: AquaDiva: Metagenomics assemblies of 32 groundwater samples
TTTGGAAGGCTGCAAGAGCTCCGCCGGCGATGCCCGCAATGTCCGCTATCGTCAGAACCAAGCTGTGTAATCCTACTCGAATAATCTCCATGTTGTCAGCCTTTCCAACGCACCCAACGGTTTGCGTCAGTTGCGTTGCGGAGCGCAGCGGAGCAACGTCAACTGCACGCGGGGTTGGGCGGGTATTGTTCAGTTCATTGCAGTATTTCTCTGTCGGTCACGCTAGCAAGAATATTCCAACAATATACGGCAATAAAACCAGCAATGCCAGCAAGGGATGCCCACGCCGCGTCGTGTTGCGACTGTCCCAACTAAAGAGATAGACGGCCAGTCCAAACGCCAAAACGCCGCTGACAAATAACATGATGACTGAACCCCAGGGGGAAAAAGTGGCCACTTTCCCCATCGCCAATCCATTGAAGGCGTTCATCGCGTGAGTGGCAGGTAAAAGCTGCGCGAATTTTCGGGCAACGTCAGGTAATGTGCTGTATGGAAGCATCAGGCCGCCCAACAGCATGGATGGGACGAAAACAAGCTGTGACCATAGCACTGTCATGCGTGAACTGGGGGAGACCACTCCGATCAGGACGCTTAGCCCTGCGCAAGCAAATGCCATCGCGACAAAGATCAGGGCATAGTTGAGCCAGTTTACTGGCAATGGAGCGTCAAAGAACAAAGGCGCAGTGACTGTGATTAGCACTGCCACGATCATCAGATGCAGAATCGTCGTCAAAGCCGGAATGGTCAGGATCGAGATGGATGGAATGCCGTTGATCTTATAACTGCGGAAAACACCGTTTTCACGGGCATTGACCAGCGGATCAGGAATTCCCAAAAACGTTGCAGCCAGGATGCCAAATACGACCATCGCCGGGATAATGTCCTTCCGGAAGAGCGGGTTAATCTCGGCCATTATAAATCCCATCATCAGGTAAAAACCCAGAGGGAATAAATAGTTCATCAATAGCAACTGTTTGTTGCGGATACCCGTTCGAAACTCAAAAGTGAAGTGGTGGATAAAAGCGTTCATGGGTCAACTCCAGCGTTGGTGATTTCAAGGAAACGATCTTCCAGAGATGGCCGCTCCACGCGCAAGTCGATCAGCGTATCCCCCTGGGCATTGATATGGGCGATAATGGCTAACACCGTAGGACCGATATCAGAGCTGAAGTAGATGCTGTATTCGTCTTTTGACGTGTGCTGGCTGACAGCCGGGAAGGTGATACCAGAGGCAGATAAACTGGATGCTTGTGTCCGCACGGAAATCTTGGTCAGGCCCGCGCCGGTAGCCGTTATCTCCATTGGAGTGCCGATATTGACGATCTTACTTTTCATCAGGATAGCCACCTGATCTGACATCTGTTCCGCTTCGGCCATGTCATGTGTCGCAAGGATGATGGTAGTGCCGCCGGCTTGCAGTTCTCGCATCATGCCATGCAACTCGACGCGAGTCGCCACATCCAGTCCAGCGGTGGGTTCGTCCAGAAAGAGCACCTGGGGGTTGTGCGCAACCGCCAAAGCTAACACCAGCCGACGTTGCTGTCCGGCAGAGAGTTCATAGAACTGGGCACTCCTTTTCTCGGCCAGGCCCAGTCGTTCCAGCAAGTCGAAGCGGGGCGCCACGTTGTGATAGGCGCAGAAGAATCTCATGGCTTCGTCTGGCGTGATGCTTTCCGGTAATCCCGCCGATTGTAGCTGTACGCCGATCAGGTTTCGTAGTTTGCGGGACTCGCTGACTGGGTCTAAGCCTACCACCCGCAACGAGCCACCGTTTGGAGTGCGCAGTCCTTCCAAGCATTCCAATGTGCTGGTCTTTCCAGCGCCATTGGGGCCGAGTAAGCCAAATATTTCGCCTTGCTTTACGTCGAAACTGATACCGTCCACGGCAACGTAATTGCCGTAGGTTTTACGAAAGTCTTTTACTTCGATCACTGAGTTTTTCATGGGCTATTTCATCCTCATTTCGTTATTCTCTAGCCAACGAAGCCGCCCAACGCCAGAGGTGAGCGACCGCCGCCGACAGGGACGGTGGAGCGTGAATAGCGCGTCCGAACTGCCGCACGGCGTTGAGCGGAAGATCGGGGCGGCGGTTAGTCTCCACCGGCTGGTTAGGCGATATTCTGTGCGTGCTCAACCGTCGCGCCCAAGGGTAGACCATGTTCTTCAAAAACCGCGATGATCTGATCGAACTCAACGTGCGCCAGATTGCAGTACGCCGTAGCCAAACCGTAAACTGCATGTCTCGACGTTGTGTTCGTTCTTTCATCTTTCGCGTCGCTCACTTTCAAAAGGAGTTGAGCCAACTCATAGATGTCACCCTCATACAAGACGCAGATTCTCTCGAGGGCCTCGACTCTTATCTGTTCTCGCGCGCTGGACGTTACGATCGCCCAACGATATTATGCGAAACTGAGTTGCACCGGAAAGGGCGAGGGCCTGCCTGCGCCGGCCTGTGCAGCGGCAGACAGGCCGCTGACGTCTCGGCAGGCAGGCGCTGTGGCGGTCAACCGGTTGATGCACCTTGGAACTCGTTTCATGGAAGCGATTGATAACCGGAGGCTTGGGGCTTGTCAACCAGTGAACCAGGCTCATGCTTGCTCCGGCACTGTCTCAGTTTTTCGTCAAGGCCAACGCGCATCCGGACCCGCCGCTGCAGTTTCCCGTTTGGCCGGTTGTTTTGGCGGCCTCGGAATTGGACGCGGCGCAGCCAGCCAAACGGAGCGTCTCCGTGCCGCTCCACTATTCAGTTGCATGATCCGGCTACGGCGCTGAGGTGTCCTTCTGCATGAGCAAATTCTGGCGCAAGAGTTCAAGCGCTTGTTGGGAAGTCACGCGCTTGAACGTCTCGCGATCATAAGGGTTCAGGTATCGTTCAACAATGGTTTCCTGGCCCGACGCCAAGGCGATGTACACGGTCCCAACAGGTTTGCCCGGCGTGCCGCCAGTTGGCCCGGCAATGCCGGTCACGGCCAGGGCAAAGTCAGCCCCCACACGGCTGCGAGCGCCTTCAGCCATCTCGCGGGCCGTTGGCTCGCTGACCGCTCCATGCGCAGCGAGCGTCTCGGTCTTGACTCCGAGCAACCGTTGTTTGGCTTGATTGCTGTAAGTCACCAAGCCGCTCAGAAACACCGCCGAGGCGCCAGCGACGTTGGTCAAGCGATGAGCAATGTAGCCGCCTGTGCATGATTCCGCCAAAGCCACGGTTTGCCCGCGCTCCGTCAGCAACCGGACAAGAACGCCTGCGAGTTCGTCCTGGTTCATGCCAAAAATATTTCGTCCGACGATGGAACGAACAATCTGTTCGGCTTCTTCCACGATCTGTGCCGCGTTGGGTCCCTGAGCCGCGAGCCGCACTTCCACTTCGCCAATCCGCGCGCAGTAGCCGATTACCAGCCCGACCGCCACCAAGGATGCCAAAGGTCCCGCGATCTTATCTTCCAGCAGCGATTCTGGGAGGCCGGTTGTTTTCAGCACTCGACAGGCAAAGGGCGCCTGGAGTGGAAATCGCCGCTGCAGCATGGGAACGACCTGTTCGCTGAACATGGGCCGGAGCTCTCGCGGCGGTCCAGGCAGCATGACCAGCAAAGCCGCTTTCCCGTCCTGGCGGCACGGGTTCGGGTCCAAATCCAAAACCAGGCCGGGAGCGGTTCCATGCGCGTTCGGCAGGACAATCGCTCCTTCCGGAACCAAGGCTTGGATGCCGGCACGGGCGGGCATGGGGCGGTTGCGCGCGGCAAAAAACCTTTCAATGCAGGCCAGCACAGCCGGGTCCTCATGCAGCGGCCGGCGCACCAGCGCAGCCACCACGTCGCGCGTCAGGTCGTCCGAAGTCGGGCCCAAGCCGCCGGTGACAATGACAAGGTCCGCCCGGCTGAGGGCCTCGCCCACGATCTGTTGGATGGCCGCGCCCGAATCGTGGACGGCACTTTGGCGCGTGACGGGATAGCCGAGATCGGCCAATTGCCGGCAGAGCCAGGCTTGATGGGAATTGAGCACAAAGCCCAGCATCAACTCGCTGCCGGTGTTGATCAGTTCGATGTTCACAGTGCAGGCAGTCTGGCTGTTCACGATTAAAAGTTCAAAGCGCAAAGTCGAGGGAATGGCCCATGAACCTGCCTATGAACCTCCAGGTAGGGCGCGTCACTCCGTGCGCGCCGCAAGATCGAGCCTGGCACCCGGACGGCGCGCACGGAGTGACGCGCCCTACCGCCCTGAACGGGTTCAGGGGCGCAAGGCGCGAAGACTTGCTTCGGGGCATTCCCTTCCCGATCCCGGCTGAGGCCGCAAAACTCAGTCTTGGCGCGCGGGTCATGGGCGCGTTGACTTGTGGCATTCCTGAAAATATAGTGTCCGTATGCCGGTGAATGAAAAATCAGCAGCGAAGCAGAGATTCATGGAATTCCTGGCGGGAAAGAATCTGCGCATCACCTCCCAACGGCAAGCGATTATTGACACCGTCTTCAGCACGGACCAGCATTTCACGGCAGAGCAGCTTTTGGCTTGGTCGCGAGACCGGGACAAATCGGTCTCGCGCGCGACGGTCTATCGGACGTTGCCCTTGCTGACGGAAAGCGGCCTGGTGCGGGAAATGGACTTTGGCAAGGACTATAAATTCTACGATCCCAACTACGCGGATCATCCCAACCACAGCCACATCATCTGCCAGGATTGCGAAAAGATCGTTGAATTCGACAGCGACAAGATCGAGAAGCTCGAAAATGAAATCAGCCACCAACTCGGCTTTTCCGTCCAGTCCCAACGCCTGCAAATCACCGGCAGTTGCGAGGAGTTGAAAAAGCTGGGCGCCTGCAAGAACAAAGCCTGCTAACCGATGGGCGAGCCTCTTGCACCGGCTACTCGTCCGTCGCGGCTGCCCTTGCCGGCTCAGATCGCCGCCGGCGGGTTGCTGTTCTTAAGCCTCCTTTCAGGCCTTTTGGTTTGGTGGGGACAAAGCATCCAGCTTCGGGAATGGCAAAGTCCATTCTGGCTGAGATGGTGCCTGGTCCTTCACGGCTGCCTCAGTCCTTTCCTCTGCGGTCTGTTCGGCTACTTGTGCTGCGTCCATATCCGACTCGGGTGGCAACTGCGCGCCAATCTCCTCTCCGGCCTGATCATTGAAACGGTTTTTCTGGGACTGATCCTGAGCGGAACCGCGCTTTACTATGCTGGATCCGAGGAGTGGCGGGAGCGGTTAGGGGCTGGAGCACACCGGTGGTTGGGAATTCTGCTGCCGTTCGTCTTGGGAGCGCACTGGGCGGCCGGGCTGCGCTGGGCGAAAAAAACCTCAAAATAATTCTTGCCAATGAGACACAGTCTCAACATATTCTTGTATTGAGACTAGGTCTCAATAGCGCGGCAGAATCAATCGACTACGAAAGAAAAGACGATGAAACCGAAAATGGCCTTCTTTCTCTCCCTGGGTGTTGCAGCCTTGCTGGTGTGGCCGGCGGCGGCTCGTGCGGACGACACCGCTACCATCAAGGAACTGCAAAACCAGGTCAAAGCCCTGCAGGAACAAGTGCAAAAGCTGCAAGAGGCGCAATCGGCCGCGGCGGCTCGAGGGACCGGACAGGACGAAGCGGAGAAGGACAAAGGACTGGACGGGCTGCTGGGCCGCGACTTCCTGAAATCGAAAGGATTGACGTTTGGGTTCTACGGGGAAACCAAGTACCGCTTTCCGGAGTCCGGTGCCAACAGTTTCGATGCGCACCGCTTCGTGCTGCTGCCCGGGTACCAGTTTGCCGACTGGCTGGTGTTCAACGCCGAACTGGAACTGGAACATGGCGCGGTGGACGAGAGCGTCAATGGCGGACGGAACCGTTTCAACGGCGAACTGGAACTCGAGCAGTTTTACGTGGATATCCTGCTCAATGAGCACTTCAACATCCGCTCCCTGGGCATCGACGTAATGCCCGTCGGACGCATCAGCAAGTATCACGAGCCGACGGTGTTTTACTCGACGGAACGGCCGGAGCTTTACCGCGAAATCATTCCCACCACCTGGCAGGAACCTTCCCTGGGCATTTTCGGAAAGATCGTGGACAACCTGGATTACCAACTGACCGTATCCACCGGTTTGGAGGACTTCATTCCCGCGGCGGGATTGGGCGCCCCCGGCATCACGGCGGCGGACGGCCTGCGGAATGCCCGGCCGCGTCTGCGCGCCAGCAGCGAGAACAGCCTCGGCTACTCCGGACGCCTTCACTACAGCGGCCTCAAGGGGTTGGACACGAGCGCCTCATTTTATCTGACTCAAGTCCAAGGCGTGAGCGGCAACTCGTGGTTGAGTTTGTGGGATGTTGAAGCGCTCTATCGCGTGCCCAAGACCGGCTTGGAATTGCGCGGCGACTTTGCTTACTGGCACCTTGGCAGTCCGCAAAGCCTCGTCGTCAACAACAACGCCTCCACAACCGACAACGTGGGGGATGCCATGTATGGCTGGTATCTGGAGGCCGCCTGGCATCTGTGGCCCGAAGCGTGGAGAAAGGGCAAAGGCAAGGACATGGATTTGGTGCCATTCATCCGTTATACGGACATCGTGACCCAGTCCGGAGTGCCCGTCGGCAGCACGTCGTTGGACAACGGCACTGCCAACAAGGACTTTTTCACGGCCGGGGTGAGCTATTTCCTCAACCAAAACTTTGTCTTAAAAGCGGATTGGCGGAGGAACCTTAATGGTTCAACGGCCACCAAGGCTTCGGCTGCCAATCAGGACTATTTCCAGATTGGCGCCGGGATGTTCTTCTAAACAGCTTTCAGGGTGAATCTTCTTATGAAAAGGACAGGGCATCCGCGAAATGAAAGCAGGCCACGCAGCCGCCCTGCCCTCCGGCGTTTTCTGGTGGCCGTCAGAGCGGCTGGCGTCCGTCTGCTCGGCGCTCTTTTGGTGTTGGCCGGCGTTGGCGACGGCTTCGCCGAGCGGTATCTGAGCGTGGCTGAGACGGCGAAGCTTTGTTTTCCGGCGGGTGATCGGTTCGAAACCAAGATCATCCGTTTCTCGACCGAGCAGGCCAAGGCAATTGCAGCACGGTCGGCGGTGAAGGTGCTCAACGCGGGAAACCGGGTCTCGCTGGCCTACCAGGGGACCAACCTGCTCGGGGCGTTGATTGTCGATCACGTTTTGGGCAAACATGAAATCATCGACTACGGGGTCGCTGTCTCGCCGGACGGCAAGGTGTTGCAGGTTGAAATTCTGGAATACCGTGAAAGCCACGGCACGGGAATCCTGAGCGCCAAGTGGCGGGCGCAATTCATGGGCAAAACAGCCCATGCTCCCCTGAGACTTAATGAGGACATTTACAACATCAGCGGCGCCACCATCTCCTGCCGGCACGTCACGGAGGGCATCAAACGTGTGCTGGCGACGTATGAGTTGGTGGTGCGCCCTCGCTGGCTGGTTGCTGGCGGGCTGCCAAATCCCCCCGAAGCAGCCAAACCTTGAACGGGTTAGGCGGAGCCAGCCTCTGCTCGGGACTTTTGTCACGATCACAGCTTACGGCCCTGATCGCGAGCGTGCGCAGCAGGCGGTTTCAGCGGCCTTTGACGAATTCCATCGTATCGACGCGCTGATGAGCCTCCACCGGCCTGACAGCGAGCTGAGCCGGTTGAACCGAAGCGCAGCGCGGGGGCCGGTCGAGATTTCAGGGGACTTATTTCGGGTGTTGGCCAAGGCACAAGAGATCGCGAGCGAAACGGACGGAGCATTTGACGTGACCATTCGGCCTTTGGTTGATGCTTGGGGATTCATTTGGAAAGAATACCGGCTGCTCACGGAGGCCGAACTGAGGGCCGTGCTGCCCCGGGTGGATTTTCGGCAGGTGGAATTAAGCTCCGGCCGGCGCACGGTTCGGTTTCGCAAGGCAAACGTTTCGCTCGACCTGGGTGGCATCGCCAAAGGTTACGCGGTTGATTGTGCCATCGAGAGATTGCGGAGCCTGGGGGTGACGAATGCGATGGTCAAAGCGGGAGGCGATTTGCGGGTCATCGGGGCCCCGCCGGGAAAACCGGCTTGGGAGGTGCAACTGGAAGACCCGCGCAAAAAGGGCCGGCGCACGCGCATTCCGTTGCGTGACGCGGCGCTCTCCACTTCGGGGAATTACGAGAACTATTTTGTGGCGGGTGGAAAGCGCTACAGTCACATCCTGAACCCGCGCACTGGTCTTCCGGTCGAGGGCATCGCGGCCTGCACGGTGATCGCGCCCACCTGCATGGAATCCGATGCCTGGGCCACGGCCTGTTTTGTGCAGGGAGCGGCGCCGAGCTTAAATCAGTTGGGCCGGCGCTTTGCCATCCGCTTCACACTCATGCCGGAGGCCAGTCAACCGGAAGAATGGCGTGTTCGCCAAACGCCCTCGTTTCCTTGAAAACCGATGCTCAGCCGCCGATGAAGGATAATCCTTGATTTGTATCAAGGCGGTTTTGGCGCGCACAACTTAAAGGAGTGTCATGAGCGAAAACCGCAAGGCCGGCTTGAAAAAGTTGGAACTGCCGTGTCGCGGTTTGGCCAGTAATTATGAGCAGGCGCCCCACCCCGCAAACGTCGGATTGGTTTCTAAACCGGGAGATGCCTAGGCAGGAACTGCCCCTGGTGTACGCCTGTTCAGGGGCTTCCGACGCGGGCGAAATCTCGGACCGCGCGGCGCGCTGGCTGAACCAGGCCGGCATCGCCGAGATGTCGTGCCTGGCCGGCATCGGCGGCCGGGTGAAATGCATTCTGGCCAAGGCGGAACAAGCGCAAACGATTCTGGTCATGGACGGCTGCCCGCTCTTGTGTGCCAAGCGGACGATGGAACTGGCCGGCTTCAAGGATTTCCAGCACCTGGGACTGCATCAACTGGGCTTCCGCAAAGGAGCCTCCCCTGTGACCGAGGAGCGCATCGCGGCTGCCGCCGTCGCCGCGGCCAAGCTGATTCTGAACAAACCAAACACTGAAACCGCCGTTCTCATCTAATGACCTCCCGTGAACGAGTGCTGGCCGCCCTGAACCACCGCGAAGCCGACCGGATACCGATTGATCTTTCCGGCCACCGGTCTTCGGGCATGAGCGCGATTGCTTACGCAAAATTAAGAAAGTTTCTCGGGCTGGAGCCAAAACCGATCCGCATCTATGACCCGGTGCAACAGCTCGCCATTATCGATGAAGACGTGCTGCAACGGTTCGGCGTGGATACGATCGAACTGGGCCGGGCCTTCGCCCTGGAGGACAAATATTGGTCGGATTGGGTGCTGCCGGATGGGACGCCTTGCCAGATGCCGGTTTGGGCCATGCCGGAACGATGCCAGGATGAATGGGTGATCCGCTCCCGGAGCGGCCGTGTCATCGCCCGCATGCCCGAGGGCTGCCTGTACTTTGAACAAGCCTACTATCCTTTCCTGGAAAAGGATGACCTCGGCCGAATCACCGAGGCGCTCCAGGAAAGCATGTGGACCGCCATTGCGTCGCCGCCGGGGCCGCTGGCTGCCGGGCCGGAAGGAGCCAGGCTGCTGGCCGAAGGCGCGCGGCGGCTGCGGCAGCAGACGGACCGGGCCATTATTGGTTTGTTCGGCGGTAACCTTCTGGAGATGGGCCAATTCTTTTATCGGAACGACAACTTTTTGATGCTGCTGGCGGGTAACCCGGAACGCGCCCACCAGTTCCTGGACAGAGTGGTGGCAATTCACTTGGCCAACCTGGAGCGTTTCCTGGGCGCGGTCGGCGGCCAGATTGATGTGATTCTTTTCGGGGATGATCTCGGCATGCAAACCGGCCCGCAAATTTCTCCGGCCATGTACCGCGAGTTTTTTCAGCCGCGAGAGAGACGGATGTGGAAGCGGGCCAAGGAACTGGCCGAGGTCAAGATCATGCTCCATTGCTGCGGCGGCGTGCGCGAGTTGTTGCCGGGGCTGATCGAAGCCGGCCTGGATGCCATCAATCCGGTGCAAATCACCTGCCGCGGCATGAACGCGGCAGGGTTGAAAGCGGACTTTGGGAAAAGCATGACCTTCTGGGGCGGCGGCTGTGACACCCGCGAAATCCTCGTCCAAGGCACGCCCCAACAGGTGTGCGAGCACGTGCGGCAACAGATGCGAATCTGGAGTCCCGGCGGCGGCTACGTCTTTCAGCAGGTCCACAATATCATGGCGGACGTGCCGCCCGCCAACATCGTGGCCATGTATGACGCGGTGCAGGAATACAGATGCCCGTCTGCTCAGCCGTGATGATTCAATTGGAGCGCGGGCATCCATGCCAGCGCGTGCCGCGAGCGATTGGCGGCAACCGCGTTGAGCAAAGACCTCCCGCTTGCGGCGTCGCTCACCTTTTGGTGAGTCGTTATGCCGATTGGATACTGACTCGAGCGGGCGCAAAGACGAGTCTTTCACTAATGCGCAGGCATGGATGCCCACGCTGCTGTGTAGATGCGGCTCAGAGGGTGCCAGCAGGAGTTTGCACTTGCCGCTGCCTGGAAACCTCTCTGCGGATTTGAGACAACCGAGGATGGGAACGCCGGCCTCTGTGGTCGCGCAGCCGTCGCCTGTTCAGACCATCCGAAAAAAGCCTGGGACAAACCTTGAGCCGGCCGCTGGATTTCAACTACGATGCGAGCCAGCGCACCGTTGTCTATGAAAATCAAGGCTCAGACAGGCAAAGTCGGCTTGTTCGGCATCGGACTGGCGGCTTATTGGCCGCAGTTTAAAGGATTGAAGGAGCGGCTCGAAGGCTACCAGCGCATCGTCAAGATCCGCCTGGAAAAGTCCTGCGCGGTCATTGATGCCGGCCTGGCGGATACCGCGCCCAAGGCAGCGGCGGCGGGCGAGCTGTTCGCGCATGAAGCAGTGGAACTGGTCGTCTGTTACGTCGCCACTTACGCGACCAGCAGCCAGGTCCTGCCCGCCGTGCAGAAGGTCCATGCGCCTGTGCTCATACTTAATCTTCAACCCCGGAGCGCCCTCGAGTACGAAAAGACAGACACCGCCGAATGGCTGGCCAACTGTTGCGCCTGTTGTGTGCCGGAGATCGCTTGCGCCTTTGCCCGAAGCCGCATTGATTTTCACGTCGTGACGGGCGTGCTCGGCCTGGAGCGCGGCAAATTTGGCGAAGCACCGCCAGGGCATCCCGATTCCATGCGGGCCTGGCAGGAGATTCAGGATTGGGCGCGGGCCGCCTCGGTCGTGAGCCGGCTGAAGCGGAGCCGCATCGGCTTTCTCGGTCAAACATATCCGGGCATGCTCGATCTGTACAGCGATTTCACCCAGCACACCGCCCTACTGGGCACGCACCTTGAAGTGCTGGAAATGTGCGACCTGGCCAAACGCCTGCCCGGCGAACGCGAATCGGCCGTGGCCGCCAAGCGCCAGGAAACCGAAGCGATCTTCGAGATCAGCCAGGACAGCCCCGCAGATCCTTTGGCCAAAGCGCCGACCGCCAGGGAAATGACCTGGGCCTGCCGCGTGGCGGTGGCGCTCGACCGGTTGGTGGCTGATTTCGATTTGCACGGCCTGGCTTATTACTACCGCGGATTGGATGGCAACCAGTATGAGCGCCTCGGAGCGGGTCTGATCCTCGGCTGTTCGCTGCTGACCGCGCGCGGCATTCCGGCCAGCGGCGAGGGCGACCTCAAGAATTGCCAGTCGATGAAAATCATGGACCTGCTGGGTTGCGGCGGGAGTTACACGGAGTTTTACGCCATGGATTTTGACGGGGATTTTCTGCTCATGGGCCACGACGGGCCGTTTCATCTCGGCATCGCGGAAGGCAAACCTGTTTTGCGCGGTCTCGGCCTGTACCATGGCAAACGCGGCTTCGGTGTCAGCGTGGAGGCGCGGGTCAAGCTGGGGCCGGTCACGCTGCTGGCAATGACGCAGACGGCCGACGGAAACTTGAAGCTGCTGGCCGCCGAGGGGGAGAGCGTGCCCGGACCCACGTTGCGCATCGGCAACACGAACAGCCGGATCAAATTCGCGTGCGGCCTGGCCGGTTTTGTGAACCGCTGGTGCAGCGAAGGCCCCACGCATCATTGCGCGCTGGGCGTGGGTCGTATGCTGCCGGCGATTCGGAATATCGCGTCGCTCCTCAAACTGTCATGCGCGGAGGTCGGCGTCCGATGAGTGTTGTCCAAAAAAGGGAGGGACGAGTTCCACCTCGTCCCTGATTCCCCCAGCGATTCCCCCAGCGATTCGGATTCCCTTCCGTCCTCGGCTTTGCCAAGCTGTTGAGAAATGCAAGCTAACCCTTTTCTGGGCATTGTTCTGCACGCGCTGGGCGGATTCGCGGCGGGCAGTTTTTATATTCCATTCAAGAAAGTGCGGCGCTGGGCCTGGGAGAGCTATTGGCTCGTGGGCGGATTTTTCAGTTGGATCATCGCGCCGTGGATGGTGGCGACGCTGGTTTGTCCTGATTTGCCGTCGGTTTTGCTGACGGCGCCGGCGCAGAGCCTTTTGTGGAGTTACCTGTTCGGCGTGTTGTGGGGGATTGGCGGGCTGACCTTTGGGCTTTCCATGCGGTATCTGGGCATGTCGCTGGGCTACGCGCTGGCGCTCGGTTTTTGCGCGGCGTTCGGCACGGTCTTGCGGCAGGAATTCATCGCTCAATTCTCGGTCATCATCACCACCTTGTCCGGCTGGCTCACCCTGGGCGGTGTGCTCGTTTGCCTGGCTGGGATCGCCGTGTGCGGTCTAGCCGGCGTGGCCAAGGAACGGGAGCTTCCCGCCGACCAAAAGACCCAGGTCATCAGCGAGTTCAACTTTGCCAAAGGCGTCTGGGTGGCGATTTTCGCGGGGATTATGAGCGCCTGCATGTCCTTCGCCATTGGCGCTGGAAAACCGATTGCGTCCCTGGCCGTCCAGTATGGCACGCCGGACTTGTGGCAGAACACGCCTGTCTTTGTCGTCATCTTGGCGGGGGGATTCACCACGAATTTTATCTGGTGCGCGGCGCTGAACTGGCGCAACCGCACGGTCGGGGATTACGTTGGCGCCAATGGAGCGTCGCTCTTCAGCAATTACCTGTTCTCCGCCCTGGCCGGCACGACGTGGTACTTGCAGTTTATGTTCTACGGCATGGGCACGACCAAGATGGGCCGTTACGATTTCTCCAGTTGGACCATTCACATGGCGTTCATCATCGTCTTCAGCAATTTGTGGGCGTTGTTTTTTGGCGAATGGCAAGGAGCCAGCCGGCGCACGCACCGGATCATCCTGGCCGGGATACTGGTGCTGACCGCTTCCACGTTGGTCATCGGGCTGGGAAACTACGCCGCGTCGCTCAAGAAGTAGGAGGATTGTTTGCGCTCACAGACTCCAGAACTCCTGACATAGGGTGGTTTGGAATGTCCGCTTTTTTCACGGTTCAGC
>ERZ1292640.2997-Hain-H43-02um-R1-2997-length-13312-cov-8_pt1 | contig 13312 bp, 17 predicted proteins | sample MGYA00564404_ERZ1292640 | MGnify/ENA primary metagenome ERZ1292640 (study PRJEB36523, sample SAMEA6512636) | groundwater metagenome | collected 2019-01-08 | study: AquaDiva: Metagenomics assemblies of 32 groundwater samples
GGTGACCGCTGACGGGGGCCGCTCGGGCGGCAGGTCCACCGCGGCTTTGAGTTCCTGCCCGGCGCGCCACTCGGCTACTGACTTGATGAGCAAGGTGACCAGGGCCAGCAGCGCCAGCAGCGAGGCCACCGCAAAGGCGGCGACCGACTGGTACTCGTTGTAGAGAATCTCCACATGTAGCGGCAAGGTGTTGGTCTGCCCGCGGATGTGGCCGGACACCACCGACACCGCACCGAACTCACCCATGGCGCGTGCATTGGTCAAAATCACGCCGTACAGCAGGCCCCACTTGATGTTGGGCAGCGTCACATGCCAGAAGGTCTGCCAGCCGGTGGCGCCCAGCACAATGGCGGCCTGTTCCTCGTCGCTGCCCTGAGCCTGCATCAGCGGGATCAGCTCGCGCGCGATGAACGGAAAGGTCACGAACACCGTGGCCAGCACAATGCCGGGCACCGCGAAAATGATCTTGATGTCGTTGGCCGCCAGCCAGGGACCGAACCAGCCCTGGGCGCCGAAGACCAGCACGTACATCAGGCCGGCCACCACCGGCGACACCGAAAACGGCAGGTCCACCAGCGTCGTCAGAAAGGACTTGCCGCGGAACTCGTACTTGGCAATCGCCCAGGCGGCCGAGACACCGAACACCAGGTTCAGCGGCACGGCAATCGCCGCGGCAATCAGCGTGAGTTCGATGGCCGACCAGGCGTCGGGCTCTTTCAGGGCGGCGAGGTAGGCGCCCAATCCCCTGCGCAGCGCCTCGGTGAACACGGCGGCCAGCGGCAACACCAGGAACAGCAGCACAAACAGCAGCGCGACAGTGATCAGGGTGTAGCGCACCCACGGCGCTTCTGTTGTACCGGCTCGGGCCTGGGCTGTTTTTTTGGGGATGCTTGCACTCATGCAGAGGCTCCCGCAAAACGCCGCTGCCAGGCCTGCAGGCCGTTGATGACCAGCAGCAGCACAAAGGAAATCACCAGCATCACCACCGCCACCGCGGTGGCGCCGGCGTAGTCGTACTGTTCGAGCTTGCCGATGATGATCAGCGGCGTGATTTCGGAAATCATGGGCATGTTGCCGGCGATAAAAATCACCGAGCCGTACTCACCGATGGCGCGCGCAAAGGCCATCGCAAAGCCGGTCAGCAGCGCCGGCGTGATGTGCGGAAGAATCACTCGCGTGAAAATCTGCAGGCGTGTCGCGCCCAGCGAGGTCGCGGCTTCTTCGAGTTCTTTCTCGGCATCTTCCAGCACCGGCTGCACCGTGCGCACCACGAACGGCAGGCCGATGAAGATCAGCGCAATCACCACGCCGGCCGGCGTGAAGGCCAGCTTGATGCCCAGCGGTTCGAGGTACTGGCCGATCCAGCCGTTGCCGGCCAGGATGGCCGTCAGCGAGATGCCGGCCACCGCCGTCGGCAGCGCAAACGGCAGGTCCACCAGCGCATCGACGATTTTTTTGCCCGAGAATTTGTAGCGCACCAGCACCCAGGCCAGCAGCAGGCCGAACACCAGGTTCACCAGCGCGGCGAACAGCGAGGCGCCAAAGGTCAGTCGGTAAGACGCCATGACGCGCGGCGAGGTCACCGCCGTCACGAACTGCTCCCAGGTCAGCGAGAAGGTCTTGAACAGCAGCGCCGACAGCGGGATCAGCACGATGATGCTGAGGTAAAACAGCGTGTAGCCCAGGGTCAGGCCGAAGCCCGGCAGGACTTTTTTGGCGGCACGCCGGACCGGCGCCGCAGCGAGCGGCGCCGAAAGGGAGGCAGCAGTCATGGATTACTTGACGGTGTAGAGCTTGTCGAACTGGCCGCCGTCGTTGAAATGGACCTTTTGCGCTTCACCGAGCGAGCCGAAGTAGTCTTTCACCGTGAACTGCTGGATGGGCTTGAACACGTTCGAATATTTTTTGAGAATGGCCGGCGAACGCGGGCGAATCGCATGTCTGGCGGCGATCTCCTGGCCCACGTCTGAATACAGGTAGGCCAGGTAAGCCTTGGCGAGTTCGCCCGTGCCCTTTTTGACCACGGTGCGTTCGACCACGGCGACCGGGTTCTCCGCCACGATGCTGGACGAGGGGTAGACCGCGTCGACCTTGCCTTCGCCGAACTCGCGGTTCACCGACAACACTTCGGATTCAAACGTGATCAACACATCACCGGTATTGCGCTGCAGGAAGATGGAAGTGGCGTCGCGGCCGCCCTTGGCCAGGATGGGCACGTTTTTGTAGAGCTTGCCGACAAACTCCGCCGCCTGCGCATCGCTGCCGCCGCTTTTGCGCACCGAGCCCCAGGCCGCCAGGTAGGCCATGCGGCCGTTGCCGCCGGTTTTGGGGTTGACCACAATCACCTGCACGCCGGGCTTGACGAGGTCGGCCCAGTCCTTGATGCCCTTGGGGTTGCCGTTGCGCACCAGGAACACCATGGTGGAGGTGGTGGGCGACGCGTCGTTGGGGAAGCGTTGGGTCCAGTCTTTGGCCACCAGGCCCTTGTCGGCCAGGAAACCGATATCGGTGGTGGTGTTCATGGTGACCACGTCAGCGTCCAGGCCGTCGGCCACGGAGCGCGCCACGGCGCTGGAGCCGGCGTGCGACTGGTCGACCTTGATGTCCTTGCCGGTGGTCTTCTTGTAATGGGCGATGAAGGCCGCGTTGTAGTCCTTGTAGAACTCGCGCGCCACGTCGTACGAGCCGTTGAGCAGGGTCTGGGCCGAAGCCAGGCCGCCGGTGGCCAGGGCGATGGAAGCAAGCGCGAGTTTGAGTTTGGTGGTCATACAGTTTCCAGAGGAGCGGAGGGAAAAGAAGAAGGAAAAGAAGAGGAAGAAGGTGAATGTGAATGAAGGCGGGAAGCGACATCCACGTCACCGGCCAGCGACTGCAGCAGGGCTGCGCCCAGCGGCCATTCGCCGTGGCCCGATTCGATGTTGATGTGGCCGCCGTCCTGGATGCGCACGAACTCGCTGCCCCAGGCCCGCGCATAAGCGCCCGCCAGGCGCACCGGGCAATACGGGTCGTTGCTGCTGGCCACCATCACGCTGCGGTAAGGCAGCTTGCGGGCGGGCACGGGCGCAAAGTCGCTCAGGATGGAGCGGCGCTCCGGGTCGGCCGGGGCCACCAGCAAGGCGCCCTGGATGCGCGCCGCCGCATCTGCCGGCAGGTGCGTGGTGGCAATGCAGCCCAGGCTGTGCGCCACGATGACGACCGGTTCGGTTTGCAGCAGGATGGTGCGGGCAATCGAGGCCACCCACGCCTGGCGGCTGGGTGTGATCCAGTCGTCCTGCCGCACCCGCACGGCGTCGTCCAGGCGCTCGGCCCACAGGCTTTGCCAGTGGCCGGGGCCGGAGTCGCGCCAACCGGGGACGATGATGAAACGCACCTGCCTGACCAATCGTTAATGGACAAGCCGGGCGCTGGGGAGTTGGGAGGTTGTCATGAGAACTCCTGTAAATGCATGTTCAAAAATGCATTTTGGGGAGTCCGGCTTAAAACTCAAAAGAATATATCGTTTTAAATTTATACGGCATAACGATATAACCAACGCGGCTTGATGCTACTCGCGCTTTGCTCCAGGAGCCTGTCGGGCTTGGGGTATTGAAAGCGAAATCGGGCCCTAGCCCTTATCGCACCTGCGCAAACCGCTATCAAAAAAAGAGCGGCTTACGAAGCCAGTTCCTCGGCCTTCAGGTGTTCACCCAGAAAGTCCAGAAAGCTGCGCACCGCCGGCACCTGGCCCCGGCGCGACGGAAACACGGCATGCACCATGCCCGGCCGCAAGGCCCAGCCGGGCAACACCGGCACCAGCAGCCTGGCCTGCAGCTCGGCCGTGCACAGCATCTCCGGCAAAAAGCTCATGCCGGTGCCAGCCAGCACCGCCAGCTTGAGCGTCTGCAGGTCATCGGCCACGTAGCGCGGCTGGTGCTGCAACACAAACTCCTGCCCCTGCGGGCCCACCAGTTCCCAGGCGCTGCGCCCCTCGTTGGCCGACATCGCCACCGTGTCGAGGTTTTTCAGCTCGTCGGGCGTGGCTGGCGCACCCTGCCGCCTGAGCAGCTCGGGGCTCGCCAGCAGGTAGCTGCAGGAGGCGCCGAGTTGCTTGACGACCAGACTGCCGCTGTCGTCCAGCGTGGGGCGCACCCGCAGCGCCAAGTCCATGCCCTCCTCCACCAGGTCCACCACCCGGTTGGTCACCCGCATGTCGAGCTTCACATGCGGGTGCTGGGCCAGGTATTGCGGAATCAGGTAGCCCAGCGTGCCTTGCGCCAAGGTCACCGGGCAGCTGATGCGCAGCGTCCCGCGCGGCTCGCTCTGCATCTGCGCCACCGCCTCGCCGGCGGCCAGGGCCTCGTCGCGCATGGCCACGCAGTGGCGCAGGTAAAGCTCGCCCGCCTCGGTCAGCGACAGCTTGCGCGTGGTGCGCTGCAGCAGCCGCACGCCGAGCCTAGCCTCCAGCTCGGCCACCCGGCGCGAGAGCCGTGATTTGGGCAGGCCCAGCGCCCGGCCTGCCGCCGCAAAGCCGCCGCGCTCGGCCACCTCGGCGAAATACAGCATGTCGTTCAGGTCCTGCATGGGCGGCTCCCCGGTTCCGGCTTGGTTGATGTGTCACCCCGGCGTTGAGCCGGGGGGCTTCACGTCGATTGTCCTATAAACAGGACGATGTATCGCATTTTTTCCGTCTTATCAATGAATGGATCCATCCGCACAATCTATCCATGGCTGCGATTCATGGTGAATACGGCCAACAAACCGATCCATCCCCGATTCACCCCCTCAAGGAACCCATCATGACCAAGCTTCTGCACATCGACTCCAGCATCCTGGGCGGCAACTCCGTGTCGCGCCAACTGACCGCCCAGATCGTCGCCTCCTGGCGCGCCGGCCACCCGGCCACCGAAGTCAGCTACCTCGATCTGGCCGTGAACACCCCCAGCCACCTGTCGGCCGAGTCCCTGGGTTTCCGCATGCCCGCCGGTAGCGACCTGAGCGACGCACAAAAGCGCGAAAACGCGGTTTCCGAAGCGCTGGTGTCCCAGTTCCTGGCTGCCGACGTGATCGTGGTTGGCGCACCGCTGTACAACTTCTCCATCCCCAGCCAGCTCAAGGCCTGGATTGACCGCATCGCCCAGGTCGGCCGCACCTTCACCTACACCGACAAGGGCCCGGTCGGCCTGGCCGGCGGCAAGACGGTGATCGTGGCATCCGCCCGCGGCGGTGTTTATTCGACCAGCGACGCCGGCAACGCGATGGAGCACCAGGAAAGCTACCTGAAAACCGTGTTCGGCTTCTTCGGCATCACCGACGTGCGTTTTGTGCGCGCCGAAGGCCTGGCCATGGGCGACGCTGCCAAAGCCGCTGCCCTGGCTGCCGCCACCGCTGACATCGCGACACAAGCCAAGGCCGCCAACGAAGCGCAGGCCGCCCTCGCCGCCTGAACCCGGTTGGCGCAGGCGTCTCAGGCCTGACTTGCCAACATGAAAAAAGCCCGCGATGCGGGCTTTTTTCTTTGCGGGCGGCAGGAAAGGTCAGGCGTGTTTTTTGACCCAGTCCACATAGGCGTTGACCCAGCCCTGTAAAAACGCCAGGCTGGCCTCGCCGATGTTGCCGGCCGCGTCGTACAGCCCTTCCTTGTTGTGGATGAAGGCTTCGGGCTGGCCCAGCGTGGGCACGTTCAGGTAGGCCAGGATGTTGCGCAGGTGCTGCTGCGCCAGCGCCGTGCCGATGGGGCCGACGGAGGCACCCAGCACACCCGCAGGCTTGCCGTTCCACACGCTTTTGCCGTAGGGACGGGAGGCATGGTCAATCGCGTTTTTCAGGACACCGGGAATCGAACGGTTGTATTCAGGCGTGAAAAACAGCAGGCCCTGGGCCGCCGTGATCTCGCCCTTCAGGCGCGTCACCTGCGCCGAGGGGGTGCCGTCGTCATCCTGGTTGTAGGGCGGCAGGTCGTCGATGCGCACATGGGTGAAACTGAAATCCGCCGGGAACAGTTTTTCAAGCGCCAGCGCGAGCTTTTTGTTGAAGGAATCCTTGCGGATGCTGCCGACGACAACGGCGATGCGGTATTGAGCCATGGGTTCTCCTGAAAATGGTCAGACTGGCGGGACCCGTAAAGGGATTCAACCATTATGCGAAGACGGTTTGACATTGCGCGGCGTGAGGACAAAACGACAAGCGGATGCCGCGATGGCCTGGCGCCCGGGAAACCATCAATAATGGATCGTCACCACCTTGCGCCCCGACCCTCTACTGGAAAAAAACGTGAATCCCAAAATCAAAGAGCTGCTCGGCCAGATCACCGCGCTGGAAGACGAGCTGCGCGCCGCGCTGCGTGAACAGGAAACGCAGCTGCTCTACCAGTTCAAGGGCAAACGGGTCGAGTTCGAGGGCTCGATCCGCGAGACCCACCGCAAACTCAAACGCAGCCTGTGGCGCTGGATCGTGACGGACCGCCCGCAGAACTTCCTGACCGGGCCCATCATCTACAGCCTGATTGTTCCGCTGGCTGTGCTTGATCTCTGCGTCACGTTTTACCAGGCCAGCTGCTTCCCGATCTACAAAATTGCCAAGGTCCGGCGCGCCGACTACATCGCCATTGATCGCCAGCACCTGGCCTACCTCAATGGCTTCGAACGTTTTCACTGTACCTACTGCGCCTACGCCAACGGGCTGATCGCCTACGCGGCCGAAATCGTGGCACGGACCGAGCAGTATTTCTGCCCCATCAAACACGCACGCCAGCTGTTCAGTTCCCACTCGCGCTACGAGCGGTTTCTGGCCTACGGCGAAGCAGCCGACTACCACGCCAAGCTCGAGGAGTTCCGCCTGGCGCTGGAAAAAGAAATCAAGAACTAGGGCCGGCCTGCGCCATGCCGGGCCGTGTCACCGTTTACCGGAGGACAGTTGCATGAAGTTCATTTTCGAAGTCCGCATGAAACCCGGCTACACGGTGGAGGAGTATGCCGCCGCCTGGATCAGTGCCAGTGAAATCATCCAGCGCACGCCGGGCGCGCGCGGCACTTACCTGCACCGCAAGATCGGTTCGCCCGACACCCTGCTGGCGATTGCCACCTGGGACACCAAGGCGCACCGCGATGCCAAGGACGACCGCCGCGACGCCACCGTGCGCGCCATCCTCGACAAACATGCCCAGCACTGCGACGTCACGGTGATCGGCGAGTTTGAAGAGCCCGAGTGGTCGGTGCTGCCTGATCGCTGAGCCAACGCCCGAACACTCGTCGCAGCGCATACCCAGACATGAAACACGCCGCCTTCTTCCGCAACCTGAACCTGGGCCAGGCCAACTGCCCCGACAAGGTGCAGCTGGAAGCGGCCTTCCTGTCCGCCGGCGCAGACACAGCCGCATCGTTTCTGACCAATGGCACGCTTGTTTTCTCTGCCAGAAGCAACACCGCGGCACGCAAGGTGCTGGCTTTGGCCTGCCGGTCGCTACAGGCGGAATGCGGACTCAAGGAACCCGCTTATCTGCGCCAGGTGGACCACCTGGCCGACCTGGTGGCGCGTTGCCCCTTTGACTCTGTGGCAATGGACAGTGTCTACGCGTGCTGCGTTTCCTTCCTGCCCGCAAAATACGCCGCACCTGCGACCTGGCCCCAGGCGTCGGCTCGCGGTGATGTTGAAATCCTGCGCGTCACCGATACCGAGGTCTTCAGCATCAGCCGCCAGATCGGCAAGTCGCCGGGCAGCCCGAACGCCTTTCTGGAAAAGCTGCTCGGTTCAGCGGTGACCACCCGAAACTGGAACACCGTGGTTCGCCTTGTCGGGAAGCATGGCGCTCCTTGAATGAACCCGCCACACGGGACTTCGTGGTTTTTCCCAAACACTGAGGGGCTTGCCGGGTGTACGTCCTGTAACCAGTCCGCTATTCTGGAAACATCTTCTGGAGGGAAGCATGGATCCGTTCTTGAATGTCGAAGACCACGGTGAGTGGCTGAGTTTTGAGGTAGCGCATGCCGGTGGCGCCATTCCGGCCAGGATTTCGCGCGAGGCCATGGAAGATCACTTCGGCGCGGGCCAGGGACCGGGCGCGCTGAAAGCAGCCTACGCGCTTGACGCTGAAATGATCAACGCACGGGCAGCCGACTTCATTCTTCCGGGCATCACCTACACCCGGGACAGCCCGCTGGTGCTGAAGACAGAAGACTTCTAGCCGCCGTTTTCAGCAGCGTTGCTCTGCCATGGGCTCTGCCTTTGCTACGTTTTCAGTAGCTGCGATCGCCCGCCAGTCAAGGGTAAACGCTCGTTTACACCTCAAACCGCACAGCGAAACGTCAGGTTGATGCGGCGGCGCCCCAGCAGCGCGTGTTCGCCATCGGCCAGCGGTGCCACGCCATGGAAGGCCAGGCGCGACGGCCCACCCCAGACCACCACGTCCCCATGGGCCAGGCGATGACGCTGCGGCTTGTCGCTGCGGCTGGTGGACCCGAACAGGAACACGGCAGGAAGCCCAAGAGAGACTGAAACAATGGGCGCCGATAAATCCTGCTCATCCCGGTCCTGGTGCAGAGAAAGCCGCGCACCCGGCTCGTAACGGTTGACCAGGCAGGCGTCGGGCGCGAAGTGGGCAAAGCCGGCCTGCGCTGCCGCGTGCACGGCCAGCTTGCGCAGGATCGCGGGCATGGCGGGCCAGGGCTGGCCCGACAGCGGGTCCAGCGCGTCATAGCGGTAGCCGCTGCGGTCCGACACCCAGCCCAGCGCGCCGCAATTGCTCATGGCCACCGACATGGTGCGCCCGCCCGGGGTGACCAGATGGCGAAACGGCGACTGGCGGGTGACCTCGGCGATGGCTTGCAGCAGGGCAGCGTCAGCCTCGCGTGCGAAACCGCGCAGCAACAGCGCGCCCGGTGCGAGCGGCTCGGTCGTTACGACTACCGGCAAGTCGTCAAAAAGATCGGTGGTCAAACCTTCTCCTGCGGATTCAGACGCTACTGCGCATCATGAAAAATCACACCCAGCGTGTGGCGATGACCCGAGCGTACCGTGCTGACGCCGTGGCGCATGTTGACCCTGTAAAACCCTTTGCTGCCCTGAACCGGCCGGTGGTGCACGGCAAACACCACGGCGTCGCCCTGCGCCAGGGGAATCACCTCGGGGCGGGACTGCATGCGCGGGCGCTGCTCGGTCAGCACAAACTCGCCGCCGGTGAAGTCGTGCCCCGGTCGCGACAGCAGCACCGCCACCTGCAGCGGAAACACATGGTCACCGTACAGGTCCTGGTGCAGGCAGTTGTAGTCGCCTTCGGCGTACTGGAGCAGCAAGGGCGTGGGCCGCGTCTGGCCGGCCGCATGGCAGCGCGCGAGGAATTGCGCATGCTCCGTCGGGTAACGCACGGCGATGCCCATGGCTTCGTTCCAGCGGTTGGCGACCCCCACCAGCCGGGGATACAGCGTGCTGCGCAGTTGCTGCACCAGCTCTGGCAACGGGTAGCTGAAGTACTGGTATTCGCCCTGGCCAAAACCGTGCCGCGCCATCACGACGCGGCTGCGAAACAGCGCGCTTTGCCGGTAAAGCCCGGCGGCTGCCGCACACTGGGCAGGGCTCAGGAGCTGCGGCAGTACGGCGCTGCCGCGCGACTGCAGTTCTTCGGTGAGTGCCGGCCAGCCGGTTTCGGCCGGCCGGTCTGTCAACAAGGTGTTCATGGCGGGTGGGTGTCCTGGGGAAAAGCCCAAGCGTAGGCCAAGGGCCGCCGTCAGGCTCGCCGGAAACGGACATCCCGCCGATTCAGTACAGGGTGCGTAGGCGCCCTGTTTCATGCATGAAATAGGCATCCAGCCCAATGGGTTCGGGCGCCATATGCTACTTTATTGATAGCGTGGCGGGGAGCCCTGCAACGCGGCGCTGCCGGCGCCAGCCAGCCCCAGCACGACGAGGAAACGATGGCCGAGCGTGCTGGCGCCGGATCGCGCAGCAGCCACCGGTGCAGGCTGCCGCCCTGCGGGCCGGCTCTCCGCAAACTCCGGAAGGCAGACAGCCAGCTCCTCAAAACCGGCCACGATGCGCGGACCGACCCACAGCCGCACCCAGCGCGCCATGGCCACACGCTGGTCGCCGACCCGCAGGCTGGCCGCGAAATGCGGTGTGGCAAAGGACCTGGCGACTTGCCGCTCGACAAAAGGCGTGGCTTCGTCGGCCACCCAGTCCAGGAACACCGGCGACAACTTCTGTGGGCTCCCGCAGACGAGCTCGAACACCAGCTCGTCGAGTGCGGAAACAGCGGTGAGGCAAACCTCTTTGAAGCCAATGGTGTTGGTGCGAATCATGACGGTTCTCCAGAAAAATCAGCCGGTGGCAGACCTGTCAACCCGTGCCCCCGCCTGCATCCGCAGCGGCGAACAGGCGCCGGGACAGCAAACGTGATTTTTTGAAGGACATGCAGTCGAGCCATACCTGCTTAACGGCAGGCTGCCCGACAAGTTGAGGGCCAGACACGACGCGGACAAGCGCGGCCGGGCCGCGCACGCACGGACGTCAGCCGATGTGCGACCGCGTCCAGCGAACGATGTCAGCGGCGCCCATGGCGCCAGGCTGGCGCGCGACCTCGCGGCCGTTCACGAACAGCGCCAGCGTGGGAATGCTGCGGATGTTGAAGCGTGCGCCCAGGTTCCGGGCGGCTTCGGTGTCCACCTTGACCACGCGAACCGCGGGCTCGAGCTGCGCGGCGGCCTGCTCGTAGGCCGGCGCCATCTGCAGGCAGGGGCCGCACCAGGGCGCCCAGAAATCGACGAGCACCGGGATCTGGTTGCGCGTGATGTGGCGGTCAAACGCCGCTTCGTCGAGGTTGACCGGGTGCCCGTTGAACAGCGCCTTATGGCAGCTGCCGCAGTCCGGCGCCTTGGCCAGATCCGCGCTTTTGACGCGGTTGGTCGTGTGGCAGTGCGGACACACGATGTGCAGGGAATCCGTCATCTGTACCCCGTCGGTATCCTGAATCAGCTGTTGTTGGCTTCGTCCAGCGCCTTGCACGACGGTGCGCACACGGCGTGGGACTTGCCCAGCACCTTGCGTGTGCCCATCTGCGAGCGGGGACGGTGTTTGCCGCACATGAAGCACGACATCGTGGCAGCACCGAAAGAAGCGGACGCGACAAACGGGGAGCCCGATACCTTGGATTTGTAACGCAGTCCGTCGGCAAGGACGGTGGTTTTGGCATCAGCTCTGGCCATGGGTGTTTCCTTGGTTGGGTTGGCGCATTGCGCGCTCTATGGCTTGCCTGGCCTGCCGTTCGGCAGCCAGCGCCGGATCCAGCGGCGAGCGGCACAGGCCCGCATGCTGGTAATAGACATTTTCGTACAATTCGGCCGCGGCCGGGTGGGTGTCCAGCAAAGCACCCAGTTCGCGACCGGGCTCTACGCCGCCCAAGGCCTGAACCAGGTGGGTCACCACCGAGCGGTATTGCTCCGGACCAACCGGCACGGCACTGTGCTCCAGCCGCTCGAGCAGCTCAGCCAGCACGTGGGTCACGGTCAGGTCGGCACTGAAAGAAGGGGTTTGGGTCGTGTTCATGCCTCTGAAACTGGGGGCTTTTGGCCGAAAAACAAGCCAACATGCGCGGGCCCCGCAGATCACTATGTTTTTGATAGCTGACAGCGACCGTCTGACAAGGGCTAAAGGCATTTTTGGCATCAAAACTCACCCCAACGCCCGGACCGCCTGCGGAAGGCCGCACACCGGGCTGTCTTGCGGCCCTCTTCAATGCAGGACGCAATGGCAATAAACGAAATGCTGCAGGGCGCCGGAAGGCGTGCGATGGTCTTCCTGCAAGTGCTCCAGCAGTTCAAAAGCGCCGCCAAACTCGGCATGCAACGCATCGGGCGCATAGCGGACCACCGGCAGGCCGCTGCATTGCAGGGGCCCGTCCGGGGCAAAGGCCGCCACGATGACATGCCCGCCCGGGCGCACGGCGCGGCGAACCTGGGCAACATAAGCGGCGCGGTCCGCCGGTTCGGTGAGGAAATGGAAAACGGCCCGGTCGTGCCAGACGTCGATGCTGGCTTTCTCCAGCGGAACGGTCGTGATGTCGCCCTCGATCCAGCGCACCCGCCCTGCCCGCTCACCGAGCCGGCGGCGCGCCACCTCAAGCGCCGCCCCGGAAATATCCAGCACGCTCACATCCGTCATGCCGTGGTCCAGCAGGTCGTCCACCAGGCGGGAAGCCCCGCCCCCTACATCGACAATACGCGCCGACTTGTCGTGGGCAACACGCAGGATCAACTCCAGCGACAAGGTGGCGTGCGGCTGGTACCAGCTCACGGCTTCGGCAGCATTGGCGGTGTAGACCTGCTCCCAATGGGATTTGGGTTCCATGAAACGTCTCCGGCTGAGTATCTGATTGATTGATGATAGTCACGTCCGGCCTCCAGGGGCTGACATGCCTCAAACTCGCAGCGCCCCGGACCGGTGATTTTTACTTGCGGACGTAGATCTGGTCGAAGGAAGCACCGTCCGAAAAGTGCTCCTTGTCAGCCTTGGCCCAGCCGCCGAAAGCTTCGTCGATGGTGAACAGGTTCAGCCTGGGGAACTGCCTGGCGTATTTGGCGATGGCTTTTTGCGAAACCGCCGGTCGGTAGAAGTTCTTGCCGGCGATGTCCTGGCCTTCTTCGGAATACAGGTAGGTCAGGTACGCCTCGGCCACGATACGTGTGCCTTTCCTGTCAACGTTTTTGTCCACCACGGCCACCGCCGGCTCGGCCAGGATGCTGATCGACGGTGCGACCACGTCGAATTTGGCGCCGAACTCCTTTTCAAGCAGGTAGGCCTCGTTCTCCCACGCGATCAACACATCGCCCTGGGCGCGCTGCGCAAAGGTGATGGTGGAGCCGCGTGCGCCGGTGTCGAGCACCGGCACGTTGCCGTAGAGCTTGGCGACAAACTCCCTGGCCTTGGCATCGCTGCCGTATTTGCGCTTGGCGAACTCCCAGGCTGCGAGGTAGTTCCAGCGCGCGCCACCCGAGGTTTTGGGGTTGGGCGTGATCACGCTGACACCGGGCTTGATCAGGTCGTCCCAGTCCTTGATGCCCTTGGGATTGCCCTGACGCACGGCCAGCACGATGGTCGAGGTATAGGGCGAGGCGTTGTGCGGCAGCTTTTTCTGCCAGTTGGGGGCGAGCCATGCACCGTTTTTGACCAGCGCATCGGTGTCGCCGGCCAGCGCCAGCGTGGCCACATCGGCATCGAGCCCGTCGATGATGGAGCGCGCCTGCTTGCCCGAGCCGCCATGTGACTGCTTGATGGTCACGTCCTGCCCGGCCTTGGCCTTCCAGTATCTGGCGAAGGCGGCGTTGTATTCCACGTAGAACTCGCGGGT
>ERZ1292640.2998-Hain-H43-02um-R1-2998-length-13311-cov-6_pt1 | contig 13311 bp, 10 predicted proteins | sample MGYA00564404_ERZ1292640 | MGnify/ENA primary metagenome ERZ1292640 (study PRJEB36523, sample SAMEA6512636) | groundwater metagenome | collected 2019-01-08 | study: AquaDiva: Metagenomics assemblies of 32 groundwater samples
GCTTAAGGATTTACCCTCGCTTGGGCGCACAAACTTTTTCTTGAATCCGCCATAGCGTGCGGAGGGCACCAACAATTGGCTGTTGACCAGCCACCTTGACGGAACCGGCGAACAGCGCGTGGCCGCCACTCGGTCGGAAGGAGTCTGGGTTGACGACGAGACTATCATTTACCACGCTGACGACCTGCGGAACGTTTGGTCCATCAAGGCGAGCACCGGCGAGCGGCAGAAGCTTTTCAACTGGAGTGCTGTCACGCCCGACGGGTTTTCAGGTCACTTCGCACTCTCGCCCGACCGCACGCGGTTGCTCTCCAATCCTCAGAATGGCGTGTGGAGCCCCACGCAGGACCTGTTCATCTGCGATTTGCACGGCCAAAACGTCCGCACAGTATGGGAAGACGCCCACAATGACATCGAAGACTTCAATGCTTTGTGGCTGCCAGGAGACCGCTTTGTCTGGTGCCGTTCCGGCCTGCCCAAACCTGACCAGCGCGAAATGGCCATTGTGACCTGCCGGTTGGGCGACACCAACTACGAAGTCTTGACCGATTGGCAGGGCCTGAAGTGGCCGCTGGCGGCTTCGCCGGATGGAAGTCAAATCCTCTTTCTGAAAGAAATCCCGCCGCGAGGTGGGGGCATGGAGTTGGCGATTATGAATGCGGACGGCACGCAGGATCGCAAGTTTAGCGACCGGACATTCGTGCTGGTCGCGAACAGCTCGGGGATCGGGGCCCGCTGGTTTGCACGTGCCGCAGCACGTCGCTGAAGGGAAGGGGCCGATTTCACAGCTTCCTCGATCCCGGAGGCCCCTGTCTCTCTACACCCACACAGTAATTAACCGTGACCGGAGTGCGGCACCTGTTTTGCAGAATTTTCACATTTCCTGTAATCGCCTGCCCCGTTTTCCGTTGTAGGAAGGTGAATATGAATACCTGCTTACAATTTAACCGAGGAACTCGCTCCGTGCGGACGTTTGCCGCGATGGTCGTCTTTGCCATTGCATTCCACGAACTCCAGGCTCCTGCTGCTTCGTCCGTCGTGAATGTCAACCTGAGCCAGGTGCCTTCGCCCGCCTCAGACTACTACTGGGTCATCACCAAAGGACGGGACCCCCAGTCGGCAAGGGCTGTTTACGGGTTGAGCCCTGACGGCACGACCACCACCGTCATCTATGAGCCCAACGGCTTGGGTCCAAGCCAGTACATCAGTGTCCCGGCTGTTCGGGCCGACGGCCGAGTGGTATTCCATGCCTCGACTTCAGAGGACTGCGGTCCCCTTTGCCTCGGACGCCTATGGACAGACGAGTTGACCGCATTGGCTTCATCCTACGCAGATACACCCTGCGGCCCGATCGTCTGGATCCCGGGAACAGACGAGGTCCTGTTCAGCAACTTTGGCAGCGGCATTCACCGAATCGACATTAATCCAGCGACAAGCGACGAAAGCCGCCTCACTGCGGACATGTTCGACGAGGTCGTGTTTGTGGCCCCCAATGGCACCGTGTTTTTCGCTGGCTGGAGAGGGGGAAGCCGCATGCATATCATGAACATTAACGGCACTGGGATTCAGGATTGGGATCCTTTGGGCGATACATCTTGGGCAGTCCCAAGTCCAGATGGGCAAATGCTCGCGGTGCAGAAGGTAACCGGTCCGTGGCGCGGCAGCATCACGCTGACCACGCCTGATGGCACGCCCATTACTTCCTATCCGCAGCCGTTGACAGGTGACTGGACCGGCAGCGTGGGCGGATTGGCATGGTCCCAAGACGGCAAAGTCATTTGCTTCCAACGAGATATGGAATTGTGGACGATCCATATTGACGACGTCGGAAGCCTTCGGCAGTTGACTCATGGGGAATATCCTTTCGTTCAAGTGTGGGGTGCTTTCACGGTGACGCGCACGGCGCTGGGATTCAACGGTTTCCTGCCGCCAATCGGGGGAGCGGATGCCACGGGAGGCAGCTTTGACAGCCCGGTTCGGACCTTTAAGATGAACAGCACCATTCCCGTGAAGTTTGCCTCCTCTTGCGAGGGATCCCCCGTGCTGACTGGTGTGCATACGCTGCAGGTCATGAAGTTCAGCAGCGCAACCAACGGCGACGCGCCCATCGACGCGACACCTAGTGATGCGGCGACCGCGGGCAACCAATTCCGGCTCACGGGGGACGAATGGCACTTCAACCTCAATACCAAGGCCACAGGCATGAGTGTCGGCGTATGGCAGTTGGTCGCCACCTTGTCTGACGGCAGTCAACACTACGCCTGGGTTCAGATCAAGTAAGACAAGCCAGCGGTTTGCGCCGCAGCGATTCATTGAACCTAAAAAGAGCAGTTGAACCCTTAAAATCGAGGATTGTCATTGAATCCCAACCACTTGATGAAAAGAAGGTTGTAACCCAAAAGGTGAGCTGCGGAGCAGTTGAAACTCTGACACTGACAATAGGTTCCAAACGAAGCGGTGGTGCAACTGCCGTTTTAAGGTTGAAGCCCTGGAAGAACAAGCCGGTCCGGATTCGCCCAATGGCGCGTCAGCATCACCTGGGCGAACTGAGTTGAGAGGTTTCTCAGGCCCCTGATTATTGTCGGCAGCCACAGTGGGCGCTGTGTTTGCTGCCGATCAATCCGATTTGAGCCGGAAAAAGGTTTTTGCTTCAGCAGCGGCTGCAATCGGCATCTGGCGAGTTCCAGCGGTCGCGGTGAATGTTTCGGTGTCGTTCCAACTGGCCAAATCCGCGCTGTGCTGCAAAACAAAGGTTTTTCCAACCTGGAGCGAGCTCAGCACGAGAGCAAGACTTGTCCCCTCACGGTTGATCTCCAACCGGGGCGGTGCTGCAATCGGGATCACCTCATAAAACCAATCCGCAACCAGGGCGTGGGATTTTGAGGTGGGGTGGATCGGGTCCCAGAAAACGTAGTTCCGACCGGGACCATGGAACGACTTATCGAACAGCAGCGGATCCGATAGGGCATCGGCATTCGCCTTGCTAAATCCATAGGCGCCGAGATTCGCCAGCACCTCATCAAACTTTGCGCGCACATCCGGCGAGATCAGTTGCAGGTCTGGTTGGGCTTGGCGGACCGTCTGCAAAGCCGAAGCCAGAGCGGAGTTGAATTGGCTGACTTTGCTGGTCAGATAGGTTCTGAGCACCGGCGGAACCAGCGGATGCAACACGAGTGGAATCCGGCCCAAATCAACCTGGTTGGGCACCAGAACAGTCCGGGCGCCCTTGTCAAACAACACCTGGACGGCATTGGTCAGATTCGCGACCGCCTGATTGATTTGCCCGTTCCAGAACGGTTCGTTCAAGCCTTGAGCGAAATGATGGATGAAGTCATTTCCGCCCGCCCAGACCACGTAGAGCGCTCCGGCGGGATGGGCGGGCGCCGCAAGACGGCTGGCCTGATTCAGCGCGTCGGAGGTCTCTCCGTCGCTTTGCGCCAAGTTGTGGGTGGAATCATAGGTCAGACCCAGCTTCGTTGACAGATATTCCACCCAAAGCGGGCCGTTGGAAAAGCGCCCTTCGTAGTACTCAGCGGCCGGAGCAGGATTGTTGCCCGTGTCGGTCAAGCTGTCGCCAAAGGCATAAAGCGCGTCGTAAGCGTGAGCCGGGACGGCCGGCAAAAGCCAGCCGGCCAACAGCAGCGTTAAACCAGCGTGGCGCAGCCTCGGCCAACGGACCGGGAAGAGGCTGGATGGTGGCTGCGGGATGCTGAGGGGCCGATCCTGAATGCTGGATCCTGGATGCCGGATGCTGGATACCTCAATGTTCCACTCGGACCTGCTCACCGACCAGGAACCTCGGCGCGGCGACTTTCCAGTCGCCGAGGTTGGGCGGCTGGAAAGCCGCCACTCCGAAGCCAGGTTCATGGCAAGGTTCAACGGTTGTGCGAACGCGCATCGTGACCTTGAACCCTTGGCAGGTAGGGCGGCGCTGCTGCGCCACCCAAATATCGGGGCGGAGCGGCAGCTCCGCCCTGCCGGGTTCATAGGAAGTCCACTCTCCACACGCGACCTCCAGCCTGCACAGCTTGCATTATTCTCTAAGCGTTTCATCGGCTCAGGAGCATACCGTGCATCCCGGATGGGAGGAAAGGAAGAAGACTGCTGCAACCCCAGTCTGGGAGTCCCGATCTGCTGCAAACGACGCTCTCCTCCGCTCAGTGCAGCCGCTTGTTTGGAGTCCAGGCTTAAGCCGTATGCAGCAGGAGCGCGGGCATTCATGCCTGCGTGATGGTAAAAGACCCGTCTATGCAGCCCCCGCTCGAGACGGTTTTCAATTGGCAAAACAACTCATTAAAGGCTGAGAGACACCTCAAGCGGGAGGTCTTCGCAAAACTCGGTTGCTGCCAATTGCTTGCGGCACGCGCAGGCAGGGATGCCAGCGCTCCTGCTGTATGGATACGGTTTAGTTTAAAGGCCGGCGCTATTACTCGCGCACCGGCTCTCACATGTGGCTGATGATGTTATCGCCGAAGGCGGAGCATTTGATCTCGGTGGCGCCGTCCATCAAACGGGCAAAGTCGTAGGTCACTCGTTTCGACCCGATGGCGCCGTTCAGCCCTTTGATAATCAAGTCGGCCGCTTCCGCCCAGCCGAGATACCGGAACATCATCTCGCCCGAAAGGACGACCGAGCCGGGATTGACGACGTCTTTGTTGGCGTACTTGGGCGCGGTGCCGTGCGTGGCCTCGAAGATAGCGTGCCCGCTGAGATAGTTGATGTTGCCGCCGGGCGCAATGCCGATGCCGCCGACCTGCGCGGCCAGCGCGTCGGAGAGATAATCGCCGTTGAGGTTCAGCGTGGCGATGACGTCAAAGTCCGTCGGGCGCGTCAAGACCTGCTGCAAGGTGATGTCGGCAATGGCGTCCTTGATGAGGAGGCCCGCGCCGCGCTGGCCTTCCGGGATTTTGCACCACGGTCCGCCGTCCAGTTCCACCGCGCCGTACTCGCGCTGGACGAGTTCGTAACCCCAGTCGCGGAACGCCCCCTCGGTGTATTTCATGATGTTCCCCTTATGGACGAAGGTGAGGCTCTTGCGCTTCTGGGTAATGGCAAATTCGACAGCCGCCCGGATGAGCCGCTCGGAACCCGGCTTGGAGACAGGCTTGATGCCGATGCCAATGGAGCTGGCCTCGGCCCCGAAGCGGACTTTCTTATACTCCTTGGGGAAATTCGCCTGGAGGAATTCGAGCGTCTTGACCGCCTGTTCGGAGCCGGCCTGGAAGTCAATGCCGGCGTAAATGTCCTCCGTATTCTCGCGGAAAATGATGATGTTGACTTTTTCGGGACGCTTCACCGGAGACGGCACGCCCTGGAAATATTGCACGGGCCGCAGGCACACGTAAAGGTCCAGCAACTGGCGCAAGGCGACATTCAACGACCGGATGCCGCCCCCCACCGGGGTGGTCAGCGGCCCTTTGATGCCCACCAGGAATTCCTTGAAAGCCTCGACCGTATCGTCCGGCAGCCAATTGTCGAATTTGTTCTTGGACGTCTCGCCGGCATAGACTTCAAACCAGGCCACCCTCCGCTTTCCACCGTAGGCCTTTTGCACTGCGGCATCAAACACGCGCTGGCTGGCCGCCCATATATCCGGACCGGTGCCGTCACCGCGAATAAAGGGAAGGATCGGTTCGTCCGGAACGATCAGCCTGCCGCCGTCATTGGTAATCTTGCCTCCCGCCGGTGGAGTAATGTCTTTGTAAGCCATCGATGAGTCAAAGGTTGAGTGTTGTGTGTTGAGTGTTAAGTGTTAAGAGGAGACTTGCAGAAATCAGGATGAAAGCGCTTCAAACGGCGGCGGCCAAACCAACGGCTCGCTCCGCGCCAAAATGTGCTTTCACCATCGCCACGGCGTGGGCAGCCGTCAGGCCGTACTTTTCGCGCAGGTACTCCACGTTCGAGGCATGCTCGATGAACTGATCGGGCCAGCCGATTCTGGCCACCGGGGTGGGAATTTGCTTTTCGCTGAACAATTCCAGAATGCTGCTGCCGTAGCCGCCCGTCAAAACGTGATCCTCGAACGTGACCACCAAGTCCGCCGCCCGGCCAAAAAACTCGGTCGTGCCCGCGTCCAGCGGTTTGGTAAACCGAGGATTGATCATGGCCACGTCAAATCCGCCGGCGGCCAACTGCCCGGCGGTGTCTCGAGCCATTTTCTGCATGTTGCCCAGCGGAAACAGAGCGACTTTTCGGTCGCCATTTTGAGAAAAATTTTGCAGCACTTCGGCCTTGCCAATCTCCAGCAGCTTCGGCTGGTCCTTGATCGGAACCCCTTCCGCCGCGCCGCGCGGATAGCGGATAAAAGCCGGGTGCTTCTGGTAAGTGGCCGTGAACATCATGTCCACCAGTTCATCTTCGTCCTTGGGCGCCATGGCGATGATGTTGGGCACGCAGCGCAGATACGCTATGTCAAAGAGCCCATGATGCGTCGGACCGTCATTGGCGGAGAGGCCGGCGCGGTCCATGCAGAAAATCACCGGCAAATCCTGCAAGGCCACATCGTGGACGATGCAGTCATAAGCCCGCTGCAAAAAGGTCGAGTAAATCGCGCAGACCGGATGAAAGCCCATCGTGGCCATCCCGGCCGCAAACAGCACTGCATGTTCCTCGGCAATGCCCACGTCGTAGTAACGATTGGGCATGGCCTTTTCCAGCGCCTTCAGCCCGGTGCCGCTCGGCATGGCGGCGGTAATGCCGACGATGGAATTATCCTTCTGGCAGAGCCGCACCATGGCCTGGCCGAACACCTCATGGTAGTTGGGTGGAGCGCCCGGCTGGGCGGCGGGCGCGGCGCCCGTCTGCACGTCATACGGCCCGGTCCCGTGAAATTTCTCCGGCTGCTGGATCGCCACCTCGTAGCCTTTGCCCTTCTTGGTCAAAATATGCAGAACCACCGGCTGCGGGCAGTTCCTGGCAAATTCCAGGGAGCTGATGAGCAAGGACAAATCATGTCCGTCGATCGGGCCGAGATAGCGCAAGCCCATTTCCTCAAAGATCAAGCTGCTGCCATAGCCGCCGCGCCCGTCCGCTCCCAGAATGCCGGTGGCCGGTTCCAGTGAGACTTCCGTGACGGCCCCTTTGAGAGCTTCCTCGGCTTTGTGTCCGAGTCTCAAGGCGAGGTCTCCTTTGGGCACCCGCCGCATCCAGCGTTCAAAATCCTTTTGGAACCGGTTGTAGGAAGGGTGGGTGATCAGCTTGTTCAGATAGGTGGCGATGGCCCCCACGTTCTTGGCGATGCTCCATTCATTGTCGTTGAGAATGCCGATAAAGCGCCGGGTGGAATGCGCAATGTTGTTCAGCGCCTCAAACGAAATCCCGTTCGTCAACGCCGCGTCGCCAAAGATGGCGACCACATTTTCGTGACTGCCGCGTTGATCGCGGGCCACGGCCATGCCCAGAGCCGCCGAGAGAGCCGTGCCGGCGTGGCCGGCCCCGTAGCAATCGTGTTCACTTTCACTGCGGAGGGCGAAGCCGTTCAGACCGTCCGTGGTGCGCAGGGTGTGGAAGCGGTTCTTCCGGCCCGTCAGCAGTTTGTGGACATAAGTTTGGTGGCTGACATCCCAGACGAACTTGTCCTGCGGCGTCGAAAAGACGTAATGGAGCGAGAGGGTCAGCTCGACCACGCCCAGGTTCGGTCCCAGGTGCCCGCCATGCTTGGCCAATTGCGTGATCAGTTCCTGGCGGATTTCCTCGGCCAGTTGCAGCAATTGCGGCAAGGTCAATTTCTTGACGTGCGATGGATGGTCCACCATGTCCAGGTATCGGCTCATACGTTCAAGGGTCAATCTTAAGCGCCCTCTGATTTCGGATTTTCAGGCATGGGCAGCGTGGCTAGGCCTCAAGCGTTTCCGGAGGCGGCGCCAACGGCCTCAAAACCGGTTCGCCGGTGGCATCTTTTTCCAACTGTTGGATTTTCAATTCCGCTTCCGCCAGCTTGGCCTGGCATACTTTCACCAGCCGCGAGCCTTCCTCAAACCGCGCCAGCAGGGTCTCCAAAGGGAGGTTCTCGCCTTCCATCGATTCCACAATCGACTCCAGCTTCTGCAACGCCGTTTCAAAGGGCAACTCCGCACCGGCGGCAGGCGGATTCCCGCCGGCGCCTTTCACTGCTTTCGACATAACCAGGAAATTAGTGGAAGCGCGCCCGCTCGTCTAGCGCTTAGTGGTTACGCTGTTTAGCCGATCATGTGAAGCTTCACATAAGCGGCTTAGCCGTATTCATTCAATGGACGGTAGCGCGAAGCTGCTGCTTCGCCCTGGAATTCCTGGTTATTCAAATGTAGAGAGTGGGCACGGTTCTGTCACTCAAAAGGGATTGAGCTGGTGCTCCCATCACCCGGCGGAAAACGGTGTAGAAACAAGTCGGCGCGGCAGCGTCGCCCTACCGGGACGGAAATGATACGGCTCAATGGTCACGCGCCCGAAGACAGGCGCATCGCAGTTTTTCGCAGCCGGACTGGCCGGCCCGAAGGGCCGGTGGTGGACCAGCCCGGCGTAGCGCCGCCCTTATATGTTGTTTTCAATGCGTCTGACCAGAGTTGATTTCGGTGCCGATGGCTTGCCTTTTCAATTGGGCGCCTCGCGAGGCTCGCTGGCCCTGGGCTGGTGGACGCCAGCCTTTCCGGCTGGATCGGGTTGTCCCTCGCTCGGTCTTGCACTCCCAGGACCTGCAAGAAGCTGAGTTGCGCCCGGTTCCTCCATTTCCGACGGCCCGCAGGCGAATCGGACACGGAGGGGTGTTCATTTGCCGTGGGCCGGCGTCAATGCGGGATCATCCAGGTCGAGGCGATACAGAATCTGGTTGTAATCGTAGCGCGGTGTCGGCTGTTTGTTGTCGCTGAACTGCATGGTGTAAGTGCCTTCAAACAAGAGCAGCGGCGAGCCGCCGGGCGTGAATTCGGGGTGAAGGCGTGGATTGTAAAAGGTGTAATTCTCGTGGCTGAGAACTTTCACGGCGGGTCCCCAGGGACCCAGGGGCGAATCCGCTTCGGCATACCACGACTCGCCAAAGACGGACGGCTGGCCGAAGCTCTGCATGAAAACCGTCACCCAGCGCTTGCGCCACGGATGCCACGCAATCGAGCCGCTGTGCGGTTTGATGAAGGCGCCGTCGCCCGCGGCGGGAATGCTCTCCTGCGGCTTGAGCACTTCCCACGTAGTTGCGTCCTGCCACGCCTCGAACGTCGCCGGGCAGCGCAACGTCGGCAGGGGATTGCCAAACAACACCCACTCCTTGCCGGTCTCGTCTTTCCACAGGATGGGATGTCCCTCCGGCACGGGCGGCGGCTTCGGGGTGGCCTCGGACTTCGTCCAGACCACGCGCAGCGGCTCGAAGTTGCTCGTCTCATCGTTCCACACCGCGAGTCCCCATTGATAGGCTTCCATCGGCGGCTTGACTTTCATGTAAGCGCCGGCCAATCGCGGCCGGCCGGTTTTGTCCGTCAGGCTGACGTAACCAGTGACCCACGTCGGGCCGGTGCCCGGCAGCTTGGCAATGCCGCGCGGCAAGCCATTTTCGTCGGTGAAATAATCCAGCTTCAGCCGTAATGGCGGCTCGAAGGACGAAAGCGGCTGCACTGCGGTGGTGGCGCTGGTGCCATCGAAAATGCCGAGCGGATAGCGCGCGATCGTCGTATCACCCCACAACCAGAATAGGCGCCCGCGATGCACCGCGTTTTGCACGCTGTCGCAGCCAAGAATGCCCGAGTCACGCCAGTCGCGCGCTTGTCCGAACTTCTGGCTTTCGGCGAACAATCCGCCGCCGGTCAGGCGCCCGAGGCGCCGCGCGATGAGGCGCCGCTGCACCTCGACTTTCAGCGTGTGGCCTGGCTCCGGCTTCAGCCGCACGCCCCGGAAGCCGAAGCCGTCCTTCGGCACCTCGTAGCCGTGGCCGATGACGTCGAACCACGTTTCACGGCCCATCAATTCCGGAAGATCAAAAGCGATCACGCCCGCATTGTCCGTGACCAACCGCTCATGGTGCGTGGTGCGCAGTTCCACCAGCGGCACGGGCCAGCCGCTCCCTTTTTCCACCACTTCGATGCGGCACAACTCCGGCGCCGCGGAGGTCTCGGCCAGGGCTGCGCCGGAAAGTAACCGTGCCAGGATGCCGGCCCAAAGGAGCACGGGGAGGCATGGGTTGCGCATGAGTTTCATTTTGAGTCGCTGCATGAAGCTCGGATGTCGCTGGTGCTGAATCCCGTGTTCAACTGAGCCGTAGCGAGTGGGATTCTCAAAAATCGCCGCGACGCCTGCCTCGACTGCATTCACCAAAGTCTAGCCTGATCTGCCCAGGCTTCAAGCGTGGTTTTGAAATTAAAACGGGCCCGCGGCCTGCCGGTTTGCTTGACGCCGGATCGGGTCAAGCTCTACTCTCTGTGCGCGGTTCGTGACATCAAACACCATGTTTAAACTTCTGAAACGTCTGTTCGGCAAGGCCAGCCCCGGCCAAGTCCAGGAGCAAGCCAAGGACGACTCCGGAGTGGCCCACTTCCTGACCCGCAACGAGATCGGTGTCACCATCGACCGCGACGGTTTCGGGCCGGAAGCGAGGGAGGCCCTCAACCAGGAGGTCGTCCGGCGGGCGGGCCGTTCGTTGTTCCGAGGCACGATCGAACATGCCTACACCCAGCGCGCGGTGGGTGCCACGCTGCAATGCCCCCGCTGCCACGCCCCGACGCAACAGCATTGCGCCGAGTTCATCTACGCCACGAATCGCGGCCTGCGGGCTATGCTCGCGCCTGCCGGCTTTTTCTGCACCGCCTGCTCCACCGTCATCATTGATGAAGATTTGCTCGCCAAAGGCATGAAACCCGGTTTCCAGTTCCAAGGCGTCGTCGGCATCGACAATCCGGACACCAAGGAACCTAATCTTTTCCAGACGTGGAACGGGAAAAAGCCGGTGTACATCTTCGACGAGGACCAACAGTGTCTGGGCCTTGAGACCTTGGACGGCACTGGCGAACGGGCCGGAGACTGGAAAGATCAAGGATTCAGCCCGCCCCGTGCGGTCGATCACGGAAAGCTCAAGCGGAAGCGCAAGCTGGCCAAATTGGCGCGCAAACGCAACCGCCGCCCCTGATGGAACTCTCCATCCTCACTTGCGACGAACCCAGCCAGACGCACCTACTGCGATTGCAGTGCGGCCCGTGGGCGGACCGGGATTTTGTGACCGCCTGGCATATCTGCAAGAATCCGCTGTGCGCCTGCCAGACGATCACGCTGTTTTGCGCGGAAGACCGGCCTCAGCCCCTGGTTTCGGACCCGCCGCCTTTGGTGGTTTGCCTGGATGTAGTCCGTCGTCAACTCGCCCGGCCAACCGAGGTGAAGATGGATTCCCGCTCGCCGGCGTTCGCCAAAGCCGTCCGGACGGAACTTCAGCCCGACGACTGGGTGGAACTCTATCATCTGTGGTCCGCCACCAAACAGGACCAAGTCCGCCGGGCCGACCCGAACACGCTCGATGCCGTGTTTGCCCCGGGCGTGATGGCCGGCGAGGAAACGATGGTGGGTTTCTCCGAGCCATGAACTCAGGCAGCGCCACCGGACGTTGCGCATCCTTTACGAGCGCGCCTTGAAACGACAACGCGCGTTGGCGCGTGTGACATCCGATCGGCCCAAAGTGGGACGCAACGAACCGTGCCCGTGCGGCAGCGGCAAGAAAAACAAACACTGCAGCGGAAGGTCTGCCTGACGCCTATTCTGCGCTGAACGTGGGGCGGTGCATCCGTGGCAGACCTGAGCACAGATGTTCTTCCACGGCTTGGCCTTGCGGTGCCTCCTCACCGTTTCATCTTCGTCTCGCGACGCCACATATTGCCATCGAGCGAGGTGCGACGAACGCAGCGCGGCGGCGAATGCCGGTTGCGAAATCTCTGGGGGGAAGGCGGCGTGATGCTCTGCCGGGACGGCGGAAAGCCGGACAAGATGAATGGCTCGCTGTTGAAGTTCAGCACGGCGAAGGGCGAAAGCGTTGTCGTGGTGCGAGCCGGCACGACCCCGAATCAATTCAAGCGAACCGTTGTGGCGGAAACTTCCCGGTGAACCGGCGATGCTCGGTGCCCGCGTAAGAACGCGTCAACAGCGAACTCGTGCGCAGCCATCGGCATCTCCCTCTTGAGGCAAATCCACCTCTGGAATCCGCCGCCATGCTGATTGGCAACGAAGCCAGCAGCGGCGCGTGGCCGTTGTGACAGGATGACCTTGAGGAGAAGATAGGCGGCATTGTCCAATGAAGTGATTGCCATGCGATTTAGACTTGCTTAATCCTTGGATTGGAGCGATAAGCATAGCCGTTACTGCCTCCACGAGACGCTGACTCGCTTCATCAGCCGACGCCGCGCGTGCAGAGAACCCGGAATCGGGGTGACATGACAAGACCATTCAACGGCTGGCCCAGTTGGGGGATCGGATTTCTGAAATCTCCCCAAGGCGGGGTGAACTGCCTCTGGTTCCGAACCGCTGCCGTCCTTCCGCACCTCGTTTTCCAAAGAGCTGGATGATGAAGAGAAAGCAAATCCCATGAAAAAGATCAGCGCCAGATTGTTTACGAGTGTTTTATTGATTATCACCGTGGCTGTGGCCGGCACCCCGCTGGCAGGTCACGCCGCCTCTGAAGTCGCCGCGCGGGACTGGAATCTGTCCGGCCTGACGAATGTGCCCAGCGGGTTGAGTAACGTGGTGGCGGTCGCGGCGGGAGGGTTTCATAGCCTGGCGCTGACGACCGAGGGCCGGGTGGTGGCGTGGGGCGACAACGGGCCCGGCCAGACGACGGTGCCCAGCGGGTTGAGCAACGTGGTGGCGATTGCCGCGGGATATCGGCACAGTCTGGCGCTAACGGCCGAGGGCCGGGTGGTGGGGTGGGGTGAAAACTATTCCGGCCAGATGACAGTGCCCAGCGGGTTGAGCAACGTGGTGGCGATTGCGGCGCAGTATGAACAGAGTCTGGCGCTGACGGCGGAGGGCCGGGTGGTGGGGTGGGGCATATACAGGTACGTCATGTACAACGAGACCGCCCCGGTCACAGTGCCCAGCGGGTTGAGCAACGTGGTGGCGATTGCGGCGGGATCGAATCGCAGTCTGGCGCTGACGGCCGAGGGCCGGGTGGTGGCGTGGGGCTACAACGGGCTCATTGGGGGGACGTATGTGCTCAGCGGGTTGAGCAACGTGGTGGCGATTGCGGCGGGAGGGTATCACAGTCTGACACTGAGCGGTTTGCCGCCCAGCGTGGCCGCGCCCGCCTGGGTTGGCCCGCAGTTTCTGATGGCCGTGGTGGACCGCGTCGCAGACCTGGGCGAACAGCTCCATCCG
>ERZ1292640.2999-Hain-H43-02um-R1-2999-length-13309-cov-45_pt1 | contig 13309 bp, 9 predicted proteins | sample MGYA00564404_ERZ1292640 | MGnify/ENA primary metagenome ERZ1292640 (study PRJEB36523, sample SAMEA6512636) | groundwater metagenome | collected 2019-01-08 | study: AquaDiva: Metagenomics assemblies of 32 groundwater samples
GTGTTCGTCTGGCAGCCGTCCGATCCAAATTGTACTTCGGAATTCGCTGGCGGGATCTCAAGGAGTCTCGCGAAGGGGATTAAGGCCAGCGGCCTCTACGTTCGGGCGTCGCTGGAGCGATTTCGCGAATTCGCCAAGAGTCACATCCGAATCTCGAACGAACGGGACGAGACCATTGTTATTCGGCCCCAAACGTTCCTGCTCGCAGCCGTTAAACCCAAGCCGCTAACCTTATACTTCGAGTACCCTAGCTGGGTCTCCTACCAGCTTATTAAGGCCGCTGCGAACTACAGTCCCGCCGTCTTCCCAGCCGAACGCTCGGTAGTCCGCTCCGGCACGGGGCGCACGGTGGCAACAATTGATTCTCCGGATCAGACGGCAAAACGGGAGATTGAGGAAATGTACGGCCGCGTGACCCAAGCCGCATTGCAGCATTCTGCCACGATCATGCCAAACTCGCTGAAAGAATGTCAATTGCGGGCTGGACAGATGGTCGAAGGCGACGTTTACTTCGAGGGGAGCGACAAGACCAGGGACGTCATTTTGCGGGTGTTCCTCGGTGACTCGGCGTTCGAGATTCCGTTCAGCATACCGAAGCGCTGACGTCAGGAGGCACCTGTCGTTGTTTCCGCTTTCTCTGCGTCGGCTTGCGACAGGGCGGACCGGTACTCTCTAAACCAGTCGGTGAGCGCCTGTGACTGTCCACTTCCGAGTGCATCATCGAGCGATGTGAGGGCCACGTACGCACTTAAGCCTGCTATTGAAAGCGCTAGGTCGAGATTCGCTCTTGATGGCAAGACCTCGATATCCCCAATGCGCTGATCTTCCTGCGCGATGATGCCGATGACATCCAGATGGTGTACGGACGACGCGAACGGATAAACTGCGAGATATGCTTGCTCGATGCCGATGTCTACCGCCATGTCCCGAAGGCTTTTGTCGCTCCATGAGCTTCGGCCCTTGAAGCGAGACTTCACCCTGGCGTATTCCGCGACCGTCTTTGCTATTTCGGCAGCATCGACAGCCTTGAACCGGTCCGGGGCGTATAGGGCCAAGAATTCTTGGGCCTTGTGTCGCTTCACCCAACGGTAGTCCACGAAGTCGGCGAACAGAGCCGGGTGTTTTTGAAGGTACCCAACCACCACCGAACTCTCAAACATGCTTCGTGTGATCTTGAGCGCATCCGACCCACAGCCGTTCATGGTGAGCAGGAGCACAGACTGAAACGAGTTCGTCACGGTGATCGTCGCCGAACGAACGAGCGCAGACAATTCGTCCGGTGGCGCTTTTTGGTATATCTCATGCGCCATCGTCAGGCACCTCTTAGCCGCACGTAACACAGGCTCATATTTCGGCGCAATGCTTCGCCGAAAATCGTCAATCCCTATCGCCATATCGGCCATCGCCTCACTCCAGTCCGAGAGTGTAACATAGGCCCACCGACATCACAAGGTGGCCAGTAAGCGGCCCTTGAGAGCTGTTCGACCTCGAGAGCGACCCGCAGGAGCTGTAGAACCTGTACGGCGATCCGCAGTACGCCGCGATCACGGCGGAGCTGAAGCAGGAGTTGGCCAGGCTGCGGGCGGAGTTTCGCGGATAACGGCTTCAGGGCGGCGGCGGCGCGGCGGCGGCGGCGACCGGGACTCCGGAAAAAACTTTGTAAAAAGTGTCGAATTCTGTCGAACTTTGTCGAACTGGCGGCCGCAGCATCTCCGGTTACAGCTTATACCCGGTGGTCAAGGGGTGGCGCCGCTGGGGGAGTCTGGGGGCGGCTGTTATCAAGGGGTTAGGGGGACGGGAGGGGTTGTGACTGGCAGGAGGCCACGCGCCCCTGCCCTGGTTTGCGCGCAGGTGGTGCGGCAGGCAGCCGCTGTACCAGAGGCGCGGCCGAGCGATAGTCTCCGGGTGGCCGACCGCACGTCCGCTGAGCCGAAACCTAAACCCTTCGGCGTAAGGGAGGATCGATTCGCTCGCCCTGCCAAATGTCAGCAATGGGCGTTAAGAGTAGGACGCAGGCAACAATCGTTAGCCCGTTGAGTCTCCACATCCAAGCGATGCAGCAGGTTGGCGAGCCCATCCTTGAGTCCTCGACTCAAGTAGCCTTCATCGATCTTCCAACCGGTTTCATGACTGGACGAATCTATCGAATGATTGCTGCTCAATCAACTTTGCGTGATCCATCTCCTTATGTCACGATTGCAAAAGTTTTCCTTTAAATTTGTGGCGGTGCTAGCTGCGCAATTCTGCTATCCTTACTGAGGAGACCTTACCTGAACATGATCCGCGCATGCTTTGCCGTCATCTTGCTGACCACTCTGCCCGACTGGGCGCAGGCGCCTAAACCCTTTTTGCAACAGTCGATTGAGGCGGATTCCCAGGCGCTCACCGGAAATTATTCGCCGCTCGCCGCAGGCGTTGCCCCCAGGTTGGAATTGAAGAAATGCACCGATGTTCCCTGCGCGACGACGCAAACCATTCCCGCGGATTTCAGCGTCAACTTCGCGAAAGGCCTTTTTACAGCCCACCTGGACCAGCCGGTGCCGCAAAAGACGGTGGTCTACATCGAGTTGACCGCCAATGGCGATACCCAGAAATCCGACACCATCACAGTATCGGACGCGCCGAAACCGACCGTGCCCGTTTTCCTCAGCAGCGCGCCGGTGTATGGGGCCGCCAGCGTCAAGGTCACGTTTAACCCAATCGCCAAGCCGGTGGGAAAGCCCGGCTTCAAGCTGGCAGTTCCGGATCTGTTCAACTTTACGGCCGAAGTCGATCCCAAGGATCTGGCGGCCGGCAGCGCTGACGTAAAGTTACCCACGCTCCTGCTTCCCACCGGTTCCAAGGATCGGTTGAGGATCACGCCAACCGCCGGCGGCACCGATGGCGCACGAAAGCCGGTTCCCATCGTCGCCGGCTCCATCCGACTCGACGGCCCGATCAAGTCGGGCTCCAAGGAGATAACGGGCACGGCCTACGACGGAGCGCAGATGGTCTGTCTCGTCGTCTTCGGCGAAGCCTTCGCCGCCGAGCACGAAGTGGATTCCGCCGCCGCTCCGTCCACCACTTTCCGGCCCAGGAACTGCATCGAAGCCGTGCGGGCCGAACTGACTTCGAAGAGCAGAACGGTGGCAGACCTGTATCCGCTCCATGTGCTCGGGACGCCGTTGCAGTTCTCCACCGCGGTCGCCAGGAACCCCTGCGATTTGGAGGAATTTAGGAAGAAACTACCGACCCGGTTCAGCACACTGCCGCTCTCTAAACTAACGGAGATGAGCGAGACCTACGCGCAAGCCAAGGCAAGACTCGACCAGACTGCCGGTCCCGTACTCGCCTCCCTCGAACAACCCGTAGACCCCAAGACGCACAAGTTCAAGTTCACTCTTCCAGCGCCAGTGGATGAAAATGCCTCCCTGCTGGTCCGGGAGATTTTCCCCGGCGCTCCCGGCGGCTCGCAAGTGGCCCTGAATGGCGGCGACCTGAAAGTGGTGGACCCTGCGGGCCTAGAGTATGGCCAGGTCCGCGCCTTCTTCACCACCGGCGCCACCCTCAGCCAGTCCGATAAAGCCCTCGGCAGCGCCTCGCCCTACTTGGCTGTCAACTTTGACGGGAAGGTGTGGGGGCACTTTCTCAACCGCAAGATGCCAGAAACACGGAAAATGAACCGCGTCTCGGAGCTGTACGAACTGAGCCCGTTCGGAATGGCCATTCACTGGACCGGCGGCGTCCGGTTGACACAAACTGGAACCGTCCCGCCCCTCGGTGCGACACCCACGGCGCTGCAATCCGTCCAGTCCGGCGTCTTTTTCGCCGGCCTATATGTTCCCATTCGGATCGCGGGCATGGATTTCAAATATCGCGGCGTGCAGTATTCGCACTTCGTGGCTCCCATCGCCAAGGTAGGCGTAACCGCGATTGACGGAGGCGTCGCCCGGTCGCGCACGGCTTCGAGGACCGTTACCTCGCTGAATCCGTGCCCCCGCCCCCTGACCGATTGCTCGGCCTTCAACAAACCCGATTCGCAAGATCCGCGAGTGACGAGGGTTGGCGGACCAGCGCCCTTTTGGGGTTACGGCTTTCGCGCCGGCCTGATGAAATATTCGCTGCTGGGCGACCACGCCAGAAACCGCCAGATCAGCGCCGACCCCATCATGTACCTGGATGTCACCTGGGGCCAGAATCAGGCCTACGTCAATCCCGGAACGGAAGTCACCACCACCACCGAAACCCGCAACGCGGCGCTCAACACGCTCGCAAAAACCACCACCACCACGCAAGGCTTCACCTTCGAGCCCCGCTTAGCCGTCGAAGGGCGCATGAAGATCCCTTACGTTCCCATCGAGATTGGCGCCGACGTGAACATGAACTGGAAGCACCCCATCGGTGGCGCACTCCCTAAGGATGTGAACTACACCGATTTCCGTTTCATCATCGGCTTCCGCGTGGACGCCTCCAAGACGCTCTTCTCTCTGTTCGGACCGAAGAACTAGACGGCCAAGTGGGCAATTTCCGTGTGCGCCGTAAACCCGGAAATTGCCCACTTGGTGGTGTTGTCGGCGACTCGTGGAAGTGCCTGCGACCGGTGCGTGGCCGGTGATCACCCGCGGGTAGTCGCCAAGGGTTTACGAATGATGTCGCAGGGGCAATCCTACATTCCGGGCGGGTCACGGCCCACTCGGAAGCTGCCCTGCTTGCCAACCGGACCCAGGAGCGCGCCGCACTCGGGGTTGTTTGTTACGTTAGCGCCTATGGGGGCTGGCGCCCGCGCCGCTCAGCTTCACAGCCGGTGCCAGGAGCGTTCCTTGTCCCACTCGGGCGTCGGCTCGAAGTAGCCGGGATCGGAGAGCCGCTTCTTGACGGCTTCCTCGTTCAGGGCGATGCGGAAGCCGCGGCTGTCGGGCCGCGCGGGGGCACAGGCGGCGTTATACGGTGGAATCAGGAGGGAAGGAATGTCGGACACGCTCGACCCGCAAGCCCGACAACCTCGAAAAGAGCAGCGGCCGCGCCGCCGGCCCGATCCGGCTGCACTGGCGCGACTGCTGGATGACTGGATGCAGGGCGACGAGGCAGAGCAGCGGGAGACGTTCGAGTTCCTGCGCCAGTCCCTCGATGAGGACCGGCCCGCCGGCTACAAGCTCTTCTCATGAGCGTGATCGTTCTGCTGGACGCTGGTCCCCGTGGTACGCCTACTCAACCTGGAGGCTGCTCAAGAGAGCATGCTCGCCTTCGCCCCGATTACCACGCCGGTGATGCTGAAGGCAGCTCAGTTCTGGGCGACCGCCCGAAAGATGGGACGGCAGTCAGCCGGCGACGCGTCCCTCGATACCGACATGATCCTCGCTGCCCAGGCGGCGGAACTGAGCCGTGATGGCAACGAGGCGGTCATCGCCACCACCAAGGTGCGACACCTGGCCCTGTTCGTGCCCGCGCGCCACTGGCGCGAGGTCGGTTAGCACGCGTTTGTGGAATCTCTATAGTCCGTTTCCGTACGCCGTCGATGAGGACCTGAGCGGGTGCTTGACCCTGGGCATCGAGATGGACTTCGCCGATTTCGCCCGCCGCTTCCCGTTCAAGAAAGCGCCGCGGAGCATGCCGGACCTGAAGCGCTTCGGCGCGGGCGCGGGTAGGTAGGATAAGTCTCCCGACTTGTCTGTGCGGTCGCGGGCGAGGAGAGACAAGTCAGGAGACTTATCCTACGGGGCTCAGCTCCACAGCCGGTCCCAGGAGCGTTCCTTGTCCCACTCGGGCGTCGGCTCGAAGTAGCCGGGCTCGGAGAGCTGCTTCTTGACGGCTTCCTCGTTGAGCGTGATGCCGAGGCCGGGCTTGTCGGGCACGGTGATGAAGCCCTTGTTGAGGATCGGCTTCTCGATGCCGTCCACCAGGTCGCTCCACGTGGGCTGATCGACGGAATGGTGCTCGAGCACCAGGAAGTTCTCGGTGGCGGCGGCGCAGTGGACGCTGGCCATGCAGCCGATTGGGCTGCCGGCGAAGTGCAGCACCATCGGCACGCCATATTCCTGGGCGGCGTCGCCGATCTTCTTGGTCTCCAGGATGCCGCCCGAGGTGACCAGGTCGGGCTGAATCATGTCCACTGCGCGCCGCCGGCACAGCTCGATGAACGGCTCCTTCAGGTAAATGTCCTCGCCGGTCAGGATCGGCACGTCCACCGAGTCGGTGATCTGCTTCAGCAGGTCGGTGTATTGCCAGGGGATCATGTCCTCCAGCCAGGCCATGTTGTGCTTCTCCAGCGCCTTGCCGAGCCGGATGCAGGAGTTGACGCCGATGTGGCCGAAGTGGTCGGCGGCCAGCGGCACTTCCATCCCGATGAGGTCGCGCACCTGGGCGACGTAGTCGGCCATCAGCGCAATGCCTTTGTCGCTCAGCTCGATCCCGGTGAACATGTGCTGCGTCTGGGAAACGTCGAAGGACCGCTGGCCGAGCGGGCGCGACACCGTGCCGGGGATCTTCTCCACCAGTTGCATGCCCAGGTCCATCTTGAGGAAAGTGAAGCCCTGCTCGATGCGCTGCTTGAGCCGGCCGGCGAAGACCTTGGGGTCGGGCGACATGGTGGTGTCGGCGTAGCAGCGGATGCGGTCGCGGAACTTGCCGCCGAGCATCTGGTAAACGGGAACGCCGTAGGCCTTGCCGGCCAGGTCCCACAGCGCCATCTCCACGCCGCAGACGCCGCCGCCCTGGCGGGCGTGGTGGCCGAACTGCTTGATCTTGCGGAAGACCTTGTCGATGTTGCAGGGGTTCTCGCCGAGGATGCGGCTCTTGAGAACCAGCGCGTAGATCTTGCTGCCGCCGTCGCGCACCTCGCCGAAGCCGGAGACGCCCTGGTTGGTGTCGATGCGGATGAGCGGCGTGCGCCGCAGCGCCGCCACGCGCAGGTCGGTGATCTTCAGCTCCGAGGGCCGCGAGCTGGTCTGTACGTTGCCGAGAGCCGCTTCGAGCGATTCATCAGCCCAGAAGGCGGCGCCGAGGCCCAGCGCCGCGGACTTCAACAGCGAGCGTCGTGTAGTAAGAGTTCTCATTTCGGGCCGATTATATCAGGCCGCCCAGTTCTCAAGACGCAGCCCGGCGACTCGGGAGAACTCGCGCGCGTTGCTGGTGACCAGGATCAGGCCGAGGCTACGGGCGTGGGCTGCAATGAGCAGGTCGTAAGCGCCGATCGGAGTCCCTTTCTTCTCCAACTCCGCCCGGACCTCGCCGTAGTGCCTGGCGGCGCCCACATCGAGCGGCAGCACGGGCACAATGCCCCGCAGTTGCTCGATGCGGGCCAGGTTCGCAGCCACCTGCTGGCTCTTGCAGGCTCCATAAACCAATTCCAGATAGGTCACTATGGACATACCGACGTCGCCGGGCCGCATCTGCTCCAAGCGCGCCAGCGCGCCGGCGGGTTTCCGCTTCGCGATGTAGATGCAGATATTGGTGTCCAGCAGATATCGCATCAGAGGCGCGGCCTCTTTGGCGGTTTGGGCTGTCTCCTTCCGGCGGCGAAGAAGTCGGCGGAGAGACCGGCCAGCAGGTCAAAGGCGCGGCCGAGATTTCGCGGGCGCTTCCGGAGGACGATCTCATCTCCCCGGCGGAGAATCTCGACCTCTTCCACATCCAGCCGAAACTGGCGGGGAATCCGCACCGCCTGCGAATTGCCGCTGCGAAAGACCCGGGTGACCATCTCAGAGGCCAGTATACACCATTGGTATATACCGCCGGGACCCGGGGTGAGAGTCCGCTCTGGGAGCTCAGGACCGGCTGTCCGGAGACGGCGCCCCGTCGTCCAAGGGCCGCAAGAACGGGTGACGCGGGCTGACGGCTTCGCGGATCACCTCGATGCCGAGGCCGGGCCGCAGCTTGGCGGCCATCCAGCAGCGTGAACGGCGCCCCCGGCGCCGGGACATCAGGCATAGCACCGGAGTTCGTAGATCCGCGCCAGGTCATCGCCGTTGGTCGCCGCGACATGAATGCGGATGGCGGCGGCTTCAACCGGCGTGAACTCATGCCGGCGCAGCCGCTCGTAGTTGGCCTTGACGGAGACGACTTCCTTCAACTCCCGGCTGCCGGGAGCGCGATAGAGAATCGCGTAATCGCGTACCGCTTCCGGCTGCGGAGCGCGGATTTGCCCGCGGCTCACCGATGCCGCCCCGCTCAACATCAGCCGCCGCTCGAGTCCGGTGTCGAAAGTCACCTGGATGTGGCGGATGCGCTGCGGCTGGTCCCAGGCGAGTTCGATCCAGGCGCCATCGGGCCCCATTCGCGCGTTCCACTGGTGAACCGCTCTTTCGGGTTTGCGCGGGATGTCACGCAAATGGCCGTCAACGACGTTGGCGGCCAGGGCCCCGCGTTCTTCACTCGAAGCCGTGACCTTGGCTCGTCGCGCCAGGTCGCGCGGATCTTTATTCACGCGGTTCTTGATGGTTTGGTCATCCCGCAGCAGCGTCTGTTGCAGCTCCGCCAGTCGCTCTTTGTTGCGGTAAAGCTGCCGCGGCGCGATCCCCTCGGCGATGCACACCGCGGCCGCGGTCCCAACGGCCTGGCCTTCGGCGCCGCAGGTGGCCATGACGCGGGTCGAAGTGAAGGCGACGTGCGAGCAACTGATATTGCGGCCCGCCATGAACAGGTTGCGGATATTCCGGCTGTAGAGCGAGCGCAGCGGGATGTTGAAGGGCTCCTCCAGGCGCGTCGCCACGTTGGGACGCAGGTCCGGGCGATCGAAGCCTTCCGGCGGGTGATCGTCCAGCGGCCATCCGCCGATCGAGACGGCGTCCTCGATGTCGCCCCGGATGAGATCGTGCTGGGCGAGAATGTAATCGCCCACCAGGCGGCGACTCCCGCGCTTGCCGGGCACCATGCCGACCCAGTCCAGCGCCCAGTGAGCGCTGTCGGGGAAATCGCCGCTGTTCTTGATGTAGTCCCACACGCCCAGCACGATCGAGAGCAGCTCGAACCTGATCCGCTCGTTGTCGCGAATGGTGTCCGCATCCCCGCCCCAGGCGATCCACCAGTAGCCGTAGTCCCACTCCTGGATGCGGCGCATCCGCAGGTGCTCGCTGGTGATCTTCCTCGCCCAACGCGGCGGCGTGAACGGCATCGGCCGCTGATGCAGGCGCGATGTGAACAGGATGCTGCTGCCCAGCGTGTCGTCGTCGGCTTTGTCAACCGCCAGGGACTCGTTGAACTCGCTGCGCGATTCCCTGCCGGCGCGCATCTCGGCGCCCGCTTCCAGTCCCAACCGGCAGTCGCCGGTCGCATCGCAGAAAAACTTCGCCTGAATGCGATACTGGATCTCCGTCTTATCGCAGCGCACCATCGCCTCTTCGATTCGGTCGCCCTTCCGCTTGGCGGCGTACAGCGTGCTGTCCAGCAACAGCGTGATGTTGGGTTCGGAGATCACCTTGTCGTACAGCATCAGGTCCCAGAGCTCGAAGGCGCGCTGCGGATTCCGCACCGCGTCCTCGATGCGTAGTTCCTCGACGAGCCCGGTCTCCCGCCAGCCGGGCAGCGCGTGGGAACCGCAGACATGCATCTTGACCTCGCTGGAGGAGTTGCCACCCAGCCGCGAGCGGTCCTGCACCAGAATGACCTTGGCGCCGTGCCGCGCGGCCGCGATTGCGGCGCAGACGCCCGCCAGGCCGCCTCCAGCCACGAGAAAGTCGGTCTCCAGATCGACTTGAGCCATGTTCGGCTCGGCGGATGCGCGGCGGGCCCCCGTTTTGGGTGGCGTCAGGCGGTCGATCTGTTTTCGGATCTCGTCCATGGAACGGGGCGGCGCTGGAGCCGGAGGAATCTGGTCAGCCAGCACGATGATCGAGTACGGCCCCATCGCAAAGCCCGCCATGAAATCCCGTCGTTTCATTGCATCGCCTCCAGCTTGGGAACTCAAAAGATCAGCTTCAGCCCGAGCTGGATGATCCTCGCATCATCCGAACTCGTTATGACCCCGAACGACCCGCTGCGGTTCTTGCCGTCCGGCCCCGGAACAAAGCCCGTGTCCGGGCGCCCGAGGTTCACGTGGTTCAGGAAATTGAACGCCTCGGCGCGGAACTGAAGGCTGACGCGCTCGTGGATGGCCGTGTTCTTGATCAGCGAGACGTCCCAGTTGACGGCGCCCGGCTCCCGCACATCCGGCAAGAGGCGGCCGAGATTGCCGATGGTGAAGTTGGGCGGGTTGATGAACTGCTCGGTGTCGAACCAGCGCGCGCGGGTCCGCACGTCCAGCTTCGCACTCTTGCCGGTCGAGTTGGGACGGTTGGCGCGGAAGTTGCTCGCCCCGGTGACCCCGAGCGGCCTGCCGGTCTGCATGGCGCCGATCGTGTTGAGCTGCCAGCCGCCGAGAAGCTTGTCCGCCGCCGCGCCCTGGAAACTCCAGCGCTTTCCGCGGCCGAACGGAAGCTCGTACAAGGCGCTGATCACCGCCCGCTGGGAGATGTCTCTCGGCTCAACCGAGCGTTCCTGGGTTCGATCGAACTTCCCATTCTGATAGCCGGCAGCCGACGCGCTCTCGGTGGCGAAGCCGATCAGTTCGGCCACCCCACTGTTGCCGATCACCTTGCCCGCCGTGTAGGAGAGCAGCATCGTCAACCCCTGCGCCATGCGCTTCTCCACGGTGAGCAGATACAGGTGAGAAATGAAGCCGTGCAGCCGCGGGCTTCGCACGCCGATGCCCTGGTAATAGGGATACGGCCTCAGCGATTGGCTCCGCGTGATCGTCGCCGCGCCCAGCGCCCCGGGCACCTTCCCGGCATACGGATTCGGAACCCCGTTCTGAAGGGCCAGCCCCAGCGAATCATGTTTCGGGTCGAGCTGGTTCAGGTCGTAGCCGCTGCCGATGAAATGGTAGCCACGGTTGACCGACCAGGTCGCATCAACCAGCCAGCTCTGCCCCAACTGCCGCTGCAACGACAGGTTCCACTGGAGCGAAATCGGCGTCGTTCCGTCGGGTTCATCCACGCTGACGCCCTGGCCCAGGAAGGCCGACGGTCCGAGCTTCGACCCCAGCGGTTGGATCGGCGCAAACGGGAAGCCGTCGTTCAACCTGAACGCCCGGAAGTTGGCGCCTCCCGCCGGGGTGTAGCTGGTCGAAGTGGAGGCGAAACCGGCGCTGTTTCCGAAAAACAAGGTGTTAAAGATCCACGGATAGAACACGCCGAAACCGCCGCGGAGCACGGTGCGGCCGTCTCCGAAGATGTCATAGCCGAACCCGATGCGCGGGCCGAAGTCGTTCTTGTCCTCTTTTCGGAACGATCGCGGCTGGCCGTCCACGCCCGCGAAGACCGTCCGGCCCATCAGCCCGCTCACCGTATCGACGCTGGATGGATCGAAGTTGGACAGGCCGTTCCACCGTTCCAGCGGCTGCTGTTGGAAGTCGTACCGTAGTCCGAGGTTCAGTGTGAGCCGGCGGGTCGCTTTCCAGTCGTCCTGGAAGAAAAAGGTGGTCGCATAACCATGCTCCGCCTCGCCCAGGTGCGTGGTCACGCTGGCGCTGGCCACCTCACCCAGCAGGAACGACGCATACGCCGATCCCGTTCCCGACGGAGATTGCGGATTCCCCGTCAGACCGGCGTTGAAGTCAAAGCTCCCGGAAGGATTGCTGCGTTGGTAATTGCTGCCGCGGATGATCCGGTGTTCCACGCCGAACTTGACGGTGTGGCCGCCCCGGATGCGCGTCATCATGTTGGAAATCTGCCAGGCGATGCTTCCGCGGATACCCGCTGTGCCGGTGTTGAACGCAGGCGTTCCGTTATTGATCCGCGGAAAAGTATCGTTGGGCACGACCGGCGGGAAGCCCAGCTTGCTCGGCCAGTCCCCGCCGAAGCTCCGCACCTCGAACGGGAACGACGAGCGCGTCAGGCCGAGGCGGAATTCGTTCAGCAGGAAAGGCGAGAAGACGTGCGTGTCGGACAGCAGGAAATTCTGGTTCCGCAGCCGGTCGTCGCGCTTGGAGACGACAGGGTCCGGATAGATGCCGCCCGTGCCGACGTCAGGCGCGCCGCCGTCGGTCATATGCCGGTAGCGCGAGTATCGTCCGAAGAGCGTGTTGGCGCTGGAGAGGCGGTGGTCCACCTTGAAGGTGAACTGCCGGGACGACCGCTCTTCGTTGGCGTTCCGCCCGTAGTTGTTGCTGTTGGTGAAGGGATCCGTGGGGGTGCGGTTGGGCTCCGGATAGAACTTCTGAACGTTCAACGCCACCCGATCCAGCCGGTTGGAGGGGATCTTGTTTCCCGGGAGCAGCGTCCGCACAAAGCCCGATCCAGCCGGATTCGGCGCCGTCGTCGCGGGATCGTAGACGGGGACGAGCCGGCCCCTGGAATCCAGCAGGTCGGAAAAATCCCCTGTGCGTTGCAGCAGCGTCGGAAAAGTACCGATCTTCGGCACCGCCTTTCGGAAAAGCCACTCCTCCCAATTTCCGAAGGCGAACGCCTTGTCCTTGACGATCGGCCCGCCCGCCGAAACCCCGAACTGGTTATAGCGGAAGATTCCCCGTTCGGCGGCGAAAGCCCGCCGCGCGTCCAGCTTGTCGTTGCGTAAGAATTCGTAGGCCGTCCCGTGCAGCGAGTTCGTGCCTGACTTGGTCGCCAGGTTGATCACCCCGCCGGCAGTGAAGCCGAATTCGGCGGACATGGTGTTGGTCTGCACCTTGAACTCCTCCACCGCGTCCACGGCCGGGTTCATGTTCACCTCGCCGAGATAGGTCTGGACGTTATTGCCGCCGTCCAGAACCTGCGCGTTCATCGCGTTCGGCGCGTTGTTGATGCTGATCGAGGAAACCTCCACCCCTCGGTCCCCGAAGCCGCTGCTGGAGGCGGAGTTGGAGCGCACGCCGGGCGCCAGCAGCGTCAGGGCCAGGGCGTTCCGCCCGTTCAACGGCAGTTCCTGCACGCGCCGGTTTTCGACCACCTTGCCTACGGTGGCGCTGCTTGCGTCCACCAGCGGCGCCTGGCCCACGACCTCGACGGCCTCGGTCACCTGGCCCAGCTCCAGCGTAAAGTTCACGGCGGCCTTCTGGTCGACCTGTAAGGTGATGCCGCTGCGCACCGCGCGCTTGAACCCTTGGACGGCCGCGTTCACTTCGTAGCCGCCCACGGGGAGACCGGGCGCCGTATAGAAGCCCTGTTCATTGGTGGTCGTGCGAAATATGGCGTTGGTGCCGACGCTGCGAATCTCGATGCTGGCTCCGGGAACCAGGGCGCCCTGCTGGTCGGTCACGGTGCCTGAAATGGTGCCCCGGCCCTGCTGGGCCTGAACCAAGGGGACAATCAGCAGCGCCGATAATAGAGACGGGAGTAGAGAGGAAGCTCTCAACACTGGCTAT
>ERZ1292640.3001-Hain-H43-02um-R1-3001-length-13307-cov-49_pt1 | contig 13307 bp, 10 predicted proteins | sample MGYA00564404_ERZ1292640 | MGnify/ENA primary metagenome ERZ1292640 (study PRJEB36523, sample SAMEA6512636) | groundwater metagenome | collected 2019-01-08 | study: AquaDiva: Metagenomics assemblies of 32 groundwater samples
GCAACGCTGCCGAGCCACGAGCGTGAGCGAGTGGTCGCGACTCACCACGGCGGCAGTTCGGTGGAGGCTTCGACCCGGACAGCGTCGCCGAACAACTCGGCCGCCAGCGGCAGCGAGACCGGGACGGTGGTGAGCTGCGGGCGGAACGGCACCCAGGCCCGCAGGCTGTCGCCGGAGTAGATCTTGTAGGAGCGGATCGGCTCGCCGGCGGCGTAGCCGGTTGTCCAGCGCACCCACACGCGATCCCCGTCACGGTCCAGCCTGGACGCAGGCGGGTGGATCAGCCCGCGGGCGTTGTCCTGGAAGTAGTTGGTGGTGGTCCCATGGCGGTCGGCGACGGCGTCCTCGATGCGGCGGCGCCCGGCTTCGGAGGCCGGGTCGAGCACGGCGGCGGTGAGGTTGTAAGCAAGCTGATCGTTCTCGGGCCGCTCGCGGTCGATCCGGCCGATGCCGGCGATGACTACCGAGACACCCGGGATCGAAGCCGGGTAGCGGATCAGGTCGGCGCTATCGACGGCGCCCGGGCTGCTCACCGTCATGATGAGTTCGGACGCTTCGCGGGGCTGGCGGGGCGTGCCGGTGTAGATCCCGCCGGCGGAGAAGATCTTCATGGCGATGATGCCCATGCCCTTGGCGCGGGCCAGCGGGATGGCGTTGTACTGGTGGCTGAAATAGCGCCGGTCGTTGGCGTTGAGCGCCACCAGCATGGTATCCAGGATGTTGAGCTCGTCGCGCTGGATGGCATTCATGAGCACCTGAGAGCTCTGGTGGCCGCTGATGCCTATGTGCCGCACGAAGCGGCGTTGCTCGGGATTGAGGCCGGTGTGGTTGGTGCCGTCGCGGTAGTCGAGCAGGCCGGCCAGGGCGCCGATGCGGTCGGGCATCTTGCCGCCGCGCGAATCGAGGCCTTCGTAGATCTGATCGACCTGCTGGAGCGTGGTGAGATTATGGATCTGGATCGCATCCAGGTAGGCGCCGTCGGGGATCCAGTTCTGGCCGTCGCCGAACATCACCGCTAGCGAGCGTTTCAGCTCGCTGACCGCAGTGGCCGCGGTGGGCCGGCTCCGGTCGAACGCGTACCGCTGGCCCGTCTTGGAGGCGATGTAGAGCGACTCTCGCCCGGCGGCGTCGTAGTCGGGGTGGCCCGGGGTGAGGCGCAGCTTCCACATGGCCTGGCCGTAGAACGACTGGCTGGGCCCGTAAGCGTTGGCCGTGTCCAGGTAGTTGACGCCGAGCTCGATCGCCCGCACAACATGGTCGGAGGCGTCCGGGACGGCCCCGGCAAACTGGAGCGAGGCCTGGCCGCCCAGCCCGAAGGGCGTCACCCAGCGGCCGGTGCGGCCCAGCGTGCGGTGCGAAGGCGAGATTGCCGGCGCCGCGGCGCGCGCCTTACCGGCCAGCGCGGCTGCTCCGAGCACCTGAAAGATCTGACGACGCGAGATCATGCGACACCCCTTATCATCATATGAGAGCACAGTTGGGGGGGCCGGCGGATGGGCGGATGCCGGCTACTCGATGCGCCGTGCGGCCACCACGGTGATGTCGTCGGCGGCCGGCTGTTCGCCGGTCCATTGCCGCACCGCGTCGTGGACGGCGTTGACGATGGCGGCGGCCGGGGAACGGCGCGCCTGAAGCAGCAGTTCGGTGAGCCGCGCTTCGCCGAACTCCTCGCCGTCCGGGCTGGCCGCTTCCGTGACGCCGTCGCTGTAAAGGCAGAGCAGGTCGCCGGCCTCCAGGGCGCACCGATCTTCGCGGAAGTTCAAGGCGGGCAAGATGCCCAGCACGGGCCCACCCGCCTCGAGGCGCAGCACCTCGCCGCCGGCACGGACCAGCAGCGGCGGATTGTGCCCGGCGTTGCAGTAGGCCAGCTCGCCGCTGCCCGGATCGAAGACCGAGAAGAAGAAGGTGACGAAGCGGTTCTGGGGGCAGGTAGCGGCGAGGCTGCGGTTGAGGCGGGTGACGACGGCGGAGGGAGCCGCGGCGGCTTCGGCGATGGCCTGCACCTTGGCCTGGAGGCAGGTCATCATCAAGGCGGCCGGCATGCCCTTGCCGGCCACGTCGCCGATGACGAGTCCAACCTTGCCGTCAGGGTAATGCAGAAAATCGTAGTAATCGCCGCCGACCATGCGGCAAGGGACGTTCAAGCCGGCCAGTTCGATCCCGCGAACCTCGGGGACGTCGGCGGGCAGAAAGCGGCGCTGGATCTCGGCGGCCTGCTCCAGTTCGCTCTCCAGCAGGTGTTCGGACTGCTCGATCTCGGCCAGGCGCTCGTGCTCGATGCGGATGGCGGCCACGTTGGCCATCACGGTGAGCAGGTTGAGGTCTTCGGGCGAGAACAGCCGCGGCGTGCGCGGGGAATCGACGTAGATCAGCCCGATGACGCGCTCATCGGTCTGGAGCGGCGCCGCCATCAGGCTGCGCATCTTCTCGGCCACGATGCTCATCCGGCCGCGCAGGGCCGCGTCGTGCTGGATGTCCTGGACCAGCACCGAATCCTTGCCCTCCAGCACGCGGTCGCGGACAGTGGTCGAGATGCGGAAGTCCTCGCCGCGCCAGGCCTGCACGACGAGCTCGCCTTTCTCGCGAGTGAGCAGGACGCCGCGCTCGGCGCCGACGGCTTCGATGGCCAGGTCAAGGATGACGCGGAACAGTTCCGGCAGTGGACGCCGCGCGGCCAACTCGCGGCCGGCGCGCACCAGCGCCGTGACCGGCGTCGCCCAGAGGGGTGGCGCGGCGCCGGGCTCCGGCTCCACCGCTTGCGCTTCCCGCCCGAGCAGGCGGTCGAGGCTGGTGCTGACGGTGGCGCCGGCCAGCTCGGGCGTTCTCTCGAAGAGCACCGTCTTGGCGCTCGCGCCGGCCGGGTCATAGACCAGTGCGACGTGGCTGGCGGTGATGCGGTCGCCCGGCCGCAAGCGAACCTTGCCGGCCACCCGGACGCCGTTGACAAAAGTGCCGTTCTTGCTGCCGAGGTCGTAGACCACCCACTCCTCGCCCTTCCCTTCCAGCGCCATGTGCTGGCGGGACAGGCCGACGTCTTCCGGGTAGGAGAGGTCGCTGCCGCCGGAGCGGCCGAGCATCAGCCGGCCGGTCTCCAGCCGCATGGTCCTGGTGTTTCCGTCCGGAGAAGTAATGGCCAGTTCCGGGATCATGGGCCGTGGGCAAGCCGGGGGCTTACCCCACCTATGCTAGCGCGGTTGGGGCGCCGTCGGGAAACGCCGCCAGCCCAATCGCCAGCGGTTTGTTGAAGGCGGCCATCGGCTTGGTCTTGCCGACGACCGGCCCCATGGCCATGAGGCGCAAAAGTGTGCTCATAGTATACTGGGTGTGTGAGCTCCATGATCCTCGACTCGTCGGCGCTGATCACCCTGGCGGGAGCGGAGGCGCTGGGGCTGCTCGGCCTATCGCGGCACAGAGCCATCACCGTGTCCGAGGTCTACCGGGAAACGGTGGAGATCGGCTCGCTGAAGGCCTATCCCGACGCCGCCGCCATCGGCATGCTCTTCGAGCAGGGAGTCGTGACCATCCGGGACCCGCGCCGCAAAGGGAAGATAATTGGAATCAGCCGGACGGACTCGCTGGTTCTGCGGTTGACGGAGGAAGTTCCCGCCGCCGTCTTGCTGGTCAACGATCAGGCGCTGTTGCGCAAAGCGCAACAGCGCGGCCTTTCCGCTCAATACACGGCCGAGTTCGTGCAGGAACTGTACCGCGCCGGACGAATCACCGAGCGCCGGCGCGATAGTCTCTTTCGGGACTTCGTAGCTAACGGGAGGTACTCGGAGGGCTTCATGGAGGCATTGCTTCTGCGGAGGTGAGCAATGGGTGCAATACGACGCGTGAACACGACGATGCCGGAATCGCTGTTGAGGAAGGTGGATGTCTACAGTGAATTAAACTTGGAAGACCGTGCCACCGCCATCCGGCAACTGGTGGCCGAGGGTCTCCGCATCAAACTGCAAGAGACGGTCCTGGATCAGTACAGGAAAGGGAAGATCACGCTGCGGCAGGGCGCGGAGTTGCTCGGGGTCACCTACCTGGAGATGAACGAGCTGTTGCGCGAGAACCATCTCCCGTTGGGGCGCGATCTGCCGGCCGCCTTTGGCCGCAAGCCAAGAAAGGCCCGCCGCTGACGACCGCCCGCGGAAAGGCGGCCCCTGTTGCTTACCGCCGGCCTGCGGTCAATTTTAGCGCGGCGTCCAGCCCGCCGGCGCGCTGGATGCCGGGGACGAAGAACTGGTCGATGAAGTTCTGGTCGGTGCCGGTGAAGCTTCCGAGGTCGGCGGTCAGCTTGAGGTCGACGGGCGCCACCGCGGCCGCGAACAGGCACCACACGGCGGCCTTGCCGGTGCAGGTCAGATCGATCCGGCCGGGATACTTGCCGCTGAGGAACTTCAGCGCGGTAAGGATGTCCTGGACGCGGTTGGCGTCGTCGCTCTGGTTGAAGGTGAGGAAGTGGCGGTGGGAGCGGTCGCGTGGCGCCGCGGCCGAGCCGGTCTGGAAGGCGTCGATGGCGAGGACGGGGCGTTTGGCGCCGCTGAGCTTGGCGGCTGCGGCGCCGTCAGGATGAACGACGAGCGCCGGCGCGCCGCGTCCCTCGGCGAGCAGCCCGGCAACGCGGTCGCCGCGGCCGGCGCGGCTGAGGACCACCGCTTCACCCTTGATCTCACTGGCCACTTCCGCCGGCCACTCCGCGCCGAGGGCGAAACTGAGCCGCTCGCGAAGCGCGTTGAGATCCGCGGCCGCGCTCTGCCGTCCCGCCCTCTCCTTCCACTGCCGGAACAGGCCGTCGTAGGTCAGCGCGCCGGCCGGCAGTGTGCGGTTATGCAGGGCCAGCATGTCCTGGAGCTTCTCGATCCGCACGCCGCGCTCAGCCAGTTTCTTCTCGTCCCGCTCGCCCAGGATGTGCTTGCCGAAGAAGCGGTAGACGGCCTCGCGGCTGGCCTGGTTGTAATTGTGCGGCGCGTCGATCTGGATGGTCTCGACGTTCTCGGGCTTGCCGTATAGCTCGTAGATGCGGCGGATGGCGGGGAACTCCTCGCGCGGGGTGTTCTTGGTCCAGTCCCCGGTGGCCGAGACCATCAGCAGGGGCCGCGGGGCCATCATGGCGCCGAACTCGAGGTTAAAGGCGCGCAGGCGCAGGCTGGGCGCGTTCTCGCAGGGCGAGCCGCCCTGCATGATGGCCGAGAGCATGTTGACCGGGGCGGACCACTTGACGCGGTCATCCACCGCCGACAGCAGGAAGGTCTGGGTGCCGCCGCCGGAGGCGCCGGTCATGGCGATGCGCTCGGGGTCCACCTCCGGCAGCGATTGCAGGAAGTCCACCACGCGGGTCGAGTTCCAGAGCTGAAGGCCGAGCGGGCCGAAGGCCCAGAGCTGCTCGGCGGGGCCGCCGAAGGCGTGCGGCGTCTGGATGGTGTCGTTGTAGCCGACCATGTCGTAGGCGAAGACGACGTGGCCCTGGCGGGCCAGCATCTGGCAGCGCGCCGGGATCGACCCGAGCGGCTGGTGCTCCAAACGCCCGTAGTTCCAGTGGCCGTGCGGCGAGGCGACGCCCGGGAATTTCCCCGAGCGTCCGCGCGTGCGGTAGAGGTTGCCGCCGAGGTAGTAGCCCGGCAGCGTCTCCAGCAGCACCTTTTCGATCGAGTAGTCCTTCTGCTCGATGCGGCCGAAGATCTGCTCGTTGAGGGGCGTCTTCTCCGGCAGCGGCAGCAGGCCGGCGGCCGAAAGGATCTGCTTGCGCAGGTGGGCCTTGCGCGCCTCCCATTCGGCCAGCGTCTTGTACTCGGGCATGGTGAAGTGGGTGTCGGTGTTGGGGATGTTGGTGTTGCGCGCGTCTTGAGCCAAGAGGGCCGCCGCCAGGGCAAGTCCGGTGGAGAGCATTCGCATAACGAGGGAAATATAGCAGGTTGGCGGCGACGCCGTGACGGTAGTGTACTGGTTCGGCCGGGAATGGAGAGTGGACGCTCTCCGTTTGTGAGTATTCCGCCCTGCGGGCGGGGATTTTCAAGGCATCGGGGTCTTTCGACCCGATGTGATGTCTTTGGGGGCGCGGAAGCGGGGCCTCCGCGCTCCGATCATCGTCTCGATGAGCCCACCAGGCTATCCCTCGGCGTGGTCGCTTCCCAGCAGTGCCCGCTTCCGTTTCACCCGGCAAGATCATTGTAGCTCGGGTTAGCCCGGTCAACTGATCCGTCGCCACTGGCCAGAATCCGAGCAGGGGCGCTGGTCGTTCGTAATGCGGTCAGGCATCCCCCAACCAGGCTTTTGGAAGGTGCACCCCAAAACTTCGACCACGTCCGCGATCTCAACTTCCGGATACGCCGTCAGAACGAAGCCGCACAGCAGCGGACACTTGCGCGTGATAGTATTTGGCAGGGCAACTGCGCTGTCGCCGACCAACCTTTCCGTAGCAACATTGCCTCTTTACCTATCACTTTTCCGATTGAATACCCCATAAGCAATTGCCCCGCCAAATCAAGGGCGGCTTCCTCCCCACGACTCGATCCGAATCGCTCCGGCCCCAGCCTTATGCTGTTCCTCGACGCGCATTCCGCCGGGTCGCTTCCGATAGAGATCTACCGTGATCCGGGCACGGCCCCTTTGCAGCAAAGAAGATCCTCACTGGATCGGCACGGACTTGGACACGCCCAGGCTGGCGCCGAATACCCCCAGGTCGGTCTGGCCGCCACCTGCGACGTTGGCGGTGAAGGTCCCGGGCGTAGACCCGCCGTTCACCGAAATGACGCCGGTGGCGCTAGCTTGCAGCAGCGCGAGCGCCGCTGCGGGAATCGCGTAGGTCCCCGGCGCGGCCGGAGCGGTGCAGGTGAGCGACGTGATGCGCTGGTTGGGTGCGGTGATGACGACAGTGGAGACCAGAATGATCACCTGATCCACTCCGCTGGAGGTCCAGTTGACGGCAAGCGGTTGGTTACGATTCACCGCCGTAATGGAGCTGAAGTTGGTCACGACGAAGCTGCTGGGGAACACGGTGGACGCGCTGAAGGCGCCAATCTGGGCGCCACCGGTTCCGTTTACCGTGTACGTCGCGCCGCCTACCCAGGTCCCTGCCGCGGGAGAGGAAATGTACGCCGGACCGATGGGGCCGGAGAGCTTCCCCATTGGGAGGCCGGGATTGAACTGGAACGGCGGTCCGACGAGGTGAAGCTGCTCGCCGGCCTCCAGCAATGCGTCGCCCGCGCTCGGGTCCACGCCTCCCACTGGGTACGTCCGGTCATACATCAGGCAGCGGTCAACCTTGGGCCCGGAGAAGTTCAGCGCATACTTTGCGGCTTTGAAGAGAGAGAACGAACCGCTACCGAATTCGCTGGTACCTGCCACGGGGTTGACCGAGCGGAAGATGGCAACCACTCCGATTCTAAGCTCCCCGTTGGCGTCGATTTTGGAGAGCACGGCCGGACTCAAACTCGGATCCGAGCAGGCAGTTTGCCCGGCGGCGGCTATGGCGATCGTCACCAGATTGCTGAGTTCTCCACTGGTCCTGACGCGCACCTGCGCGAAGCAGTCGAGTCCGATATCCGCGGGCAAGCGGAAGTTGATCTGCCACAGACCTGGATAGCCGAAGGATGCGCCGGCATAGAGCGGAACGATCTCCTGTCCGTTCACGATGACCACGAAGTTGCCGGCAGCGGTCTGATCCCCGGACGTGCCTCCAGTGTCGTTCGCGGGGTCGGCGCCGCCACCCGTGCCCCAGAACACCAGCGTGTCGCCCGGATGGCTTGGTGTGAGCGTCCAGGTAAAACCGCCGAGGGCAAGACTGCCCGTAGTGAGGCGGACCAAGCTCAGTCCGCCGTCCACGTTACCGATAGTGGCCTGCGCGGGACCGGTGCCCGCGCTGTTTGCCGTCGCGATGCCGAAGCTGCGGGCTACGACGACGACGTTTTCCGGAGCGCTGGCCTGCCCGTTGTAGGTTACGCGCACGGCGTAGGTCCCCGGCGTGATCGATGACGGAAGCAACCCGGCCACCTGGCCGGCGAGCGTATAGACGACCCGGGCGGTGATCGCGGCGCCGCCGCCCACGGGCGTGAACGTGATCGAGGCGCCGCCCAGCGACGTGGGATAGTTGGGAGCCGCGGCCGTCACAATGTTGTCCGGTCCCATCAACCGGCCGAAAATCGTGAACAGCGCGCCGGGCGCGAGCTTGTTCTGATAGCCGGTGGCGTTGACCACCCCGCCGGGGTTAATCACCGGCGCAGGCGAGGCCGTGCTGATGACCGTCAGCGTCACGGCGATATTCAGCACGGAACCGGCGGTGCTCGGAGTCAAAGCAACATTGCCCCGGTAGGTTCCCACGGTCAGACCGGCCGGGTTGACGGATACGGTGACCTGCCCCGGGGTGGACCCGCTGCCGGGAGTCGCGGACAGCCAGTTCGCGGGGGGAGTCGTGGTGACGGCGACCGCGTAGTTCAATGGCGCGCCGCTGCCGATGTTCAGAATCTGTCCGGCGGGATTCGCGCCGCCGATGGTGTAGGAAAACGAAAGGGAACCGGGATTCGAGATCAGGCTTGCCCCGGGCGTCACTTTCCGGATGCGCGCAGCCGCGGCTATGTACAGATTTCCGGAGCTATCCGTCGCGATTCCGTCGGGGCCGTGCCCGAGACCGGCGTTCACCGAATTTCCGCCGTCGCCGGAGAACACGATCGATCCCGTGCCCGCGGCCGTGCTGATGATCCCCGCGGCGTCCACCTTGCGGACACGGGCATCGCTGCCTTTGAAATAAACGTTCCCCCGCTCATCCACGGCCGTGCCGTTCGGGTGGTCCATCGCGGCGTTGAGGGCCTGGCCGCCGTCGCCGGAGAATCCGCGGGTCCCATTGCCGGCAATGGTGGTGATGATGCCGGCAGTATCGATCTTGCGGACGCGGACGTTCCCGGTATCCGAGATGTAGACGTTGCCCGCGGAATCCACGGCCACGCCCATCGGGGTATTGAGGGAGGCGTTGACCGCAAGCCCGCCGTCGCCGGAGAAGGTGTTGTTGTTGGGAAGGCCCACGATGGTCGTGATGATGCCCGCCGCACTCACCTTGCGGATCCGGTTATTGAACTGATCCGCAATATACAGGTTGCCGTTCTGGTCAATTGCCAAGCCCTTGGGAGTGTCGATCATGGCCTGAGTGGCCTGACCTCCGTCGCCGCTAAACCCCAGGTTTCCGTTCCCGGCTACCGTGCTGATCCGCCCGTCGGCGACTGTTATTTTGCGGATTCGGCTGGTGGTTGGGTCCGAGAAATAGACGTTACCGGCCTGATCCACGGCAATACCGTCGCCCGGCCAGAGTTCCGCGCTGAGCGCCAAGCCTCCGTCGCCGGAATATCCCGAATTACCGGTGCCCGCCATCGACGTGATGATCCCGGTCGAAGCCGTTACCTTCCGGATGCGAGCGTTTTGATCGACCAAGTAGATGTTCCCCGCGGTGTCGACGGTCACGGCAGCGGCGCTAAGGCGAGCGTTGAGGGCCGAGCCTCCGTCGCCGCCGGAGGTGGTTCCGACTCCGGTTCCGGCAATTGTGGTGATGATGCCCTGGGCCGGACAAAGCGCGGCTGTAACCAGGAATGCGAGCAGCCGGCAGAGCCGTCGCACTAACCCCTCCCTGTGCATGAGTCCCCTCCGTTAGAGACAGTATATCACGGCGCGTGACCAGGCATTCGGAGGGGCGAGCGGGCGCAATCCTTTCTGCCACAGGCCAAGGAGCAGCTATAACAACGCTTGTTTTCAGGGCGGATCCCGATTCCTCTCGAAGTAGTCGGCCACTCCGAAGTAATCCACTTTGTCCGGTACTCGGACTTCCCGGAAACTGGGCCTCTTTGTCTTTCACGCGGCTTGCTGGCGACGACTCTGCCGTTCTCGCCTCGCCGCCCCCAACTTCCGATCTCGCGCGGCGGGGAACTCCTCGCGCGGGGTGTTCTTGGTCCAGTCCCCGGTGGCCGAGACCATCAGCAGGGGCCGCGGGGCCATCATGGCGCCGAACTCGAGGTTAAAGGCGCGCAGGCGCAGGCTGGGCGCGTTCTCGCAGGGCGAGCCGCCCTGCATGATGGCCGAGAGCATGTTGACCGGGGCGGACCACTTGACGCGGTCATCCACCGCCGACAGCAGGAAGGTCTGGGTGCCGCCGCCGGAGGCGCCGGTCATGGCGATGCGCTCGGGGTCCACCTCCGGCAGCGATTGCAGGAAGTCCACCACGCGGGTCGAGTTCCAGAGCTGAAGGCCGAGCGGGCCGAAGGCCCAGAGCTGCTCGGCGGGGCCGCCGAAGGCGTGCGGCGTCTGGATGGTGTCGTTGTAGCCGACCATGTCGTAGGCGAAGACGACGTGGCCCTGGCGGGCCAGCATCTGGCAGCGCGCCGGGATCGACCCGAGCGGCTGGTGCTCCAAACGCCCGTAGTTCCAGTGGCCGTGCGGCGAGGCGACGCCCGGGAATTTCCCCGAGCGTCCGCGCGTGCGGTAGAGGTTGCCGCCGAGGTAGTAGCCCGGCAGCGTCTCCAGCAGCACCTTTTCGATCGAGTAGTCCTTCTGCTCGATGCGGCCGAAGATCTGCTCGTTGAGGGGCGTCTTCTCCGGCAGCGGCAGCAGGCCGGCGGCCGAAAGGATCTGCTTGCGCAGGTGGGCCTTGCGCGCCTCCCATTCGGCCAGCGTCTTGTACTCGGGCATGGTGAAGTGGGTGTCGGTGTTGGGGATGTTGGTGTTGCGCGCGTCTTGAGCCAAGAGGGCCGCCGCCAGGGCAAGTCCGGTGGAGAGCATTCGCATAACGAGGGAAATATAGCAGGTTGGCAGCTGCGCCGTGACGGTAGTAAGCTGCTGGTGGTATGAGCAGCCGACGTGACTTCTTGAAATGTGCGGGCCTCGCGCTCGCGCCCCAGCGCCCGAAGATCCCCAACATTGTCTTCCTCTTCGCCGACGACCTGCGGTTCGACACCATCCACGCCCTGGGCAATCCCGAGATCCGCACGCCGAACCTGGACGGGCTGGCGCGCGCGGGAACGGCGTTCACGCACGCCTTTATCATGGGCGGGACCCAGGGGGCCGTGTGCGTGCCGAGCCGGGCGATGCTGTTGACGGGTCAGACCCTGTTCCGCGCCGACAAGGATTTGATCGGTAAGGACGCCCCCGAGCGCGCGGTCACGTTTCCCGAGCTGTTCAAGCAGCAGGGCTACGTAAGTTTCGGCATCGGCAAGTGGCACAACAACCCGCGCCTGTTCACGCGGAGCTTCACCGGCGGCGAGAACGTCTTCTTCGGCGGCATGAGCGACCAGTGGAAGGTCCCGGTCGCCGACTACGATCCGAGCGGAGAGTACCCGAAGCAGAAGCGGCGCACCGGCGCGAAGTTCTCGAGCGAGCTGTTCACCGACTCGGCGGTCCGGTTCCTGCGCGAGTACAAGGGGGACAAGCCGTTCCTGCTTTACGTGGCCTACACCGCCCCGCACGATCCGCGCACGCCGCCGAAGGAGTACCTCGACATGTACCCGCCGGAGAAGATCGCGCTGCCGAAGAGCTTCCTGCCCGAGCACCCGTTCGACAACGGCGAGATGAAGATCCGCGACGAGCAGCTTGCGCCCTGGCCGCGGACGCCGGAGGTCATCCGCGAGCACACCGCCGGCTACTACGGCATGATCACTTCCCTGGACGCGCAGATCGGGCGCATTCTGAAGACGCTGGAGGAGACGGGGCGCGCCGGCGACACCATCGTCGTATTCACCGGCGACAACGGGCTGGCCGTGGGCCGGCACGGGCTGATGGGCAAGCAGAATCTCTACGAGCACAGCGTGCGGGTGCCGCTCCTTATGCGTGGTCCGGGAGTGCCGCGGGGGCGAACGAGCGGCTCCTTCTGCTACCTGCTTGACCTTTACCCGACGCTCTGTGCGTTGGCCGGCCTGACGCCGCCGGGTTCGGTGGAGGGCAAGAGCCTGGCGCCCGTGCTGAAAGATCCCCGGAAGCAAATCCGCGACACCATGTTCTTCGCTTATCGCAGCGTGCAGCGCGCGGTGCGCACCGAGCGCTGGAAGCTGATCCTCTATAACGTGGGCGGCAGGCGGACCACGCAGCTCTTCGACATCCGTAAGGACCCCTGGGAGCTGAACAATCTCGCGGCCGGCGCGGCGCAGGCAGGCCGGGTGGCTGAGCTGACGGCGCTGCTCAAGAAATGGATGAAAGAGACCGGCGACCCGCTGGATTTGGGGACCAGGTAGGGGTCGGGCATGCCCGACCCCTACTGGATCACGGTTCCGGGCGTGTGCGGCTCCAGCCGGATCTCGCCGAAGGTGGCCTCATATTGCGAGATGTTCTGCTGGAGGATGTTCAGCAGCGCCTTGGCCTGCTGGGGGCTCATGTAGACGCCCTGAAAATTGAGGATGGTCACGCCTTCAGGCCCGCCCTGGCTGACGCGACCGAACGAGAGGAAGAAGTCCCAGAGATTCGCCCGCACTTGCACGCTGTTGGCGTAGCTCTCGCGGTAGTCGGGCGCGTTGATCAGCTCGATTCTTGGCGGCGGAGGTTGCGTAAGCGACATTTCAGCTCCCGAACACTTATCCTTTGCCCGTGCCCTTGGCACGATCCATGTACTTCAGGTTGGCCATGTCCAGCCGGATCAGGTCGCCGGTCTTGATGAACTGCGGGACCATGATCTCCACGCCGTTGCCGAGCACGGCGATTTTCCAGACGCTGTCGGTCTGCTGGTGTACCGGCGGCGCGGTGTCGGCGATGCGGACTTCGAGGACATCCGGCAACAGCACGCTGAGGGGCTGGCCCTCGACGAACTCCACCGCCACCCGCATCTCCGGCTGGAGGAAGCGCGCCTGCTCGCCGAGCAGGGAGGCCGGGATCTCCACCTGCTCGTAGGTCCCCGGGTTCATGAAGCAGCACTGCCCGGCGTCGGCGTAAAGGAAATCCATCGGCTGCTTCTCGACCGGCAGTTCCTCCAGCTTGAGATCGGAGCGGAAACTGTGCTCCCACAGCGTGCCGGTGGAGAGGTTTTTCAGCCGGGCGTGGGTGCCCCCGCCCATCTTGCCCTGGCCGGGGTGATAGTCGGCCATCAGGACCTTGTAAAGCTGGCCTTCATAGCGGACGGCCATGCCGGCCCGCAACTGCGATGCGGCTACCATCGACGCCTCCGGAGTGGAGTTCACCCAGCATGGTACTACAGGCGGGCGGGGAGGGGGTGCGCGACATGGAAGTGGTAAGGTGGTCGGCGTTGCGGTCAGATGCCAGAACCTGAGTGTAGAGATACGCCAGGCTGAGCCGCGACCGCAGGGAGCGGTGGTCATCTCTACCGCTTGTTACGGCTGCCACTTGCACGGCGATGAATC
>ERZ1292640.3004-Hain-H43-02um-R1-3004-length-13301-cov-6_pt1 | contig 13301 bp, 15 predicted proteins | sample MGYA00564404_ERZ1292640 | MGnify/ENA primary metagenome ERZ1292640 (study PRJEB36523, sample SAMEA6512636) | groundwater metagenome | collected 2019-01-08 | study: AquaDiva: Metagenomics assemblies of 32 groundwater samples
CCCTCTCCTGTTTTCGCACTGACCTTTACGGCATCGTGTGCATCTATTCCAATTACTTCTTCGATATTGCTAATAACGCGCTCAGGATCTGCAGCGGGTAAATCAATCTTGTTTAAAACCGGAATAACCTCAACACCTTGCTCAATAGCGGTATAACAATTTGCTACAGTTTGTGCTTCAACGCCTTGGGATGCATCAACAACTAAAAGTGCGCCCTCGCAGGCGGCCAGAGAGCGAGAGACTTCATATGAAAAATCAACATGTCCCGGTGTATCAATCAAATTTAATAAGTAAGTTTCACCATTTTTTGCTTTATATTGTAATGCGGCAGTTTGTGCTTTGATGGTAATACCCCTTTCTCGCTCCAGATCCATGGAATCAAGTACTTGTGCTTCCATTTCACGATCGGATAGACCACCACACAAATGGATAATGCGATCTGCCAATGTTGATTTGCCATGATCAATGTGGGCAATAATAGAGAAATTACGAATATGCTGCATCAGGATATGAATATAGTAAATACTTTTACAAGGCCAGATCAGAAACTAAAATATTGAACTGGCATTAAAGGAGGCAGCATTCTAACGAAGTTTAGAAAGATAATCATCTAAAGCTGTCAAATCCAGAAAATAATGACAGATCTCTTGATTATCCATAGGAGACATTAATACCGGAATTCTTTCTCCATACAATGTGATCAGGTCAGAGCTTGTGTCGATATCAATCACTTGAAAGTCAAAAGACACTTGCTGTTGTAAATTTTTCAGCGCAAGTATCATGTCCTGACAAAGATGACATGTTTCACGGCTATATACAATCAGCCCTTTTGTATGGCTCAAGGTTAATGTATTTTGATTAATTTTTGTCATCATCAGTAATTTTCATAGTGATGAAAGTGGTGAGATCTCCCCTTTTAATCAGTAAAGCGATATTTTTTCCGCTCTTGGTTTGATTAAGTAACTGATTAAACTGATCAACATTCTTGACATCTGTACTATTGAATCCGAGAATGATATCTCCAATGCGTATTCCTGAACGACTGGCGATGCCATTGGGCTGTACATCTTCTACTAATAATCCACCCGTAATATCCAACTGTTTTTTCTGTTCGGCTGTTATTTCATTTAATGCCAATCCAAGACGATTTGAGGTGTCTGGCTTCTTGTTTTGCCTAGATTTGCGGCTGTCTGTTGCTTCATCCGAATGTGTTTCTCCAACCTCGATTTTAACGGTTTTGAAAGAACTATTTCTCCAGACCTGGACAGATACCGTTGAGCCTGGTTTTGTATTACCGACTATACGTGGTAAATCAGAAGATGTCGTGACTTCTTTTTCATCAAACTGCAATATGATATCGCGCGCTTTAATTCCTGCCAGATCAGCAGGGCTGCTCTTTTCAACTGAGACTACCAACGCGCCCTTACTGTCAGACAAACCAAAGGATTCCGCTAGTTCTTTGGTTACTTCCTGAATCATTACGCCAATTCTCCCACGGCTTACTTTGCCACTGACTTTTAATTGGCCAGCAATTTCAGTAGCTACATTGATAGGTATGGCAAATGATAGTCCCATAAATCCGCCGGTCTGACTGTAGATCTGAGAGTTAATGCCTACCACCTCTCCTTTCATATTAAATAACGGCCCACCAGAATTTCCAGGATTAATCGCCACGTCAGTTTGAATAAATGGCACATAATTTTCCTGCGCCAAAGAACGCCCTTTCGCACTTACTATTCCTGCAGTAACACTGTGTTCAAAACCGAAAGGTGAACCGATTGCAATAACCCATTCCCCTACTCTGAGATTCTCTGGATTTCCTTGTGTGACTTTTGGCAATTCAGTCGCATTTATTTTGATTAATGCAATATCTGTTTTTTGATCAGTGCCAATAACTTCTGCCACAAATTCACGTTTGTCATTAAGCTTTACTGTAATCTCATCAGCAGTTTCGACAACATGAGCATTTGTTAAAATATAGCCATCTGAACTAATAATAAAACCTGATCCTAATGATTTGGGTTCAGATTTTCTCGGCACTGGAAATGGCTGCATGTGTCGCTTAAAAAAATCATAAAAAGGTGAATTCTCAGGAATACCGGGCATTTCAGGGAAAATATGATTATTCAGTGTATTTGAAGTTTGTGTAGCGCTGATATTTACCACAGCTGCTCCATGTTTTTCGACAAGCCCGGTAAAGTCGGGCAATTCGTTGGTTTGTGCAAATGCTGTTGATGAAAATAAGAAAAGTGAGATTAATATAAATTGAGGCATGATTCTTGTCCTTACTATAAGCCAGTATCAATAATTAACGTTTTATTCATGTTATTTAATAGATCAATCTGAGAAAATACTCAATCCCTCTAATTATTCATTGCAGGTAAATTTGTAAAAACAGGGGATTTGATTGATTTAAGGCTACTCTGTGTTATGGTGGCACGTCTCGAATAATACGCTGGCACAAGATATACTTTTATATTCAGTCACTTACCATTGTAAAAAATGTAAGGGCAATAAATTAAATCTTTACTTACCAGAGTTTAATCTTGTTTAGAAACAGAATCGCCTATTAATTTTATAGTTTCCAATGGTACTTCACCAACAGTTGTTATTTTATTATCACCCAGTGTGCGGACGTAAATATTAATTGCACCACGACTTGTAAAAAAACCCGGCACCGGTGTCGGCATGTCCTTAATGATAGGCTCTATAAAAATAGAAACTGTTGCAAGGCCGTCTGATAAGGCAATATGATCTACCAATATGGATTTATCGGTTAAATTACGTTTCATTTCAATTAACTTCTTGAAGCCATATGGCAGATTTTTAACTTGCCACTTTAATTCTCCCTCTTCTAGAATTGATGTAACCAGATCAGTTATTTTCCATTCTTTCGTGATAACCGATTGATCAGGTTTTAGCAGATCGGAATGAATCTCTCCGTCAATTTCCAGCTGCGCAAATGCAAATTGCTCAATGATTTCATCACCATCCATTACTGCAACTTTTAGTAATAGGCCTGTTTCAATATCAATCCAGAATTGATGGGCATAGCGTAGGGTATCTCTCGGTATCAGTGATAAAACCTGACACTCATGACCGGACACCCGTTCACGTTTGGTTTCTTTAACAAAATAATTGTCATCAATGCCATCAAATGGTTGTGACAGAAGATCGGGGAAGAATTTGCGAAACCAGCGCTTCTCAGTATATATCTTCTTACTATCAGGTAGATAGCATTTCAATTCATCATTATTACGAAAAACTATGCGTGAAATTCCATCTAAAACCTCAATTTTTTCATGTTCCCCACTTTGATCAGTTTTATGAAATATGCGCGATGTTTCCATATGTCCATCAGCATAGTAAATAAAAGTTCCGGAGTAATTGTGCTGGCGCGGTGCATCGGCCATTTTTTTTAGCCAATCAAGCGCACTTTGGGATGAACGGGGTAATTCTTGTGCTAGTGCTATTTGAAAACAAAATGTTAACAAAAGGGCCAGTGTGATTGTTTTGCGGCTAATCATCTACCATATCTTTCATGATATTCGGATACGTCATGTACATTAGTAATCTGTCCTCGCATTGTAATCCCTGGAGAGAATTCTCTATGTACAAATAGATAATTATTAATTTCAACCGGCGGGTGTGGATAATTACGTACTGATGCTGGTGATGAAACCATCATAGGCGTTACTGTTAAATGATTATCACGATTTGGATGTTTAGTGGCAACTAACGTCTGTTGGAGTTCATATGTGTTGTTGTGCATTATCAACCATGATGAAACCATCGCTACCACAGAAGCTGCCATTGAAAAAGCAAATATCTTGCGTTTCAGTTTCTTGGCTATATTGGGTGGATTGGGAGAAAGTATAGTAGGCTCGATTTTTAATTTCTGGTTCACACTGGAGGACATATTCATTGATAATCGAGATGATCGCCGCAGTGTATCGCCAATGAGATGATATGTTTTCCATTCCTCCCGCAAATCATCATTTTTTCCGAGCGCCTCAATAATATTTGAAACTTCATGTTCATCAAGCTCACTATCCATTAATGCTGATATTTTACTTTTCACCTTACCACCTCTTGTCTTTACTAGTCCCTAACAAAGGGCGCAGTTCTTCAGATATCGCTTCACGCGCGCGAAATATGCGCGAACGTACAGTCCCTATAGGGCAACTCATAATATTTGCAATTTCTTCATAACTTAGTCCATCAATTTCTCTTAAAGTTATTGCAGTACGTAATTCTTCCGGTAATGAATCAAGTGTCTGATTAACTGTTTGAGCAATTTGTTTGCTCATCAGTTCACTTTCGGGCGTATTCATTTCCTTTAATAAACCACCGTCCTCAAAATTCTCAGCATCCTCATTATCAAATTCTTGTAGTGTCGGTACCTTGCGTCCCTGAGACACCAGAAAATTCTTGGCAGTATTTATACCAATTCGATATAACCATGTATAAAAAGCGCTATCTCCGCGAAATGAAGGCAATGCCCTATACGCTTTAATAAAAGCTTCCTGAGTCACATCTTCAACTTCAGCTGAGTCACGTATAAAATGCGATAATAAGCGAGCCAACTTACGCTGATATTTGATAACCAGCAAATCAAACGCATGCTTATCCCCACCCTGGACTCGTTCTACCAGTTGCTGATCGACTTCCCGATCACTCATACACTACCTAATCCCTGAGCATTTTAAATGAATTTGTAATTTTATTCTTGTTCTACCAAATGTAGCATAATCCATAGCAGAACAAGTATATCTATTCAACTAAATCTCGGGAATCGAACTTCAACATAGAGACAATTAACCCTGTTAATTAGTTCACTATTTAGTTATACCGCATGAAGTATATTGAGTCTGTTATCATTTAACGCTTTAATCAATGAAAATCCAATCCAACTTAATGGCTAATAACTATTTTGATACACTTATTATCGGCAGCGGTTTGGCTGGATTCACGCTCGCGTTGCACTTGGCTCAATATAAAAAAGTTTGTATCGTAACGAAACAAACAGCTAATTCAGGCGCCAGCTCATGGGCACAAGGAGGTATCGCAGCAGCATTATCCAACGATGATTCGCCATTAAAACATGTTCAAGATACTCTAATTGCTGGCGCTGGTCTGTGCGATGAGGAGATTACTCAATATATTGCTGAGAACGCACCACAAGCAATACACTGGCTAATAGATCAAGGCGTTATTTTTACCAGTGATCAGGGCAATGAAACCGGTTATCATCTTGCTCAAGAAGGTGGCCATAGCGTTCGACGAATTATTCATAGTGGTGATGCAACAGGTAAAGCTGTGCAACAAGCCCTCATTGAGAAAATCAGGACTCACCATAACATTTGCATATTAGAGCATCATATAGCTATTGATCTGATTACCAGCGATAAGCTATCAGGTTATATGGATTCACAACATAAGCGATGCTTTGGTGCTTATGTGCTCGATAAGAAGCACGATAAAGTACATACATTTACAGCACAAAACACTGTGCTGGCAACTGGTGGAGCCAGTAAAGTTTATCTCTACACTACCAATCCAGATACGGCTACCGGTGATGGAATTGCTATGGGCTGGCGAGCGGGCTGCCGAATAGCCAATATGGAATTTATCCAATTTCACCCAACCTGCCTTTATCATCCTCATGCAAAATCATTTTTAATCAGTGAAGCAGTCCGTGGTGAAGGTGGTTTATTGAAACTACCCAATGGAGATCGCTTTATGCCCTGGCACGATCAACGTGCTGAACTTGCGCCCCGCGATATTGTTGCCCGTGCCATTGATTTTGAAATGAAAAAAAGAGGATTGGATTGTGTTTATTTAGATATATCCCATAAACCAGCTGATTTCTTAAAAAAACATTTTCCAACTATTTATACTCGATGTTTAGAATTGGGAATCGATATTACTAAAGAGCCGATTCCTGTTGTCCCTGCAGCACACTATACTTGTGGGGGCATAGTCACAGATAAACATGGCAGAACTGACTTAAATAATCTATATGCCATAGGAGAGACAGCTCACACTGGACTGCATGGCGCTAATCGATTGGCAAGTAATTCTCTGCTTGAATGTTTAGTACTCGCCCAAGCTGCAGGAAATGATATCGCCAATCAGCCCATTCAATCATTACCAGAATTGCCTGAGTGGGATGAGAGTCGCGTTACGGATGCCGATGAAGAAATTGTTATTTCACATAATTGGGATGAATTACGGCGTTTCATGTGGAGTTATGTCGGTATTGTTCGCACAACGAAGCGATTACAACGCGCTCAACGTAGAATCGAGCTATTACGCGAAGAAATCAACGAATACTATATAAACTTTCGAGTGACCAGTGATTTATTAGAATTACGTAATCTTGTTGATAGCGCTGATTTAATTGTACGTAGCGCAATGCTGCGACATGAAAGCCGGGGCTTACACTATAGCAAAGATTATCCAGATACATTATCGGTCGCTCAAAATACTATTCTAAAAAGAGAAGCTAATTGAAGTGATCTATAATGTGATTAGTATAATTCATCGGGAGGAAATATGAATCTTGATCGCGTTGGTTCGGGAGTAGATATCCCAAATGACTTCAACGTCATTATTGAAATCCCAATGAATGCTGACCCCATTAAATACGAAGTTGATAAAGAAACAGGCGCAATGTTTGTTGATCGATTCATGTCAACTTGTATGCATTATCCATGTAACTATGGTTATATCCCGCACACCTTGTCCAATGATGGCGATCCTGTTGATGTCTTGGTAATCTCGCCGGTACCACTAATAACAGGAGTTGTGGTTCGTTGCCGGCCACTTGGCATGCTAAAGATGTCAGATGAAGCGGGAGAAGATGCCAAATTATTGGCCGTGCCTATTAACAAATTATGTAATCTTTATCAGGATATTCAATCTTGTGAAGATCTGCCTCAACTTGTTCGGTCTCAAATTGCTCATTTTTTTGCACACTATAAAGATTTGGAGGAAGGAAAATGGGTGAAAATACAAGGATGGGATGGAACTGAAACAGCAAAGTTAGAAATTATTGCAGGCATACAGCGTTATAATTCAACAATCAACAAACCAATGTTTTAGTCTGAGTGAACATTTCAAATCGGGCAGCCTCGCCGGTGTCAGCAAATTTGGCCACCATGTACCTGCAGAACACAATTTTATGAAGGTTTATTCTTCGTAACGTGCTATAGTGCTGCGGTGACAATAACACGCTAGAAATATTTTTATAAATTTTAAGGAAATAGCTACAAATGAAACTTTCAGCATTTTTCGCAGTATTATTAGTACTAACATTAGTAGCTTGTGGCAAACCGACTGCACCTGAAAGTGCAATGTCTGAAGGCTACGGCACGACGCATGAAGGCAAGCCAGCTGAAGGCCGCAATGAGGTTCAAGAATAATAGTTGAATTTTAAAAGACTATCTTTATCGTTTAATGTCGTGACTGACTGAGATGATACCCTGTAGGATCTGTATTGTTCCTACAGGAGCTTTAAGATAATAAGCGAATCCAAAAATCACTTATAATTCTAGTAACTAACCTTAGCTGTTTCGCGTCCCCTCTTCTCATTTACCGTTGCAAGAAATATTAATCCAAAGATAAAAAATACCAGTGTACTAAGTAATGCTATACGGTGATCTCCTTCATACAAATAGATCATCCCTCCGTAAGTAAGCGGGCCGATGATGGCTGATAGTTTTGTTGCCAATCCCCACAGACCAAAAAATTCTCCCTGACGTCCGGATGGAGTGAATTGTCCAACTAATGCCCGTCCCGCTGATTGAGCACCACCAAGAGCAATTCCAATTAAATTGGCGGCAACCCAGAATAAAGTTTCATCGACAGCATAATATGCACAAATAATTGCTGCGCACCAGATGATTAAGGTAATGGTAATGCAGCGGCTGGATCCCATTCGATCCTGTAAATGACCAAATAAGAAAGCTCCAATAGCGGCGGTTATATTAACAACCATAATCAATATGATCGTATCCTGGGTACTGAATCCCATTACTTCTTGCGCATATACTGCCGCAAGTACAATAACAATGTGAATGCCTGAATAATAGGTGGTCAATGAGATTAAGAAACGAAATAAATCAGTGTACATACTGGCATGGCGCAAAGTGACCTTTAAGCGTTCAAATCCTGTTCGTATTAAATGAGTATTTTTAATTGCTCCCGATACCCCGCTTCGTTCACGTAGCCAAAGTAGTGTAGGTAATGCTGCGATACCAAATAATGCAGCCACAATCAGGGCCGAAACTGGCACATAATGGGTCGCATCCAGCCCCTGATTTTCTGCATAAGTCACATAAGCCAAACATAGAATCAGAGAGAGTAATCCACCAAAGTACCCTAATGCCCAACCATATCCTGAGAGTCGCCCCATCATTTCAGGTTGACTGATTTCTGGCAAAAAAGCTGAAATCAGATTTTCACCACTGGCGAACATAAAGGTAGCCAATATGACTAATATTATTGCCAAAGTGATATCGCCTGGGCCAACGAAACTCAACAGGGCTGTAAATAATACGCAACCAAGTGTGGTAACAACCAGGAAGCGTTTCTTTGTTCCTGAATAATCAACTATGGCGCCTAATACTGGCGCGCTTATCAAGACCAAAATATTGGCGGTTGCGATTGTTAGTGTCCAGAGCAGTGTTGCATGGCCATTTCCGCTCTCAGCCGCGACCACACCTACAAAGTATGCATTAAAGATGGCTGTAAGTATAACGGTGGTGTAACCTGAATTTGCAAAATCATACATACACCATGCAAAACGCTCACGCCGGGTTGCTGAATCAGGGTTATTGTTAATTGATGACATAGCAATGTTATACCGTGCATATGAGGTTTTGTCACGGCTCATCAGTATTAATGCTGACCAAAACCTTAAAAGCATTTTATGCGTAGGAGAGGTCTGCCGGACTTAGAGGTGATCGACTCCTAAAGCAAGAAATGGAATGACTCAGTAGCTCAGGCAACCAAATGATATTGAACTTTATATTCCTGCTGTTGACACCATTCTTGCCAAACCATACGAGCTTCATCTGTATTCTTGAATGTCCAGAGTACGACACCATCTTCAGTCATTAAGGTCGCCCTTTTATTAGGCCACTCTTTGATATAAAAATACATTACGACCTCCTTTTTGAGATGACAGTTTAAAGCAATAAACACTCTAAAAATTCAAGGTAATAAATCCATTACAAAATTTTATCAATCAATAAAGTGAGGAAATTAAATGCTTAACCTTAATTACTCTACTTCCCTATCATTTTCTCTGGAATAACCCAGGAATCGAACTGTTCTGCCGTAACATAACCCGTTGCAATTGCCGCAGCTTTTAAAGTGATGCCTTCATGATGAGCTTTTTTAGCTATTTCAGCAGATTTGTCATAGCCAATGTGTGGATTGAGCGCAGTAACCAACATCAGTGAGTTATGCAGCAACATATTGATACGCTCAACATTGGCATTTATTCCAACGGCACAATTGCTATTGAAACTGAGAACTCCATCGGACAGCAATCGCACACTTTGTAGAAAGTTATGAATAATCATAGGCTTCATGACATTCAATTCAAAATTACCCATTGCCCCGCCCATATTGATGGCTACATCATTTCCCATAACCTGACAACACACCATGGTCAGGGCCTCAGATTGTGTTGGATTAACTTTTCCCGGCATAATGGAACTGCCCGGCTCATTTTCAGGAATTCTCAATTCACCGATGCCACAACGAGGTCCTGATGCGAGCCAGCGAATGTCATTCGCAATTTTCATCAGTGATGCTGCTAATGTTTTTAATGCGCCATGGGCATGCACAAGCGCATCATTACTGGCCAGTGCTTCAAATTTATTCGGTGCACTGATAAAGGAAAGCGCAGTTAACCGTGATATTTCAGTTGCCACTCGCTCTGCGAATTCGGGGTGTGCATTGAGCCCAGTGCCCACAGCCGTACCCCCTAGGGCCAACTCATATAAATGAGCCATGGATGCTTGCACATGTTTCAATCCATGATCCAATTGCGCAACATAACCTGAAAATTCCTGCCCCAATGTCAATGGCGTAGCATCCTGCAAATGTGTGCGGCCAATTTTAACGATGCTGGAAAAGGCTTCAGCCTTTTTGGCAAGGGTTTCGCGCAATAACTGTGTGGCCGGACTTAAACAATGGTGCAGTTCGTGAATTGCGGCCACATGCATGGCGGTTGGAAATACATCGTTCGAAGACTGACCTTTATTGACATCATCATTAGGGTGGATTTTCCGATCGGTTCCACGCCCTCCTCCTAAAATCTCTGAGGCTCGATTAGCCAGCACTTCATTCATATTCATGTTGGTTTACGTACCGGAACCCGTTTGCCAGATAACCAACGGGAATTGATCATTGTGTTCGCCGGCGATCACTTCATCGGCGGCACGGATTATTGCGGCCGTGCTGGCCGCATCCAGCAATCCGAGATCATGATTGACCGTGGCGGCCGCGCGCTTGACCTTGGCCAATGCCTGAATCAAGGCAACCGGCATGTGCTCATTGGAAATCCTGAAATTCTGCAACGAACGCTGCGTCTGCGCGCCCCACAATGCGGCGGCGGGTACCTGCACCGGCCCCATGGTGTCGCGTTCTTCACGGGTTTGCATGGGTATTTACCTCATCAAATTGGATGGATTTGAGTGCTGGTTTGCTAAGATTCCGGTTTGATATTTCATCATTCACTGCATATATATAACGTTCAAGTTCAGACGCTTTGCTTGGCTTCATGCGTAAGATCTCCTGCTACGAAAAGTTTGACCTAACATGACACCTCTCGAACCTGCCCTTCGTGCCAGACAAAGAAGTTCTCGATGGAAGAATAGACGTGACGTTCAGAATTCCACGCAACACGTTTGTTCATTGTTGCGACGTGACCTGGCTTACACCGCACCACTGGTTTCAATGGGGATTCAAAGACACCATAAAACCCGACATGCTTACCAAGTGGAAAAAATACTTCCGTTTCTTTGAGTCCGAATCCAATCGGACCCGATTGACCACCTTTCCATGCGAGTGTAACTGGATGGTCGGAGCAAATGAATTTCGGTCCGTCTGAAGGTGCAACCAGAACTGACCAGGTACGTCGACCAAGAAGTGGCAGCAGTTGGTCAAACGCATGAAACTCAACTCTCAAGTTTCCTTGCGGGTGAAATTCAATTCCGTAGTTGCCATTCTCAACGAACCTCCGAACATCTTCAAACGAAACGCTGTCACTGATGTCTTCCTCTGCGGCACGGGCCTTCTCGACGCGGCGATCCCATATCTTCTTGTCCGATACCAGGAGATCGGCAATCTGTTTTAGCACCTGTTCACGCGACCGATTAAATGATCCACGAAGCTTCGGGTTTCTTACGGCGATAAGCCCCAAGAGATTCAGAATAAGATTCCAGTCGCTATCCGTTGGAAATGCCTCACTATCGATGACCCTGCGAATGGCATCAACCGCTTCGCCTTCAAAGGGTGCAAGGGCGTTCTCAATTGCATCAGGCGCGTGACCTTCGACATCGACGCGATTGAAATCTCTCTCCGCACCAACGTTAAGCGGAGAAGTGCAAAATGAATGACATGTCTGAATATCCAGCACGAAGAATTGACCGCCTCTGAGACCTGTGTCAGTAAAGGCGGCGAGATACGACTGTGGCAAATAGTGATGCCGCCTAGAGATGGGTTTCACTGCCATGTGAGGCCTATGTAATATTTACGACAAAAAATGTCGCATAACCTGATTGCATCGGCTGCTGCAACCCTCAATCCCAGCTCAACGCACCGCCGGTTTGGTATTCGGTCACGCGCGTTTCGAAGAAATTCTTCTCTTTCTTCAAATCAATCATTTCCGACATCCACGAGAACGGATTGCTCGCATTCGGGTAAAGGACATCGAGGCCGATTTGCTGGCAGCGGCGGTTGGCGATATAGCGCAAATATTCCTTGAACATCGGCGCGTTCATGCCGAGCACGCCGCGCGGCATGGTGTCTTCGGCATAACGATACTCCAGGGCGACGGCTTTCTGCATCAATTCAGTGATTTCATCGCGGAAGGCTTTGGTCCATAAATGCGGGTTTTCCATTTTGATCTGGTTGATCACGTCGATGCCGAAATTGCAGTGCATCGACTCATCCCGCAGAATATACTGGTATTGCTCGGCCGCGCCGGTCATCTTGTTTTGCCGGCCCAATGCCAGAATCTGCGTGAAACCGACATAAAAGAACAGCCCTTCCATGATGCAGGCGAACACGATCAGGCTTTTGAGCAACTGCTGATCCGTCTCCAATGTACCCGTTTTGAAGCCTGGATCTGTCAAGGTATCGATAAATGGAATCAGAAACTCATCCTTGTCGCGGATCGACGACACTTCATGATACGCATTGAATATTTCACCTTCATCCAGCCCCAGTGATTCAACAATATATTGATACGCATGGGTATGAATCGCTTCCTCAAACGCCTGGCGCAGCAAATACTGGCGGCACTCCGGATTGGTGATGTGGCGGTATGTGCCCAGTACGATATTGTTGGCCGCCAGCGAATCCGCCGTGACAAAAAAGCCCAGATTGCGCTTGACCAGGCGGCGCTCATCCTCGGTCAGGCCATTCGGATCTCTCCATAATGCAATATCCCGGCTCATGCTGATTTCCTGCGGCATCCAGTGGTTGGCGCAGGCACCCAGATATTTATCCCAGGCCCATTTGTATTTGAACGGCACCAGTTGATTGACATCCGCTTTGCAGTTGATAATTGATTTGTCCTCGACCGAAATTCGACGGCTGGCGCTGCCCGCCACGTCTTCCGCGCCGGCCTGGCTGCCGCTGCTGTGAACGCGGCCGTCTTGCGCCGGTGTTGTCAGCGGCAATTCAAAATCGTGCAGTGCGGTGCGCGGCATGGCGTTGACCGGCGGTGTTTGAGGTTGTTGCGGTTCGTCTTCAAATGTCAGCATGGCTTACTCCTTTTCTGTTTTTCCGGGTTATTGGCATGACTCGCAGCTTTCATCATCGATCGCGCAGTATTTGATTTCGACCGCCGATATTTCCACCGCGGCGATTGCCATACCGCCATCGGATGGCACCGCGTTGAGCGAACCGGCGCGCACGGTCGATTTTTCCGCTGCGGTTGCACCCATCGAACGCAGGTAATACGTGGTTTTCAGGCCGCGAATCCAGGCCAGCTTGTACGTGTCATCCAGTTTTTTGCCGGAAACTCCCGCCATGTAAATATTCAACGATTGCGACTG
>ERZ1292640.1497-Hain-H43-02um-R1-1497-length-19289-cov-6_pt1 | contig 13297 bp, 13 predicted proteins | sample MGYA00564404_ERZ1292640 | MGnify/ENA primary metagenome ERZ1292640 (study PRJEB36523, sample SAMEA6512636) | groundwater metagenome | collected 2019-01-08 | study: AquaDiva: Metagenomics assemblies of 32 groundwater samples
GGGCCCCGCGAGCGTCCGCGCTTGGCGGGGTGCAGGCGCCTTCGCAAAGCTTTGGCGGCCCTAGACGAAGCTCATGGAGCGGAGTCTGGGGGGCCCCGCCACTGAACGATGGACCAGATCACCGTCACGCTGCCGGACGGCTCCAGTCGCCGCGTGCCCGCCGGCACAGTGGTGCACGACGTCGCGGCCGCCGTCTCCCCGCGCCTCGCGAAGGCGGCGCTCGCCGCGAAGGTCGGGGACCGCCTGGTCGATCTCACCTACGCGCTTCACGAGGACGCCTCGGTCCGCGTCATCACCCCCGAGAGCCCCGAGGCGCTCGCTGTCTACCGGCACAGTACGGCGCACCTGATGGCCGCCGCGGTCACGGCGCTCTTCCCGGACGCGCAGTGCGGCATCGGTCCGGCGACCGACGAAGGGTTTTTCTACGACTTCGTCGTCGAACGGCCGTTCGTGCCCGAGGACCTCGAAGCGATCGAGCACAAGATGCAGGAGTTCGTCGCGCAGGATCTGCCCTACGCGCGGCAGACGTGGCCGCGTGAGGACGCGAAACAGTTCTTCGCCGCGCGCGGCGAGCCGCTGAAGGTCCAGCTCATCGAGGAGAAGACCGAGGGGCAGGAGTACGTGTCCTGCTACACCATCAAGGACAAGGACACGTTCATCGATTTCTGCACGGGCCCGCACGTGCCGTCGACCGGCCGGCTGAAGGCGTTCAAGCTGCTCGCGACCTCGAACGCCTACTGGAAGGGCGACGCCCGCAATCAGCCGATGCAGCGCATCTACGGCACGGCGTTCCTGAAGGAGGCCGAGCTCAAGGCGCATCTCGCCCGGCTCGAGGAAGCGAAGAAGCGCGATCACCGGAAGCTGGGGCGCGAACTGGGCCTGTTCATGTTCCACCCATGGGCCCCGGGCGCGCCGTTCTGGCTGGCCAAGGGCGCGCGCCTGGTGAACACGCTCGCCGACTACATGCGGACCCTGCTCTTCCCCGAGGGCTACGTCGAGCTCAAGACACCGCTCGTGTTCAACAAGGCGCTTTGGGAAACCTCGGGCCACTGGGAGCATTACCGCGAGAACATGTTCCTGATCGAAGCCGAGGACGAGGGGTTCAGCCTCAAGCCGATGAACTGCCCCGGTCACATGCTGGTCTACGCCAGCGAGACGCGCAGCTACCGCGACCTGCCGCTGCGCTTCCATGACCAGAGCGTGCTGCACCGGATGGAGGCCTCGGGCGTGCTGTCGGGCCTGACCCGCGTCCGCCAGTTCCTCATGGACGATGCCCATATCTTCATCACCGAGGACCAGATCGGTGAAGAAGTGGAGCGGCTGCTGCGGCTGGTGCAGCGCGTGTACGGTGATTTCGGCCTGACCTCCGACGCGAAGCTGTCGACCCGGCCACGCGAGTACCTGGGTGAGGCGGCGATGTGGGACCACGCCGAGTCGCAGCTCAGGCGGGCGCTCGAGAAGGCCGGACAGCCGCACACGATCGCCGAAGGCGACGGCGCGTTCTACGGACCGAAGATCGATTTCGTCGTCACCGATGCGATCGGCCGGAAGTGGCAGTGCGCCACGATTCAGCTCGACTATCAGCTCCCGCGCCGGTTCCACTTGAAGTACGTCGGGGCCGACAACACCGAGCACGTGCCGGTCGTCATCCACCGGGCGATCTTCGGGAGCTTCGAACGGTTCATCGCCCTGCTCCTCGAGCACTACGCCGGCGCGTTCCCGCTCTGGTTGGCGCCGGTGCAGGTGGCGATTCTGCCGATTGCGGACCGACACCTGCCGTATGCCGAGTCGGTGCGCGAGCGCCTCGCGGCCGCGGGACTGCGGGTCGAGCTCGATGGCCGGCAGGAGAAGATCGGGTATAAGATCCGCGAGGCGCAGCTCCAGAAGGTCCCCTACATGCTGATCGCGGGGGACCGTGAGGTGGAAACCGGAGCGGTGGCCGTGCGAAGTCGGTCGGCCGGCGACCTCGGCGCGCGGCCGGTCGACGAGTTCATCAGCGCGGCGCTCGATGAAGAGCGCCGCAAGGCGCAGCCCTGCTAAACAAGGAGGCACGTATCGCATTCGATCGCAGTCGGGGACCGCGGCGCGACGACCGCGTCCGAACGAACCATCGCATCCGGGTGCCGGAAATCCGCGTCATTGACGAGGACGGCGCGCAGCTCGGCATCATGGCGCCACCGCAGGCGCTGACCATAGCCCGGGAGAAGGGACTGGACCTGGTCGAGATTTCGCCGACCGCCGTGCCGCCTGTCTGCCGGATCATGGACTTCGGCAAGTACCAGTACACGGAGCAGAAGCGGGCGCGTCAGGCCCGGAAGCACCAGAAGGTCATCGAGATCAAGGAGATCAAGTTCCGGCCGAAGGTCGACGAGCACGACTATCAGTTCAAGAAGAAGCACGTCGAGCGCTTCATCGCCGAGGGGGACAAGGTCAAGGCGACGATCTTCTTCCGGGGCCGCGAGATGGCGCATCCGGAAATCGGCCGGCGCATTCTCGAGCGCCTGATCGACGAAGTGGGCGACGTCGCGATGCCAGAGACCGCGGTACGGATGGAGGGCAACCAGATGCACACCATCCTGACGCAGAAGAGAAAGTGAACTGCAGAAGGAGAATTGCAGGATTGCAAGTGAGGCATAGATGCCGAAGCTGAAGACGCATCGCGGCGCCGCCAAGCGGTTCAAGCGGACTGCGACGGGCAAGTTTCTCCGGGGCAAGGCGTTCAAGCAGCACATCCTGACGAGCAAGTCGGCCGCGCGCAAGCGCAAGCTGCGCGGCACGGCTGTGGTATCGGCTTCCGAGCGGGAGAAGCTCGCGAGGATGTTGCCGTATAAGTGATCAGCGAAGGCACGAGGAACGAGTGACGAGGAACGAGTGAGAGACGTGTGACGATGCAGGTGTGGCCGCGCGCGTCGCGACGGTCTCACGCGACTCGTTCCTCGTTCCTCGCTGCTTGTTCCTGCAAGGAGCCACCGATATGCCACGCGTCAAACGAGGGGCCGTCCGGCGCGCCAAGCGGAAGAAGCTGCTGGCGCGGGCGAAAGGCTTCTACCAGACCAAGAGCAAGCTGTACAGGGCCGCGAAAGAGGCGGTCGACACGGCGCAGAAGTACGCCTTCGTCGGGCGCCGCCGGAAAAAGCGCGACTTCCGCCGCCTCTGGGTCATCCGCATCAACGCCGCCGCGCGCGAGCACGGCCTGACCTACGGCCAGTTCATCAGCGGCCTCAAGGCGGCCGGCGTCGCGCTCGATCGCAAGAACCTCGCAGACCTGGCCGTGCGCCAGCCCGCGGCGTTCGCGCATCTGACCGACAAGGCGAAGGCGGCTCGGGCCTGAATCAGTCGACAGTCGACAGTCGACTCTTCTCTTATGCCGTCCCCTGAGTCCATCGAACGCGTGCGCGCCGGGTTCCTCGAGGACCTCGCGCGCGCCGCGTCCGAGGCCGACCTCAGGACCGTCAGGGATCGGTATCTCTCCCGCAAGTCCGGGCTCGTCCCGGCGCTCCTCAAGGCGGTGGCCACCGCCCCGGCTGACGAGCGCCCGCGGCTGGGCCGCCTCGCCAACGAGCTGAAGCAGAAGATCGAAGCGGCGCTCGCCGGGCGCGTCCAGGCGCTCGAAGCCGCCGGGCCTGCCGTCGAGGCCGTCGATGTCACGCTCCCGGGGCGAGTGCCCAGCGTCGGCCGCCGCCATCCCCTGACCATCCTGCGCGAGCGCATCGAGGGCATCTTCCTCCGCATGGGCTACGAAGTTCTCGAAGGGCCCGAGCTCGAGGACGACTACCATAACTTCGAAGCGCTCAACATGCCGCCGGATCACCCGGCGCGCGACATGCAGGACACGTTGTACCTCGCGCAACCGATCGTCTCGCCGACGCACACGGCCACGGTGCTCCGCACGCACACCTCGGGGATGCAGATCCGGTACATGGAGACGCACCAGCCGCCGGTGCGCATCATCGCGCCCGGCCGCGTCTACCGCCGCGACAACCTCGACCTCACGCACACCCCGATGTTCACGCAGGTCGAAGGACTGGTCGTCGCCGAAGGCGTGACGATGGCGGACCTCAAGGGCACGCTGGCGGCGCTCGCGCGCGAGCTGTTCGGCCCCGGGACGGCGGTGCGGTTCCGCCCGAGCTTCTTCCCGTATACCGAGCCCAGCGCCGAGCTCGACATCACGTGCACGACCTGCCGCGGAAGCGGATGCGCGGTGTGCAAGCGCAGCGGATGGCTCGAGGTGCTCGGCGCCGGCATGGTGCACCCTGCCGTGTTCGAGGCCGTCGGCTACGACCCGGAGCGGTTCACCGGCTTCGCGTTCGGCATGGGGGTCGAACGGGTCGCCATGGTGAAGTACGGCGTGGACGACATCCGCCTGTTCTACGAGAGCGATTTGCGGTTCCTGGAGCAGTTCCCGTCGTGAAGATCGTCGTCCCCTGGCTGCGCGAGCTCGTCGAGATCCCCGTCGGCACCGAGAGGCTGGCCGAGCAACTGGGGCTCTGCGGCTTTGAGGTGACGGACGTCGATCTCGCGCACGACGTCATCGATGTCGAGATCACGGCCAACCGCCCGGACTGCTTGAGCCACCTCGGGCTGGCGCGTGAGGCGGCGGCCGCGTTCGACGCGCCGGCTCGGTCGCCCGACCTCGGGCCGGTCGATCGTGTCTCGGCGGCGGCGGACACGACGGCGGCCGTGCGCATCGAGGACGCGGACGGGTGCCCGCGCTACGCGGGCCAGGTCGTGCGTGTGAAGGTCGGTCCGTCCCCCTCGTGGCTCGCCGATCGGCTCACCGCCGCCGGCGTCCGTCCGATCAACACCATCGTCGACGTCACCAACTACGTGATGCTCGAGCTCGGGCAGCCGATGCACGCCTTCGACTTTGCCACGCTGGCGGGTCGCGAGATCCGGGTGCGGCGCGCGCGGACCGGCGAACGCCTGCGCACCCTCGACGGTGAGATGCGGACGCTCGACGAGCGCACGCTGGTGATTGCCGACGCGGAGCGCGCGCAGGCGGTCGCGGGCGTGATGGGCGGCGCCGACTCGGAGGTGTCCGGCGCGACGAGGCTCGTGCTGCTCGAGAGCGCGTACTTCGATCCGAACTCGGTGCGCCGCGCCGGCCGGCAGCTCGGCCTGAAGACCGAGGCCTCGGCGCGCTTCGAGCGCGGCGCCGATCCGGCCGCCCAGGTGGCGGCCATCGAGCGGGCCTGCGTCCTGCTCGCGAAGATCGGCGCGGGCGAAGCCGTCGGTCCGGTCATCGACTGTCAGCCCGCGCCGCGCGCGGCGCGCGAGGTGACACTACGACGGTCGCGCATCGCGCGCATCCTCGGCTTCGAGGTGGGCGACACCGAGGTCGAACGCATCCTGCGGCGCCTCGGCTTCGAGCTGGCTCCGGCAACCGACGGCTGGCGCGTGACGGTGCCCACGTTTCGCGTCGACGTCACGCGCGAAATCGATCTGATTGAGGAAGCGGGCCGGCACGCCGGTTACGACCGCGTGCCCGCGACCTTCCCGAAGCTCACCCGTCTCGAAGCCGGGCTCGATTCGCGCATCGGCTGGGATCGGCTCGCGCGGCGTATCCTGACAGCCGTCGGCTTCTCCGAGTCGATGACCTTCGCGTTCATCGAGCGATCCGCGGCGGCCCCCTTCGGGCCCGACGCGGGCGAGCCGCCTGTCGCGATCGCCAACCCGCTGTCCGAGACATTCGCGGTGCTCCGGCCCTCGCTCCTGCCCGGGCTCCTCGACGCCGTCGTCCACAACCGCCGCCGCGAGCGGCACGACGTCCGTCTCTTCGAGACCGGTGCGTGCTTCTCGGCGCGCGACGCCGAAGCGAGGCGCGTCGGCTTCGCGTGGACTGGCGCGGCGCTGGCGGATCACTGGAGCGGGCGCGGGCGCTTGGTCGACTTCTTCGACGCCAAGGGCGTGGTCGAGGCCTTGTGCCAGGCGTTCGGCGTCACGGCCGACTTCGCGCCCCTCGAAGCGCCGCACCTCGTGCGCGGGCGTTCGGCCGCCGTGGCCGCTCGGACGCAAGCGTCCGGCCCAACGCAGGTCGCACTGGGTCTGGTCGGTCAGTTGATGCCGCGCGTCGCGTCGGCGCGCGGCTACACGGGCGCCGACGATATCTACGTCGCGGAGCTGGATCTGGCGGCGCTGGCGCGGCTTGGCGGCGCGGTCGAGGACGTGCGCGCGCAGGCGCTCGCGCGCCATCCCTCAGCCGTGCGAGACCTGTCGATCGAGGTCGACGACACCTTGCCCGCCGCCGCCGTCCGTGGCACGATCCGTGGCGCCGCGCCCTCCACGCTCGCGAGCATCCAGGAGTTCGATCGATATCGCGGTGAAGGTGTGGCGGCCGGGCGCGTGAGCCTCTCGCTGCGCCTGACGTTCCGCGATCCGGAGCGCACGCTGACCGAAGCGGACGTGCAGCAGGCGATGGACACGATCGTCGCCGCGCTCGCTGCGGCGCACCGCGCCGTGCGGCGCTGACGATCTGGTATGATGCCGTCACCTTTGACCTGGACACCCTGATGGCCAAGACGACGTCACACGCGATCGATCTCGAGCCCATCGATCGCCTCGAAGAGAAAGTGCGGCTCCTGGTCAACACGATCGAGCGGCTGCGCGCCGAGCAGGCGCGCCTGGCCGACGACCACACGCGGCTCTCGCGCGAGCTCGACGCCGCGCGGGGGCGGCTGGCCGAGTCGGAAGGCTCGGCGTCGGAAATGACCACGCTGCGCGCCGAGCGCGACCAGGTGCGCGCACGCGTCGCCGAGATGCTCGAGCAGATCGAAGGCTTGCACCTCTGAGGCCAGGCCGGCCGGATCCGCGATCCCGGCCGCGAGTTCGCCATGGACCGCACCGTCTCGCGCGTGGTTTCGGTGGAGATCAACGGCCAGCACTACCCGATTCGCAGCACCCTCGACCCGGAGTACGTGGCGAGGCTCGCCGCGTACGTCGACGAGCGCATGCGCGCGGCGGCGATTGAGACCGCGTCCGGCGACACCGCGAGAATCGCGGTGCTTGCCGCGCTCAACATCGCCGACGAGTACTTTCGCTGCCGCGACGCGACGTCGAGCGAGAGCGGCCTGCTGCGCTCGCGCGCCGAAGCCATCGAGCGGTTGCTCGATCTGGCGCTCGCCGGCGACGCCTCCCCGGACCGCCCCTGACGCTCTGGTCCTGCGGCTTGCCCCCTGCGCGCAATCATTCTAAGATCGACACCGGGCCCTGCGGTGTCCGTGATGGTTCGGAGGCTCGTTTGAGCCAACGCTAACACCAAGAGAATTGCGAGCCCGCGCGGTGTGCATGCCTCTGTGAGAGGAAGCCTGAAGCGCGGAGTCCCCAGCGATTCCACCTGCGAGTGCAGGTTCATCCGACCTCCCCACACGGCATCGCGGGGCCCTTGTGCTCTCCACCACGATCGCATCGATCACCACGCGGGGTGCCGCCGGAGGCACACCATGAACTTCTACATCGGGCTGTTGGTGAATGTCGTCGTCACCTCGGTCGGGGCCGCCGCGGTCTACCTCTACTGGCTCGCCAACCGCAAACGCATCGCAGCCGAGACGACCGGCCGCGCTGAGGAACAGGCGCTCCGCATGCTGCGGGATGCCGAGCGCAACGCCGAATCACGCAAGAAGGAGGCGCTGCTCGAGGCGAAGGAGAAGGCGCACGAGATCCTGAGGGAGGCCGAGCGACAGAAGCACCAGCGCCTGCAGAAGGCGGACGCGCGCGAGCACGAGTTGTCCGAGCGCAGCCGCGCCGTCAGCGAGCGTCAGGCGGCGGCCGACCGTCTGGAGAAAGATCTCGGCGCGCGCGAGCGGACGCTCGGCGAGCGCGAACGCGCCATCGAGAAGGCCCGCGCCCGGGCCGAGGCGCTCGTCGCCGAGCGGCAGCGCGAGCTGCAGCAGGTGGCCGGCCTCTCCGCCGACGAAGCCAAGGAACTGCTGCTCCGCCAGATCGAGACCGAGGCGCGAAGGGACGCCGCCAACCTGATCAAGCGGCTCGAGACCGAGGCGCGGGAGAACGCCGCGGCGCGCGCGAAACAGATCGTCACCGACGCCATCCAGCGCAGCGCCGCCGAGCACGCGATCGAGACAACGGTGTCGGTGGTCGATCTCCCGAACGACGAGATGAAGGGGCGCATCATCGGACGCGAGGGCCGCAACATCCGCGCCCTCGAGCTCGCCACGGGCGTCGAGCTCATCGTCGATGACACCCCGGGCGCCATCATCCTCTCGAGCTTCGATCCGTACCGGCGCGAGATCGCGCGCCAGGCCATCGAGCGGCTCGTCGCCGACGGACGCATCCATCCCGCGCGGATAGAGGAAGTCGTCGAAAAAGTGAAGGCCGAGCTCCAGGAAGCCGTGCTCAAGGAGGGCGAGGCCGCCGCGTTCGAGCTCGGGCTCTTCGACATGCACCCCGAGATCGTCCGGACGATGGGCCGGCTCAAGTTCCGGACCAGCTACGGTCAGAACGTGCTCGCCCACTCGAAGGAGGTCGCCTACCTCGCCGGCGTCATGGCGCGCGAAGTCGGGCTCGACGCACACGTCTCGGTGCGCGCAGCGTTCGTGCACGACATCGGCAAGGCGATCGACCGCGACGTGCAGGGTTCGCACGTCGAGCTCGGGATCGAGTTCCTGCGCAAACACGGCGAGAGCGATGCGGTCGTCAACGCCATGGCCGCCCACCACATGGACATCGACTGGCCGTCGCTCGAGGCCATGCTCGTGCAGGCCGCCGACGCGATCTCGGCGGCGCGACCCGGCGCGCGCCGCGACATCCTCGAGTCGTACGTGAAGCGGCTGGAGAAACTCGAGGGCATCGCCGACTCGTTCAAGGGCGTCGCCAAGTCGTTCGCGCTGCAGGCGGGACGCGAGATCCGCATCATGGTCGAGAGCGAGAAGATCAGCGACGAGGAAGCCATCTGGCTCTCGAAGGACATCGCGCGCCGCATCGAGAACGAGCTCGAATACCCCGGCCAAATCAAGGTCACCGTCATCCGCGAGACCCGGGCCGTCGACTATGCCCGGTAACGCCTGGGCGCCGGCATCCTCCCCGACGGTCGCGGATCTCGGTGAGCGCGCGATGCTCGAGCGCATCCGCGCGCGCGTGCCGCCGGCGCCCTCGTGGGTCTCGGTCGGCATCGGCGACGACGCCGCCGTCCTCGAACCCGCGCGGAACACCCTGGACGTCCTGACGACCGACGCCCTCATCGAAGGCGTCCACTTCGACCGCCGCTTCTCGACGGCGCGCGACGTGGGCTATCGCGCGCTCGCCGTCACCCTCAGTGACCTCGCCGCGATGGGCGCAGCCCCGCGTGTCGCGCTCCTGTCGCTCGGCCTGCCGCCTCGCCTGCCGATCGCCGATCTCGACGACCTGCTCGACGGATTCCTCGACGCCGCGGCGCCGCACGGCCTCGCGCTGGTGGGCGGCAACCTCACCGCCTCACCCGGGCCGCTCATCGTCGACGTGACCGCGACGGGCGCCGTTCGGCGGCGGCGTGTCTTGACGCGCGGCGGCGCGCGCGCGGGCGATGAGCTGTACGTGAGCGGCGGCATCGGCGCGGCCGCGGCCGGACTCGCGTGGCTGCGCGCGCAGGCCGATGGGCAGGGCTCGCTGACGGACGACCCTGACCTGAGCGCGTGCGCGGATCGCTACCGCCGGCCTGAGGCCCGAGTGCGCCTCGGCGTGCTCGCCGGACGGAATCGCGCCGCGAGCGCGTGCGTCGACGTGAGCGACGGTCTGGCCGACGCAGTCCGGCAGGTCTGCGCCGCGAGCCGCGTGGGCGCGGCGATCGAAGCGGCGTCGATTCCGGTCGACACCGGCGCCCGCCGCTGGTTTGAAGCACGAATGAAGGATCCGGTCGTGGCGGCGCTGACAGGAGGCGATGACTACGAGCTGCTCTTCGCGGTGCCTCGCCGCGCCCGCCGCCGATTCCTCGCGGTCACGCGGTGCGTCAAGGGTCTCACGGTGACGCGCATCGGCATGGTGACGGGAGACCCCGCGATCGTCCTGCGGCGCGGCGGCTCTGACGAACCCATGCCGGCTGGGTTCGCGCATTTCTAGGTAAGTTATTCATTTATAGTCACTTAGGTCGTATGACTAACGGCGTGATTGTCGTGGGATCGCCTGGCAGCCCCACGCGTGAAAGCTCTATACTGAAAGGGCCTTTCGAGGCCAATCCCCATGCTGGCGCGATCCTGGCGGCGGAGGACGCTGGTCACCGCAATCGCGGCAGTGGCTTTTGCGTTCCTGTATCAGGTCACGGCCTTCGACTCGCGGTACGCGGCGCGCCAAGCCGAGTTGCGCGAGGACAACGCGACCCCGACGCCGGGGGCGCGGCTTCGGTTCACGGCCACGGCCTACTGCAAGGGTACGACGACGGCCTCAGGCGTCGGGGTGCGGTCGGGGATAGCCGCCGCCGATCCGGCGTTGCTGCCGGGGGGATCGGTCATCCAGATCGACTCGCTGCCTGAGAAGTACAACGGCGTCTACACCATCCTCGACACCGGCCCGAAAGTGCAGGGCCGTCACATCGACGTCTACATGTGGAGCTGCTACGAGGCGCTGGACTTCGGCCGGCGGCCGGTCCGGCTGACAGTGCTCCGTCTGGGCTGGAGTCCCCGGGCGAGTTCTCCCGGTGTTGTGGGCCGCCTGTTCCACCAGCGCGAGGCAGACCGCGATGTGGCACGCCAGGCCGCGCCGCAGCCGCCTATGCCACCGGCCAGCCCCCCACAGCCCGCAGTCAAGTAGACCTTTGCGCGAGCTTCCTCAACCCGCCGGCTCGGCCAGCGGCAGCCCCGGCGCCGCCGGGCGACGCGCCCAGGCTTCCTGTTCCTGATACTGAAGCTGATAGAGCTTGTAGTAGATGCCACGCGCGGCGAGCAGCTCCTGGTGTGTGCCCGCTTCGCGCAACGCGCCTTTGTGCAGCACCAGGATCTTGTCCATGTCCTGGATGGTCGAGAGACGGTGTGCGATGGCGATGGTCGTGCGCCCGGCCATCAGGACGCGCAGCGCGTCGCGGATGAGGAGTTCCGTCTCGGTGTCGACGCTCGACGTCGCCTCGTCCAGCATGAGGATGCGCGGGTCGAACGCCAGCGCGCGCGCGAACGACAGAAGCTGCTTCTGCCCCACCGACAGGGTCGCGCCGCGCTCCGCCACGGGGCTCGCGAGTCCGTCCGGCAGCCGCTCGATGAACCGATCCGCGTGCACGGCGCGGGCGGCGCGCCACACCTCCTCGTCCGTCAGCTCGCGGCGCCCCAGGCGGACGTTGCCCCCGATCGTGCCCGAGAACAGGTGCACGTCCTGCAACACGAGGCTGAACAACCCGCGCAGCTCGTGCGGGTCCAGCTCCCTGATGTCGACGTCGTCGATGAGGATCCGGCCGCGCGTCACGTCATAGAACCGCAGCAGCAGGCTGCTGAGCGTGGACTTGCCCGCGCCGGTCGCCCCGACGATGCCGACGCGCTCGCCGGGCTCGACGGTGAACGACACATCGCGCAGCACGTAGTCGGCGCCGTTGTAGGCGAACCAGACGCGATCGAGCTCGATCCGCCGGCCGCCGTCGGCCGGCAGCCGCCGCGGCGCCGGCGGCGACGCGATCTCGACCGGCGTATCGAGCAGCGTGAAGATGCGCTCGGAGGACGCCATCGCCGACTGCAGCACGTTGAACTTCTCCGACAGATCGCTGATCGGCCGGAAGAACCGCTGCGAGTACTGCAGGAACGCGACGAGCGACCCGAGCGTCAGGGCGTCGGCGACCACGCGTCCGCCGCCGAACCAGATGATCAGCGCCGCGGCCAGCGCGCCGACGATTTCGACCGCCGGATAGAAGACGGCGTAGTAGAAGATCGACTCGACGTTCGCGTCGCGGTGCCTGGCGTTGATCTCGTCGAAATGGGCGAAACTCTTCGCCTCGCGGCGGAAGAGCTGCACCGTCGCCATGCCGGTGATGTGCTCCTGGAGGAAGGCGTTGATGCGCGCGACCCAGAGGCGCACCGTGCGGTACGACTCCCGCACGTGGCGACGGAACCACTGGGTGATCAGAAAGATGAGGGGCAGCACCGAGAAGGTGACGAGGGCCAGCCGCCAGTTCATGCTGACGAGCACGACCATGATGCCCGCCAGCGTGAAGAGATCCCCGAACACCGACACCACGCCAGCGGTGAACAGGTCGTTCAGGACGTCGACGTCTGTCGTCACGCGCGTCATCAGCCGGCCGACGGGATTGCGATCGAAGAACCGGACGTCGAGCTGCTGCAGCCGCCCGTAGATCTCGCGTCGCAGGTCGAACATGATCCGCTGGCCGGTCATCTGCATCGTCCAGGTCTGGACGAACTCGAGCCCGAAGGACCCGACCAGGATGCACAGGAACGCCAGCGCGATGCGGTTGAGCCCTGCGAGATCGCCCGTGGCGATGTGCTCGTCGATGGCGAGCTTGATCAGGTACGGCTGGGCAAGCTGCAGCGCGGCTTGCGAGACGATGGCGACAAACGCCACGAACACAGAGACGCGGTAGCGGCGCAGGTAGCCCAACAGCCGCCGCATCAGCCGCGCGTCGTACGCCTGACCGATGACGTCTTCGTCGTGGGTCATTGAGGAATTGAGAGTTGAGAGTTGAGAGTTGAGAGTTGAGTTGAGAGTTGAGGGCCGAGGAATGTGAGAAATCAGGCGAAGGCCCGCGTCAGGTCATTCCTGAGTTCTCACTTCTCACTTCTCACTTCTCAATTCTCACGATTCCGCCAGTTCCTCCTCCAGCAACTGCTTCCGATACAGATCCGCGTAGAGCCCGTCTTGCGCCACGAGCTCGTCGTGCGTGCCCCGCTCGACGATGCGCCCGTTGTCGAGCACCAGGATCTGGTCCGCGCCACGAACGGTCGAGATGCGGTGCGCGACGATGAGGCACGTCCGCTGGCGCATCACACCTCTCAGGCGCGAGAGGATCTCGCCCTCGGTGTAGGTGTCCACGGCCGACAGCGCATCGTCCAGGATCAAGATGCGCGGGTCCGCCATGATGGCCCTCGCGAGCGCCGTCCGCTGCTTCTGGCCACCCGAGAGCGTGATGCCCCGTTCGCCCACAAGCGTGTCGAAGCCTTTCGGGAAATCCGCGAGATCCTTGTCGAGACGCGCAATCGACGCCGCCCGGTGCACAGCGTCGGCCGCATCAGTGGCCACATCGGCGCCGCCGTTTTCAGCGTGGGAACCACCTTCAGCCGGCCAATCGTCCCTGTGAGGGCTGGCTTTGGCCGGCGGTTCCTTCCTGTGGGGGCCGGCTTCAGCCGGTGACTCCTCTTCTTCGTGGGGGCCGGCTTCAGCC
>ERZ1292640.3005-Hain-H43-02um-R1-3005-length-13293-cov-4_pt1 | contig 13293 bp, 13 predicted proteins | sample MGYA00564404_ERZ1292640 | MGnify/ENA primary metagenome ERZ1292640 (study PRJEB36523, sample SAMEA6512636) | groundwater metagenome | collected 2019-01-08 | study: AquaDiva: Metagenomics assemblies of 32 groundwater samples
GGAGAGTTGGAAGATTGTTAATTACCCTTCTTCTCATTGAACATAAGCTATTGCCATCCCCTATACTATACTTAAGCGCTTTCTTTGAAGCTACTCGTGATGAATATTACAAGCAGCTTTATAATATTAGTAGCATAGGAAGTTGGAGCGATTGGTTTTTGTATTTCTTGAACGGAATCGCAGTTCAAGGTCTAGACGTTCTTTCAAGAGCTGAACGCATTAATATATTAATTACAGAATGGCAAATTAAAGCGGCTCATAGCAAAGAAGCGATAACACAGGAAATTATAAAACACTTAGCTGTGAACCCTTATTGTACTACTAAGAAAACTGCAGAAAAGTTAGGAGTCGCTTTTACAACAGCGCAAAGAGCTATACATAAACTAGAAAGTTTAAATATAATTACCCAAACTTCTCAAAGAAAAAGAGAAAAAGTTTATTGTGCTAATGAAATTTTCAATATTTTAGAAGAGCCAACAAAAATAAAGGAAAACTCAAATGGCACGTTGCAATAAATCAAAGATAGATTCTCAAACTTCTATAGATAGGGCTGAAAAATATAAGTTAATTCAAGAAAAGAAAAGCAAACAACATAAAGAAGTAAAAGATAAGCTTGCAGAGAAGTTAAAGCAAAATCTTACAAGAAGAAAAGAAAGTAAAGCTAAGTAATTAGGAATAAATGAATTTATCCCTAATTTTCTCTTTCTAAATATTGGATTTTACTATATTATCGCGAAAATATTAATCAGATTTTTTAAAGCGTGGAAATGTCTAAAGACTTACGAAATTTATTTATAGCAATTTTATTATCGAGCCTAGTTCTGGTTGCTTGGCAATATTTTTATGAAAATCCAAAAAGAGCAAAAATTGATCTTACTCAACAACAACATAAAAAAGCTGGAGTTGAAAAAGCAATTAATCAAAAATTCTTAAGCGATAACATGACCACGAGCGAAGAGGCAGGATTTGTCACTATCGATACTTCTATGGTTAAAGGTAGTATTGCTTTAAAAGGGTTGCGTTTTAATGATTTAGAGCTTAAAGCTTATCATAAAGAAATAGGAGAAAATAGTCCGCTTGTTAGATTGTTTTCAAGTGAATATTTTACTGAATTTGGATGGATTAGAAGCGAAGATAACGAAGATTTAGCGGTTCCAACAAAAAATTCTGTATGGGTTTGTAATGGTAATGAATTAGTGGAAGCTCATCCAATATATTGTTCATGGCATAATCAGCAAGGTGTTTTTTATAATGTTAAAATTTCTATTGATGAGAATTATTTATTTACTATCGTTCAAACTGTAGAGAATAATAGTAAGCAGACTGTAAGTTTATCTGCTTATGGAAGAATTTATAAAGCAATAGCTGAGCCTAAACAATTTGCAATTCTGCATGAAGGTGCTATTGGTGTGTTTTCTGATGTTCTAAAAGAATCAACTTACGAAGACTTAAGCAAAGAACGTCAAGAAATTTATACAAATACTAATGGAAGCTGGGCTGGTTTTACTAATAAATACTGGCTTGCAGCTTTAATACCTGATTCTAATTTACCTTCTAAAACAAATTTTATTGCAACAAAAAATTCTAATCATGATAATGCGCATGATAGCTATAATGTAAATTATGTATCCAAAGATTTTGAAGTTTCTCCAGGAGATAAGTTCCAAACAGAGCAACATCTTTTTGCTGGTGCCAAAGAAGAAAAATTGCTTGAGAGTTATTCAAAAACCAAGAATTTTGATTTATTTGATAGAGCTATTGATTATGGTATTTTTTATTTTATAACTAAGCCGTTGCTTATATTAATTAATTACTTCAATTCAATCATGGGTAATTTTGGTTTGGCAATTCTTTTAGTTACATTAACTCTAAAGCTATTAATGTACCCTCTTGCTAATAAATCATATATTTCTATGAATAAAATGAAAGATCTGCAGCCAAAAATAGAGAAAATAAAAGCAAGATTTGCTGATGATAAAGTTAAATTCAACCAAGAAATAATGGATCTTTATAAAAAGGAAAAAGTGAATCCTGCGGCTGGATGTTTACCGCTTCTTATTCAAATTCCATTATTTTTCTCATTATATAAAGTGATATTTATTTCTATAGAAATGAGGCATGCGCCATTTTATGGGTGGATTAAAGATTTATCTGCTGCAGACCCTACCACAATTTGGAATTTGTTTGGTTTATTGCCTTGGGGGCCAATCGGTATGGTTGATATAGGTTTATGGCCTATAATTATGGGCGTAACTATGTTCATTCAACAAAAATTAAGCCCTGCTCCAACAGATCAAGTGCAAGCAGCTGTAATGAAGTTTATGCCTCTTGTGTTAATAGTGATGCTATATTCTCTTCCATCTGGTTTAATGATTTATTGGTCATTCTCAAATATTTTATCAATTTTACAGCAATATTTGATTAGCAAAAAAGCCAGCGTGAAATGATTAAATTATATATTAAGAATATAGCTCTTAAAATTATTTTAAAACAATATTTTACTGATATTGATTTTAGTGATGAGAACGTAGCTGATATTGCGGTTTTAGATAATAATATTAAATTATTGATTGATAATAAACAGGATTGGCCTATATCTAAACCCATTATCATTTCGGATCTAATTAACTTAATAGAAAAAGCTATTCAACATCTTGATAAAGATATTATTCTTATTGGTCCTATCAAGTTTTACTCAGATAAGCGCTTATGTGATTATAACGGTGAGTTAATCGAATTGACTCAAAAAGAAACAGAGATACTTTCTTATCTGGTTAATAAAAAGGATTATGTAGAGAAATCTATTCTTCTTCAAGACATTTGGGGATATTCAAGTGAGATAACTACTAGCACCCTTGATACCCATATTTATAAACTTAGAAATAAATTTGCTAATAAGTTTGATATTATTATATGTAAAAATTCAAGTCTCGCTTTATCAAATTATCAGAAATACTAAAGATGATCTACTGCTCCTAAAGTCCAATCGGCATCTAATATAGTAAGCTTTTCCTCTAGAAGACCAGTATGCTCAAGTACTTGGTGTATATAATTACCAATAAAGCATGTTCCTGCAGCAGTTTCTGCAGTTTTATTGTTCCATTCACTATTCTGATACTGACAAATTTCGTCAGCTAAGCTTTTGTAATGACTGGCTTGTACAGAGAATCCTGAATCTAAATTCTCACTTTTTCTTGCGCATATATCGTCAATTATAGGAGATCTTGTGTAGTTATGATATTGCATAGAAGGTAGATATAAAGTGCATAAATCCTTAAAGAAATAATAAAAATTTGATACAGCATAAAGTTTACAATGAGAATTTGTAAGAATTGGAATATCATATGAACTAGTGCTCAGATAATTTTTAATAACTTCTCTACAATTATCTCCGTGATAAGTATTATTCCTATTAAAACATTGTGAAATACCGGTGTCATGAATTTTACCTAAGCTATGTTGCCTTCCTATATATTGTGTATATACAAAAGTTTGATTTGTATATTGAGCGGTTTGCCCTCCAAGATCGAATACAGCGTGGCATTCTTCATTATTAGTGTGCTTAAAACTATTCCATGCGTAAAAACCTTCATCTTTTCCATTTATAGTCTTAACATGATTTAAAACTATCTCTTTGCATATATCGCCATTACAGATAATTTCATTACCTTCGTGAAGAGTTTTGATTCTGCTATAAAAATCATCAACGAGATCTTTTCCATGTGTATCTTCTAGATTTCGCATTCCACCTGTAGATAAAATAGACCAATGGTATTTACTGCAATTAGAGCTAATAATATGCTCTCTTAAAATATCATTATGGTAAATTATATTATAATATTCTTCGGCTTGATCATTTTTTGCATATAAATCCATAGGCTCTAAAATGGAGATCTTAGTGTTGTTCTGAATTAATTGTGTAGAGTAATTATGTTTGAAGAAATAAGAGCCTGTCTGAGAACTGCTAGCCTCTGTTAACCAGTAGCATTCGTTTTCTTGAATTTTATATTTTGACATTTAGAGAAATACACACCATAACTAAAAGTTACCTTGCAACATATTCTTAAGAGAATTGCATATTTTTGTCAAGAAATTTTTTAAACGCTAAAAGAATTTCCGCAGCCGCAGCCACTTGCTGCATTAGGGTTTTTTATTTGAAAAAAAGCACCATTTAGATCTTCTACAAAATCTAGAATACTTCCCTTTACTAATTCAAGAGAAGCTCTGTCTATAAGTAGTTTAGCGCCATCTCTCTCAATATATAAATCATCCTCACTTATTTCATCCGTTACAAAATTGTAAGCATACTGAAACCCAGCACAGCCCCCACCTTCTACAGATACACGTAATTTCACATTCTGATCATTTCTTTTAGCAATAAGGAAGGCTAATCTTTTGCAAGCGCTATCGCTTAATGAAAATTCTTCTATTTTATCCATTTAAGAGCCAGAACCAGGGTTGGGACTAAATAAATCTTTTTTATTTTGTTTATCTTTAAATTGTTCTGCTTCTGGAAGTGGATTTTTCTTAACCGTAATTCCTGGCCATTTTGCGGCATATTCTCTATTAATTTCTATCCATTCAATAATATCTTCGGACTCAGGTTTGATAGCTTCTACGGGACATTCAGGTTCACAAACTCCACAATCGATGCATTCATCTGGGTTTATAACCAACATATTTTCACCTTCATAAAAACAATCGACAGGACATACTTCCACGCAATCTGAATATTTACATTTGATACATGCCTCGGTTACGACATAAGTCATCTAACTTTCTCCTAATAATTTTTTAAGGGACAATAGCATAAAATTAATTATTTCGCAAGAATTTGAAAATCCGCAGGACCAAAATGTTAGTTCACGATGCTATAGAAATTGCAACCAGTCAAATTAAACTCTCAAGAAAAATTCTTAAATATATACATTACAGGATTTTCCTGGAGGTTTCCATGGAGTTGGTTTCATCCTTCTATATGAAGGAGGTGCAGAGTTTGACCTTGTGACAGTTTGTTTTTTTTGTAAAGTAGTCCTTAAAGAAGAGCTTGATATAGGTGGTTGTTGAGAGGTAGGTTTTCTCTCATCGGGAGGAGCCGATTCTTCCCTCCAATACATTGGGGTGTACCCTTCTTTTGCATTGGTAGAGTGTTTTTCATCCCAGTATTTTTTGGTTTCTAGATAAGAACCGCTAACGCTTGAGGATTTCGAGTCAGCATCATAATCTATGGATCCAGAGCCGTCTGTATAATAATATTCATGTCCTTTATTTGAACTGTCTTCACTATCTGTTGCTCCTCTTGCTAATCTTCTGGGATTAATGAATCTATTAGAATCTGTAATGGACTCAATATCTCTAAATTCTCCCTCTTTACTATCAAAAACATTTATTGGGCGAAGCTTTATATCTCCATAACCTATTTCCATTTTATCACCAGGAAATGGAATAGGCTCAGAGACTTTACCAAAATTATGAGAACGAACGTTAGGTCCTGGTGGGGCATTAAGATATTGAGGAAGTTTTCCTATAGCATATATGCGTGCATCAACAGATGGACGTTCAAACACCATTCCATTCGCTTGTATTAATTCTTCTACTTCTGCAGAGCATTGTTGTTCAGCTTGTGTTTTTGCTATATCCTTATTTCCACTTAAAGAAGTAATTATATTATTATCCCTGTTAATTAGAACTCCGTATTGATTTTCAAAGCAACCAGTAGTTAGAGTTATTGGAGGGGTTTCAACTCATGTTTGAACTTGCTTTAAGTATTTTGCTTCTAAGTCTCCTCCTGGTCTTGGATGATCTCTGGTTTCGCCTACAAAGACAGTTACATCTTCTAACTTTCCATCTGGTGCGCAAGCTTTTCTTACCCAAGCTGGCACCCCTGTTTCATTATGAGTTAGATCTGTTGACGCGTCTGCGTGACATAAAGCCATATAGCCAGTCTTAGGGTTTGTTACTACAACGTGACAGCAAGTACTTATGCCAGATGTCATTAATCCTTTTACTTCCTCAGGAGTTGAGCGCGTTATCTCTGCGTAACAGCCTTGAGGTACATAAATAATTTTTGATTTTGACATATTGCTTTATATATTAATATATGTTAATATATTAACTCGTCTAGATTAATTATTAATTAATGAAATGAAGCAATTTGAAGAAATTGATAAAGAAGTATTTAGAGCTAAATTGAAAGATTTATATTTTAAATTTCTATTGGAGCAATTTGTTGAAAAACATAAGGCAGATCGAGACTCGATATTAGAAAAAATAAATAAAATATACGATAAAGCTTTAAGTCTAAATTTAACAAAAGAGCAATTACATAGTCTTGCGATTAGTAAGTATAAGTTTACATTTTTAGATCATGATGACACAACAACAGACGATATAATCCATGGAACTGTTTACGGTTTAATAGCTCTTTGTCATGGAGATAGAAAGCTTGTGCAGGGCTTTATTAACAGTTTATCCAAAGATTATTTCATATTGATAGATCCATCTGAGTTGCGGATTAATAATAAAAAATTATCTAATGAAGAGGAGCTAGACGCGAAGGAGCTTTGTGCAGCAGTTGCTAGTTATGCAAAAGAATGTATAAAAGAATTTTCAGATGAATTATCAGCAGGCTTAGAAAACATTGTTGCAGAGTCTAATAATTTGGTTTCAGAGCAAAATGATGAACCGGTTAATAAAAGAAGCATATCTTTTGAAGAAGACATTGCTAATAAGAAAATGATTTTTAAAGAAACTTCAAAAGAGCTGTCTATATTAGATTATGTTTTTAATAATTTTTTGTCTTGGATTTATGAGCTACCAGAATGTTTACAAGAACATATTCTTAATACAGAGGTGGTTAAAAAAATCCTTGAGGAAAAGGAAATTGTAGAAAAGTTATACAATCATCAATATTTTTTAAAAGGATTTGAAGAATTATTAGCTGCTGATAAAAAAGAAGTTATAGATGAAACCTTAAGTAGAGAAGAAAAAGTGAAGGTTTCTCTGCTATTATATGAAGAAATGATAGATACAGAATTAAGACTGGAAAATAATCTTATTCAAGGAATAATTTTACCTATGGACTCAGGTGGAATTATAAATTGGTATTAAACTAAATCTATTAAAGTCTATTTATTTCTTCTTGCTTTGAAGATTGATACCAATTAAAATGCAGAGCAAAATTAATCAAGAGAAAAGTCATGAAGTATTATCCCCAAGTGCAAGCGAATGCTGATTTGGTAAAAGAAGAAGAATTGGTTCTAAACTTTTGGCAAGCTGAGAATGTTTTTAAAGAATCTGTAGAAACTAGATCACCAGAAAATAGTTTTATTTTTTATGATGGACCACCATTTGCTAATGGCCTGCCGCATTATGGGCATTTGCTTACAGGTTTTGTTAAAGATACAGTCGCAAGATATCAAACAATGCTTGGAAAGAGAGTTGAAAGAAGATTCGGTTGGGATTGTCATGGGCTGCCTGCAGAATTAGGTGCTGAAAAGGAATTAGGTATTTCTGGTAGAATAGAAATAAATAAATTTGGAATTGATAAATTTAATGAGCAATGCCGTTCTTCAGTGATGCGTTATTCCAGTGAATGGGAGTCTTATGTTACTCGTCAAGCACGCTGGGTAGATTTTAATAATGATTATAAAACCATGGATATTAACTTCATGGAATCAGTCCTTTGGGCTTTTAAACAATTATATGATAAAGGTTTAGTTTATCAGGCAATGAGAGTGATGCCTTATTCTTGGGCTGCAGAAACGCCATTATCAAATTTTGAAACAAGGCTTGATAATGCTTACCGTGAGCGAGCTGATAAAACAGTTACAGTTACTTTCACGTTAAAAGCAAAGCCTGCTAAATTAAGCCAAGAATGTGAATCATATGAAATCATGGCATGGACAACAACTCCATGGACGCTTCCATCGAACCTAGCTCTAGCTGTGCATCCAGATATGGATTATGTTTGCATAAAGAAAGATAATAAATGCTACATCTTGGCTAAATTTGCAGCAAAAGCTTATGAAAATGAAATAGGCTCTGAAATTATAGCGGTTTTAAAGGGAAGTGATTTAGTAGGACTAGAATATAAGCCATTATTACCATATTTTGCAAATCACCCAAATAGCTTTAAAATTTTATCAGGAGATTTTGTAGTAGAAGGAGATGGTACAGGCATAGTCCATATGGCTCCTGGATTTGGTGAGGATGATCAAATTCTTTGTGAAAAGCACAATATTTCAGTTGTCTGTCCTGTTGATTTACAAGGAAAATTTACCAGTGAAGTTTATGACTTTAAAGGAATGAATATTTTTGATGCTAATGATGAAATAATAAAGAAACTTAAGATTTTAGGTTCTTGGATTAAAACAGAGCAATATATTCATAATTATCCTCATTGCTGGAGAACTGATACTCCTTTGATTTTTAAGGCTGTGCCTTCTTGGTATGTAAAAGTTACAGATTTCAAAGATAGAATGGTGGAACTTAATCAGCAAATTAATTGGATTCCTGGTCATATTAAGGATGGATTATTTGGAAAATGGTTAGAAAATGCGAGAGATTGGTCAATAAGCCGTAATCGTTTCTGGGGAACCCCTATTCCTGTTTGGATGTCTGATGATCCAAAATATCCAAGAATAGATGTATATGGATCCATTGCTGAATTAGAGCAGGATTTTAAAGTTAAGGTTACAGATTTACATAGACCCTTTATTGATAGCTTAACACGTCCAAATCCAAATGATCCTACAGGAAAATCAACAATGCGTAGGGTGGAAGATGTATTTGACTGTTGGTTTGAGAGCGGCTCTATGCCATATGGACAGGTACATTATCCTTTTGAAGGGCAAAAAGATTTTCCTCAAGCAGATTTCATAGTGGAATATTCGGCTCAAACAAGGGGCTGGTTCTATACTTTAATGGTGCTTTCTACGGCCCTTTTTGATAGGCCTCCATTTTTAAACTGTATATGCCATGGGGTAATTCTTGATATTAATGGACAGAAGCTTTCCAAACGTTTACAAAATTATGCAGATCCTAAAGAATTATTTCATCAATATGGTGCGGATTCTTTACGTTTTTTAATGCAATCCTCACCTGTATTAAAGGGTTTAGAGCTGTTAATAGACAAGGATGGGAAAATGGTGAGAGATGCCTTGCGTCTTTCAATAAAACCTATTTGGAATGCTTATAACTTCTTCACTCTTTATGCGAATGCAGATAATTTAAAGGCTGAATTAGATTTTTCATCTGATCATCTTCTAGATAGATATATTTTCTCTAAGTTAAAACATAGCGTAAACAAGATTAAACAAAGCATGGATGCTTACGAAGTAGCTGGAGCCTATGAGGCTATAGATAGTTTCTTCGAAGTATTAAATAATTGGTATATAAGAAGAAATCGTCACCGCTTTTGGAAGACGGAAAAAGATTTAGACAAGCAACAAGCATATAATAGTTTATATAGTGTTTTAGTTACTATGTGCAAAGCTATGGCCCCTTTGCTTCCTCTTATATCTGAAAGAATATATATGGGGTTAGTTCATAATGATGAGTTTAAATGTCAAAACTCTGTGCATTTATGTTTTTTTCCAAATGTAGATGAGCTTTTTAATGAAGAAATTTTATGCAAACAAATGGATAAAGTGCGTGAAGTTTGTAGCGCGGCTCTATCAATACGTAATAGAGAAAATATTCGCACAAGATTGCCCTTAAATAAACTTACTATATACGGCAAGGATCTAGAGTATTTAAATGAATTCGCAGATATAATTCATGATGAATTAAATATAAAATCTATAGAAGTTAGCGAAAATCTAACAGAACATGCTAACTTTAAATTAAAAATCAATTTCCCTATATTGGGTAAGAGATTACCTGAAAAAATTAAAGCTATTATAACTGCAAACAAGCAAGGCCAATGGCAGAATTTGAAAGGGCAAATTAAAATTGCAGATGAAGATTTACTGCAATCAGAAGCTGAGTTAACTTTAGAAGCTAAAAATCCTAAAGATAGCCAAGCTTTAGCTGATAATACGGCTTTATGCGTTCTTGATCTTACAATAAGTGAGGAATTAGAAGCAGAGGGCTTAGCGCGAGATTTAATTAGGGCAATTCAACAAGCTAGGAAAGAAGCTGAACTAGATGTTTCAGATCATATAAATTTAGCTATTCAAATAGATGATAAAGTTCAGGAAATGCTCTATAACTTTATAAGTTTAATTAATGAACAAACTTTATCTGATAGCGAATTTGTTTCAGAAATTAATAGCAATAATTATAAGTTTATAGTAGATAAAGAGATTGAGGATTTAAAAGTTAAGATTGGAATAAAATAAAAATGGTAAAGCCTGTATATAAAATTAGAGATTTTTTATTACTAAGTAAGCAGAACAAGATAAAAGTTGAAAAGAAAAAAACATTTTCTATTAAGAAGCATTATAATAATAATCATGAAGTAGAAGATATGGATATAGAGATGGATTTCTTCTCTCCTGATCCTGCTGATCTAATGGGTGAATTTATTTCCGCAATAGGAGATCATTGGTATTATCATACGGTCCAGTAGAATTTTACTCTTTGCTGAACTCCGCAAATAATATCGTAAGGAATATTGTCAGTATGTTTGGCTATCTTCTCGATTGGAAGTCCATCACCCCATAAAATTACTGGATCGCCAACTTTTGCGTCATGGCAATTGCGTAAATCAATCATAGCCATATCCATTGAGACTCTTCCAACTAATTGACAAGGTTTGTTATTTACTAATATTGGTGTTCCATCACGAGCTGTTCTTGGATAGCCGTCACCATATCCCATAGCAATTACGCCTATTTTCATATCTTCTGGGCATAAAAATCTTGATCCATAACCAATATAACTTCCCTTTTTTGCATTAGTTACTGAAACTAATCTTGTTTGCAAAGTCATTACTGGTTTTAAACCAAGTTCGCTAGCGGTTTTATCTTTAAATGGAGAAATTCCATATATTGCAATGCCTGGTCTTACCATATCGTAATGCGTATCAGGTAAGCCAAATATAGCAGCTGAATTAGCAAAAGTTTTTGGGCCTGGTAAATCCTTAGTAAATTCTATAAATTTTACTATTTGTTGTTTATTTAAATCACTTTCTAGATCATCTGCACATGCAAAATGAGATATGATTCCTATAGGTTGAATCACCTGAGAATTTTTGCTTAGGATTTCATAAGCTTTTTTAGCTGATTCAATATCAAAACCTAATCTTCCCATACCAGTATCAATTTTAAGCCATACTTTAATTGGTTTTGGTAGTTTGATGTTATTTAACCAATTTATTTGAGTTTCTTCATGAAAAATTAGATGAAAATTTTGACAAGAAGCAATAAATAAATCATCTGCTTCAAAAGCGCCGGACATCAACGTTATTGGTGCTTTAACATTTACTTTTCGTAGGGCTAGGGCTTCGTCAACAGAGGCGACTCCAAGGCTAAAAACTTTACCGTCTAATCTCATTGAAACTGATCTTAATCCATGCCCATATGCATTAGCTTTAACCATACACATAATATCTGAATTTTTGGCATATGATTTAATTACTTCTAAATTATGAAGAAGATTCTCTGTTGATAAAGTTGCTATTGCCAAACGACTCATGTTTTTTCTTGTGTGTTTTTGTAATATAGTTAAGATTAACAAAAATAATCATAATAGTTAAATCAAAAATGAAAATTATATTTATGGGCACTCCTGATTTTGCAGTTCCCACTTTGGAGGTTTTAAGTAAACATCATGAAGTTATTGCTGTATATACTCAAGCGCAAAAGCCAGCGGGTAGAGGGCATAAAGAAACTCTATCACCAATTCACATTTTAGCAAATAATCTTAATATTCCCGTATATACTCCCAAGACTTTAAGAAGAGTAGAGAGCCAAACTGAATTTGCAGCTCTTGGGGCGGACGTAGCTGTGGTTATAGCTTATGGTTTAATTTTGCCTAAAGAGATTTTAACCGCTTGTAAATATGGCTGTATAAATATTCATCCTTCTCTTTTACCCTTTTATCGAGGGGCGGCTCCAATGCAAAAGACTATTCTCTCAGGGGAAAAAGAAACAGCTATGTGTATTATGCAAATGGATGAAGGTGTAGATACAGGAGATGTTTTATTAATGCAGAAAATGCAGCTAGATGATCAAATAACTTATCTTGAGCTTTCTAAAGAAATGTCACATCTAGGCGCTACAATTTTACTTAAAGTTCTTGATAATATTGATAATATAATTCCTCAAAAACAACCTAAAGAAGGAAGTTATGCAAATAAATTGACAAAGGAAGATGGTGAGCTAAATTGGCAAGAATCATGTGAAGTTCTTCATAGAAAAGTGCGAGCTCTTAACCCTTGGCCCGGGACATCATTGAATATTAATGGAGAAAGAATAAAAGTTCTTGAAGCAAAAATAGATAACATAGAACATCAATATAAACCAGGAACCATAGTAGATTCTAAGCAACTAATTATAGCATGCGGAAAAGGTTTCTTTATTCCCACAATAGTTCAAAGACCAGGTAAAAAACCTATGCAAGTTTCTGAGTTTACAAAAGGATATATATATCTTTAATACTTCAAGATTTGGAGCGTCACTTCGTCGCTCATGTATTAATTTATACACTTCGCTCCCAGCTCCTTCCAACTTTTGAAGTATTAAAGATATACTCAATTCTTTTAGTTAATGCCAAAACTTCTTTTTATTTTAAGTAAATCAAACCATACTGTTTTCTTTTGTAATGGTTGACGCAAAAGATAAGAAGGATGAAAAATTACTGCTGTATCAATAGGCTCTTCTAAATAATTATTCTTATATTTATAAAATTGAGTACGAAGTCGTGAAATTGTTTCGGTAGAATTAAGTAAAGCTGATGCAGCAGTGCTGCCAACTAACAATATAAGCTTAGGATTTATTAGAGCTATATGTTTTTCTAAGAAGGGGAGACAAACAGCATTTTCTTCGGCTGTTGGCTTTCTATTTCCAGGTGGGCGCCAAAAAAGACTATTAGTAATATAAAGATTCTCTTTTCTAGTAAGATTAATAGAAGCAAATACTTGATCTAAGAGCTGCCCACTCATTCCGCAAAATGGTATTCCCTGCTCATCCTCACTTGCTCCAGGAGCTTCGCCAATTGCCATTATTTTTGCTTCTGGATTTCCATCAGAAAAAACAGTATTATTTGCTGTCTTCTTAATCGAAAGACCATCAAAATTTTCAACTGCTATCTTAAGTTCTTCTAAGGTTTTACAATTATCAGCAATCA
>ERZ1292640.3006-Hain-H43-02um-R1-3006-length-13290-cov-13_pt1 | contig 13290 bp, 10 predicted proteins | sample MGYA00564404_ERZ1292640 | MGnify/ENA primary metagenome ERZ1292640 (study PRJEB36523, sample SAMEA6512636) | groundwater metagenome | collected 2019-01-08 | study: AquaDiva: Metagenomics assemblies of 32 groundwater samples
GGCGACGTTGGCCCGCGCGAACTCTTCCTCCACGATGTACTGGCTCAAGCGGTCGCTATCCTGACCTCCGTACTCTTTGGGGTAGCTGATCCCCGTCCAGCCGCGCGCGTGGATTTTCCTGAACAGCTCGCGCACCGCAGGCCCGCGGCTCGTGCCCAGCGAGACCCCCAGCAGGCCCTCGTTATGCCCCTCCATCTCCGCCATGACTTCGGGCGTGATGTGCTCGGCGATAAAGGCGCGAACCTCCCGCCGCAGAGCTTCCTGCCCGGGCGTGTATCCGAAATCCATACTCTACTCCCTCAGCAAAACCAGTTTCCTCCCCCTTGACGGGGGAGGGCTAGGGTGGGGGTGAGAATTACATGACTCGCGACGTTTCACCCCCATCCCGACCTTCCCCCGTCAAGGGGGAAGGAGTCCGTTTTCTTTCGCTCAAGCCGCGGCGGCTGCCCGCTCGCGGTACTTGCGCAAGCTCCCGCCGCTCTTCACCGCGCCCGGCAGCGGATGGCCCACCACGTCCTCCGCAAGCCTCGCCGCTTCGATCAGGAGATCGAGATCGATTCCGGTCTTGATGCCCATCTCCTCGCACATGAATACGAGATCCTCGGTACAAACGTTGCCGGCCGCGCCTTTATGCGCCGCAAAGGGGCAACCGCCCAGTCCCGCCACGCTCGCATCGAAGATGTCCACGCCCATCTCCAGACCGGCATAGGCATTGGCGATCCCCATGCCGCGGGTGTCGTGCAGATGCAGACCGAGCCGCAGCCGCGGAAACTTCTCGCGCACCGTGCCGACGAGTCTGCGTATCGAATCCGGCGTCGCCCACGCCATCGTGTCGGCGAAATTGAATGCCTTGATCGTCACGCCGTGCGCCTCGGCAATATCGAGGGCCTGCTGCACGAGGTCCAGCACGCGGGCGACCGGAATATCGCCCTCGAAATTGCACCCGAATGCCGCCATCATGGAGGCGCGTTCGACGGGCACGTTGTGCTGCTTGAACATCTCCACGATGCTGTGCTGGGCCGCGACATTTTCCTGCAGGGTGCGGTTCTGGTTGCGCTTGAGGAAAGTTTCGGATGCCGTCAAAGAAATCGTGCCCCGCACGTCGAGCCGTCCGATGGCGAGCGCGCGCTGCAGGCCTTTCTCGTTGAGCCACAGACCGATATAACGAACGCCCGGATGCTTGGTGAAGCCCCGGGCGACTTCATCGGCGTCCGCCATGCCCGGGACGTTTTTCGGCGGCACGAAGGAGCACACCTGGATCTGTTTGAGGCCGGTCTTCGACAACGCATCGATCAGCTCGATCTTGCGCGCGGTCGGGATCGGGCCTTTTTCAAACTGGAACCCTTCGCGCGGCCCTTCTTCGTTGATGGTCACTTCCCTGGGAAATTCTGCCATGGCCTGCTCCTTGATCACGGTGCGATCGTACGCAAGTCCGCAACGCGCGCGCCCGTTCAATCGATGTGGATGTTGGCATCGCGGATGAATCCGCCGTAGCGCTCGCGGTCGCGGGTCTGTATCGCCGCGAAGTCCTCGGGCGAGGCGGTGACCACCTCGGCGGCGAAGGTGGCGAGCACGGCGCGCGCCTCCGCGGTCTGCATGATGCGGCCGATCTCGCGGTTCAGCCGCGCAACGATGTCGCGCGAGGTGCCGGTCGGCGCATAGACGCCGAACAGCGTATCCGCTACTTCCGTCCCCGTTTCGGCAAAGGTTGGTGTGTCAGGGAAAAGCGGCGAGCGGGCAGCGCCTGCCGCCGCGAGCAGGCGCAGTTTGCCGGACTTGATATGCGGGATTGTCAGGCCCGAGTCGAACGCGAAGTCGACCTCGTAGCTCAGCAGGGCCGTGAGCATTTGCGCCGCGCCCTTGTACGGAACGTGAGTGGCCTGGATTTTCGCGGCGCGCAGCATCCTTTCGGCGTGGATGTGCAGGGTGCTGCCGGTGCCGACCGAGCCGTAGTTGAGTTTGCCGGGATTGGCCCTGATGTAGGCAATCAACTCGGCAACGCTGCGCACCGGCAGGCCCGGGCGCACGACCAGCACCGTCAGGATGCGCGCCAGCGGAACGATCGGCACCAGGTCGCGGGCCACATCGAAACTGAGCTTGTAGAGGTGCGGACCGACGATGATGGGGCTGCCGGACGAAGCAAGCAGGGTGTAGCCGTCCGGAGCGGCCTTGGCCGCGATTTCGAGGCCGACGTTGCCGCCCGCGCCGCCGCGGTTGTCGATCACCACGAGCTGGCCCAGCGTCTCCGCGAGCTGCGGTGCGAAAGCGCGGGCCATCAGGTCCGTCGTGCCGCCGGCAGGAAAATTGACGATCAGCCGGATCGGCTTGACAGGCCACGGCTGCGCCCAGGCGAACGGCGCGGATGCGAATGCGAATACAGCGGCAATCAGGCAGCGGGCGAGCAGGCGCATGTTGTCCTCCTTGAAAATCAGCGGGCGCTCTTTGATGGCTTGCTGCGGCAAACAGGAACGGTAGAATTCTCCGCAACCACGAGACAAAGAAACAGGCTCACCCATTGCCACGCCATTGTCAACTCTATTATGGTCCAAAATGATCTATTATGGTCGGGGTGCTTTATGCTCAACCCGCGCTCGATCGAGGTGGTCGGCGCATCGCCGGGCGCGCAATTGCGGCGCGCCGTTTTGTCCAAGGCATCGTGCGGAGGCTGGGAATGAAAATATTTCAGCTGTGCGTGGGCATCGTTGCAGGGGCGAGCTTATCGGTTCTTGACTCGTTGGCTCAAAATTATCCGATCAAGCCGATTCGCATGTTGGTAGGCTTCAGCCCCGGCGCCGCGCCCGACGTTATCGCGCGCATAATGGCGCCCCTGTTTTCTGAAGACCTGGGCCAGCCCTTAGTCGTCGAGAATCGAGGCGGGGTGGGTGGTTCGATCGCAACCGGGCTGGTAGCCAAATCGCCCGCGGACGGCTACACGCTGCTGATGATGGCGGCCGCGGATACGCTGCAGCCGGCGCTTCGCCCCGATCTGCCGTATAACCTGGAGCGTGATATCGCGCCGGTGTCGCTGGTGGTGACCGGGTGCGCCGTGCTCACGGTTCATCCGTCGGTGCCGGCGCGCAGCGTCAAGGAGCTGGTTGCGCTGGCACGGGCGCGCCCCGGCGAACTCAACTTCGGGTCGTCGGGTGTCGGCAGCTCGTCGCATCTCATGGGGGAGCTTTTCAACATGATGGCCGAGGTAAAAATGTCCCACGTGCCGTATAAAGGCTCGGCGGACGCCGCCACCGCAACCGCCGCCGGACAGATCGAGATCAGTTTTCCCAGCATCGCGTCGGTGGGACCCTTCCTGGACGCCGGGAAGCTCAGGGCACTCGCGGTCACCAGCGCGAAGCGCAATCCGTTGCTGCCGTCGCTGTCCACCGTCAGCGAGTCGGGATTGCCCGGCTACGATCGCTCGACCTGGTTTGGCGTGGCCGCGCCGGCGGGCGTGCCCAAAGAGATCATCGCGCGGCTACACGCGGAAATAGGCAAGATCGTCGGCACCCCCAGGATAATAGCCTTGTTCAATAAACAAGGCCTGGAGCCAAGCCCCAACACGCCGGAGGAATTCGCAGCGTTCATTCGCGAACAGCTCGCAACGAACGCCAAGGTGGTCGCATTTTCGAAAGCGAAGAGCGAATAGCGCGGGCAGCACTGACGGTGCCCCGCTCGCCGGGGCACACACCGGGTCTCACGCTTGAGCTGCCGGAGCCGCCCTCCGGATTCAGACCTCGGTCGGAACGTAGCCTTGGGTCTCCGCCTGCCAGTCTGGCGCACCCCGGATGAGGCCGGCGTAAGTACTCGGCCCGTGTATCATGGTCAAGAGGTCTCTTGAATATTTCTCCGCCCTCATCTCCCGATCGACCCCGGGGGCCCCGAAGATTTCCTGGACCTGATACGCCATGTGCCCGGCGATCTGGTTGAGTAGCGGCCTGATCAGGATACTCAGGCGGGGCTCATACTCATACTGGTTCTGCCAACACCAGGCCTGCTTGTACAGCAGCGCCCGCGCCGCCTCGATTTTCACCCACATGTCGGAGATCTCGGCCGCGACCAGTTGATGGCGGATGATGGGTTTGCCGCCCTGCACCCGCATTCTCGCGTAGGCGACCATTTCCTCGTGACAGGCCCGGAAAGTTCCGATCATGGTCGCGGGAATGAGGAAGGCCTGGAACGCGACCTGCCGCAGGTATTTGGCAGCTTCGCCTTCCTTCTGGATCAGGTAGCGGGCCGGCACGCGCATATCGTTGAAATACAACTGTGCGCTGTTGATAAGCCGCCGCCCGAGCTTGCTGTGGAATTTGCCGATCGTAAGGCCCGGTGTGTCCGACGGCAACAGGAATACGCTCCGGCATTGATTGAGCGGCAGCTTGCGGTCGGTTCTCGCGTGCAGCAAGATCAGTTTGGCAATGCCGCCGTTGGAAATGAAATGCTTCGAGCCGTTGATGACGTATTCATCGCCCCGTCTTTCGGCATACGTCTGCATGGCTGCGCCCGGAACGCTCGCCATCAGCGTGTTGTCCGTGCCGGAATTCGGTTCCGTCATCGCCTCCGCGATGAGAAAACAGTCGTCCTCGACGATTTTCGGAAAAAACTCGCCCTTCTGTTCCTTATTGCACAGGATGTCCATCCAGGCGGTCAGTCCGATCGCATGCCGGATGGTACCGGCGAAGCCGTTGTCACCCGCGCCCAGTTCCTCCACGGTGATCATGAGCGACATCAGGTCTTTGACGCCTCCGCCGCCGTATTCGGCAGGGATGGACATTTTGGTGAGTCCGAGCTTGGCTGCCTTCCTGAGCAGCTCCCACGGAATGCAATCCTTCGGGTCCGACTGATGGTCGAATTCCATCGCCGCGGGTTTCACTTCGTTCTCGACGAATTTCCGCACCATCCGGCGGATCATCGTCTGCTCTTCGGTTTCCCGGTAATCCATCTCAGACCAATTCCGTCGTCTCAACCGCTGCCTTGATCGCTCGCTTTTCCGCATCGGTCAACTCGACGTGCGGCAGCCGTACCCGGCCGTCACCGCCCACCATGCCCAGGCACTGCGTCCAGTATTTGTAGGTCGCATGGCTCTTGGTTCGCACCATCACCATATTCAATGCCCGGCGTACCGGCTCCAGCCTCTTGTAAGCTTCCCATGCCTTCGCAATTTCTCCCTTCATCGCAAGATCGGTGTATTCCTTCACCAGCCTCAGCTTCCTGCTCTGCAGGCAATACGGATCGGGATCCGCGATCATGGCCTCCTGTCCCCTGACGCTCAGGTTCATGAACCAGTTGCTCTCCGAGGAGTCGCTCACCACGACCTTGTCGCCGCACAGTATCCTCGATCGGAGTATGTCAGGCTGCGGGCCGATATTCTTGATGCCGACGACATTCTCCAGGTCCGAGATCCGGCTCAGCAGCTCGGGGCTCATCAGATAGCCGTGCTCCAGCTGGTTGAGCACGAAGATGCCGATGTTGACCCGGTCCGCGATGTGCTTGAAGTACTGAAACACGCCTTCGTCGGTCATCGGAACCAGGTAGAACTTGGGATTGACGATGCCGACGTAGTCGGCCCCTGTTTCCTCGGCGTAGCGCGTCATATCCACGCAATTTTCGAGCGCGTTATCCGAGGTATACGCCAGGATCGCCATGCCTCCATGGGCGGCCTCGACCGCAAGTTTGATGATGCGCTTGCGTTCGGGAATCGTCTGGTACAACGATTCCCCCTGCAGCGCGTTGACATACATCCCGCCCAGCTGCAGGGCCTCGATGCAGTAGCGAATGTTGAACTGAAAGCCGTCTTCATCGATTGCATACTTGGGGGTAAACGGCGTCAACGATCCTCCCCAGACGCCTTTCATGTTCGCTTTGGCGTATTTTTTTGCATCAGATTTTGTATATTTCATGGTGTGTGCCTCCACATCGAACCGCCGCCGGCGCGGCGGTGTTTCATTCGCAGTCGCGCGATCAGGAATGGCCCATAAGAGATTTCACATGGTCTTCGACGTAATCTTCCATGCGCATCTCTTCGCCGAATTGCACCCCTAATCCATAAGGGCCCTTCAAGGTGAAATGCGTCCTTCCCGAGGGCATCAGGGTTGGGGGACCGACATCTCCGAATTCAACCCCTTGCGCCTTCAAATCTTCATAGACTCTTTGTGTATCGTCTACCAGCAGACAGAAATGGTGAACGGGAGAAAAAGGTTCGCTATTGTTTTCACGGATATCCAATTTGCATGATCTGTCCTTCTCATGCTCCATGAAATACCCCTTCAACCCGGCAAGAACCGTGGTCTTATAGATTACAAAACCCAGCTTCTTGTAATACTTTGCCACCTCATCCAGTTCTCCAACTTTACAACAGAGTGCAATATGAGCGATTCTCATAAGTCCCGTCTCCTATAATGCAATGGCACTTACTTAAGCGTGAAGCGGGCCCGATCCGGCGTAGGGTGCGCTTGCGCACCGTGCAGAAAAGATGTCCATGCGACGCCATCACATTGGTGCGCAAGCGCACCCTACGCTATGCCGTTGAATCGACAATATCGAATCTTGCCGAGCTGTGGTACTTGGCTTAAGTAAGTGCCATTCTCCTATAATCGATATTGATGGGGTTGCTCTTGTCATCGATACCAGGCATACGCCTGCACGCAGGCTCACAACGAAAGGCTCAGTATGAAAGTGTGGACGGAAGACCCGATGCGGTCAATCCATAAAATGCTCAACCCGCGCTCGATCGCGGTGGTCGGTGCAACGCCGAGCGGCGGTTACGGCGGGCGCCTTCTGGGTGCGGTGCTGAGATCCAAAGATCGCATACGCGTCTACCCCGTGAATCCAAAGTACCACGAAATCATGGGCGCCACCTGCTACCCGAGCGTTGCCGCTCTGCCTGAGGCGCCGGATCTGGTGGGCATCGTCGTGCCCCATCACAAGGTGCTCGAGGTGTTGCGGGAGTGCCACCAAAAGAAGGCCGGTTCCGCGGTCATCATTTCCGCCGGTTTTGCCGAACGCGCAACAGATGCGGGGCGCGAATCGCAGCGGCAACTGGCCGCGTTCGCCAGGGAATCGTGTTTGCGCATCGCCGGCCCCAATTGCCTGGGCGTCGCCAATGTCAGGGACGATATCTGGGCGACCGCGTCGTCACGCACGCTCGGCGGATTGACCGGGCCCATCGGGCTGGTTTGTCAGAGCGGCGCCACGGCGTTTGGCCCGTTCCTCGTGCGTGCCGTGGACAGCGGCATCGGATTGAGCCACATCATCTCCACCGGCAATGAAGTCGACCTGGACTTTACCGACTTCGTACGCTACCTGCTCGACGATCCAGCCACGCGTGTCATCGCGGGTTTCGTCGAGGGTTTCAAAGACGTCAGGAAATTTCTCGCCGTGGCTGAACTGGCGGCGGAGCGCGGCAAACCCATAGTGCTGATCAAGATCGGACGCTCGGCGTCCGGCGCGCGCGCAGCTCAATCCCACACGGCGGCGCTCACCGGCATCGATGCCCGGTATGACGCGGTGTTCAGGCAATACGGGGTTATCCGGGTGCAGGACTACGACGAGCTGCTGGAGATTTCTCACCTGCTCGCCCATAACCGCAAACCCATCAAGCCGGGGATTGCGGTGGTGTCGCACTCGGGTGGTATCAGTTCGCTGACCGCCGATATGTGTGGCCAGGCCGGGCTCGACCTGCCGCCGCTCACCGATCACGCGCGCGACGGCATCAACGCCATCCTGAAAGACTTCGGCTGGGCGGCCAACCCCGCCGATGTCACCGGCTTTTCCCGCAGCGAGCACTTCCCGCAGATCATGGATACCATGATCAACGAGCCGGAGGTCGGCACGCTCGTCGTCGCCAGTGCGGGGGCGGGCAGTCAGATCGAGCACGTGATCAGCCAGCGCGACCGCACGGACAAAGGCGTCGTTTTTTTCTGGACGGCAAGCCGCGGCGATAAAACCGCGCTCGCCAAGCTCAAGAGCGCGAATATTCCCATCTTCTATTCGCCGGAGAAACTGGCGCGCGGCCTCCAAAGCCTGATCGGTTATCACGCATGGCGCGATCGCCGGCTGGCCGGCGGGACTGCGACGATTCCCCCGCTGACTGCCGCGCAGGAACAAACGCTGGCACGGCTGCGCGCGCCCGGCCGTCTGACCCTCTCCGAAAGCGCGAGCAAGCGGGCGATTGCTGCCTGGGGGATAGCGGGGCCGCGCGAGCAATCGGTGCAATCCGCCGGCGCTGCGGTCGATGCGGCGCAGCGTCTTGGTTATCCCGTGGCGTTGAAGGCGGATACGCCCGACATACTCCACAAAACCGAGGCGGGCGTCGTGCGCCTCGGTCTGCGCGATGCCGGCGATGTGCGCAAAGCTTACGTGCAAATCATGGCCAATGCCGCCGGCTACGCGCCGAATGCCGCCATCTCCGGCGTACTGGTGCAGGAAATGGTTAACGGCGGCGTAGAGATGATCGTCGGCGTTGCCTACGATGCTCAGCTCGGCCCGATGCTTTTGTTCGGCAGTGGCGGCGTCATGGTCGAGGTCTATAACGACGTGGCGCTGCGGCGTTGCCCCGTCACGCGATCCGAGGCTCTGGAGATGGTGGCAGAGGTGAAAGGCGCAAAACTCCTGCGCGGTTTCCGCGGACAGCCACCGGCGGACATTGACGCGTTGGCGGACGCCCTCGTGCGCGTCTCGCACCTCGCAGTGCATCTCGAAGGACAGTTGGCGGAACTGGATATCAACCCGCTGATGGTGTTGCCGGCCGGACAAGGCGTGAAGGCGGTTGATGCCCTGGTGGTGCTGCAAAGCCAGGGTTAGGACCAATGGCACTTACTTAAGCGCGAAGCGGGCCCGATCCGGCGTAGGGTGCGCTTGCGCACCGTGCAGAAAAGATGTCCATGCGACGCCATCACATTGGTGCGCAAGCGCACCCTACGCTATGCCGTTGAATCGACAATATCGAATCTTGCCGAGCTGTGATACTTGGCTTAAGTAAGTGCCATTCGGGTTAGGACGTTTGACAGGCGCCGCGGCGCTGACGATACTTCGGCTCGTGCGGTTGATTTTCTGTGCTTGACCACGGCAAAAGGAGGCACGCGTGAGCGCCAATCTGAAGGCATACAATATTTCCGATCTGCGCGAACTCGCGCTCAAACGCGTGCCCAAGGGGGTGTTCGAGTTCATGGACCGCGGGACCGAGGACGAGGTGTCGCTGCGAAATAACCGCGCGGTATTCGACCGCATGCGGTTCAGGACCCGCACTTTCGTGGATGTTTCGAAGCGCAATCAGGACACCACGATCTTCGGCGTCAAGCACAAGATGCCGCTCGTGATTGCGCCTACCGGGACTGCGGGCCTGCTGTGGTACGAGGGGGAGCTCGCGCTGGCGCGCGCGGCGCGGGCAGCGGGCATACCTTTTACGCTCGCCACCGGCTCGATGACGGCGATGGAACGCGTCGCCGACGAGGCGGGCGGGGATCTCTGGTTCCAGCTCTACCTGTGGCCTGACCGGTCGTTCTCGCACGAATTGGTTGAACGCGCCAAGGCCGCCGGCTACCAAGCGCTGTTCGTGACGGTAGACGGCGTATCCGCGGGCAATCGCGAGTACAACATTCGCAACGGCTTTACGATTCCGTTTACTTTCTCGACCCGCAACGTCGCTGACATGGTGACGCATCCGCGCTGGCTGCTCGGCGTCATGCTGCGCTACCTGGTCACGACCGGCATGCCGATGTACGCGAATTACCCGGCCGCGGCGAAAGCCAAACTCACCGCGGGGCCAATGGGCCGCTCGAGCCTGCGCACCGACGCGATCAACTGGGGCGATCTCGACGCATTGCGCAAGATCTGGCCGCATAAACTGATCGTGAAAGGCATCCTCGACCCGCAGGACGCCGCGACGGCGGTCGATCACGGCGCCGACGGCATTTGTGCGTCCAACCACGGCGGCCGCAATCTCGACGGCGTCGTTTCCCCGATCGAGGTATTGCCGGAAATCGTGGATGCGGTGGGCAAACGGGCGACGGTTTTTGTGGACAGCGGGTTTCGCCGCGGCACGGACGTGGTAAAAGCCCTGGCGCTGGGTGCACACGCGGTGATGATCGGCCGCTCGACGCTGTACGGAGTTGCCGCCGGCGGCGAGGCCGGCGCCGCGCGCGCGCTCGAAATCTATCGCGAAGAAATCAGCCGCGTGCTGGCGCTGCTTGGCTGCTGCCGGATTGCCGATCTGGGGCCGCAGTATCTGCAGTTTGTCGATCCGCACCTGCGTCCCGCCACGCTGCCCCGTCCGGGGCCAAGGCCGGTCGCCGAAACCAAGGCGGTTGCGGAGGCCTGATCGGCGGCGAGCCGGTTACCGTATCGCGTTCTTCGGAAGGAGCAAAAGATGGTGGCTGTGGCGAAAAAGATTGGCGAAAACCGCTACCGTGAATCCTACGGCCGGTATTTTGAGGATTTCAAGGTCGGCGACATCTACGAGCACCGTCCCGGGCGCACGATCACCGAGTCCGACAATATCCAGTTCTCGCTGCTCACCATGAACGCGCATCCGCTGCACTGCGACGCAGCGTTTGCGGCGAAAAGCGAATTCGGCAAGCCGCTGGTCAACAGCGGGCTCACGCTCGCCATCGTGCTCGGCATGAGCGTCGCCGACGTGAGCCAGAAGGCGATCGCCAATCTGGGCTGGAAGGAGATCCGGTTGCTCGCGCCGGTTTTTCCCGGCGATACGATTTACGCCGAGTCCGAAGTGCTGGACAAGCGCGAATCGAAATCGCGCCCGACTCAAGGCATCGTCACTGTGCGCACCACGGGCAAGAAGGCGGATGGAACGGTATTCATGACATTTATCCGTTCCGCGCTGATTCCCAAAGCAGGAGATGGCGTTGAGGATGCTGCGAATTATTGAAAACAGCCACCACGGTCTGCCTCACGATTTCCCCCGGAGGGAGCCGCGCTTTCGTCGTGCAACGTAAGCTTCAGGGAATCCCATGAACGAGACGACCCGTCCCGCCATCGATCACGAAAAGGAAGCGATGGTTCTCGATGCTGTCGGCAGCTTTCTCGACAAGGAAGTGCGGCCGGTGGCACACCAGCTCGAGCACGACGACGTCTGGCCCGCCGCGATCGTCGAAAAAATGAAGGCAATGGGCTTGTTCGGCTGCATCATCGAGGAAGAGTACGGCGGACTTGGCCTTTCCGCCGGTACCTATGCCAAGATCATCGAGAACATTTCCGTCGTGTGGATGTCGCTGTCTGGCATCATCAATTCGCATCTGATCATGGCGGCCGCGGTGCAGCGCGCCGGCACGCCCGAGCAAAAGAGGCGCTATCTGCCGCGGTTCGCGAGCGGCGAAATACGCGGCGGGCTGGCGCTGACCGAGCCCGACTGCGGCACCGATCTGCAAGCGGTGCGCACGGTCGCGGTCAAAGACGGCGATAACTACGTGATCAACGGCACCAAAACATGGATCAGCAACGGCATTTACGGCTCCGCGTTTGCCGTGCTGGTCAAAACCGATCCTGAAGCGCAACCGCGCCATCGCGGAATGAGCTTGTTCATTTGCGAGAAGGGCCCGGGCTTCAGCCATTCGCGCAAGCTCGAAAAACTCGGCTACAAGGGCATCGACAGCGCCGAGCTCGTGTTCGATAACTACCGTGTTTCGAAAGACAACCTCGTCGGTGCCGTCGAGGGCTTGGGCATGAAGCAAGTGCTGTCGGGACTCGAGCTCGGCCGCATCAATGTCGCCGCGCGCGGCGTTGGTGTGGCGCGCGCGGCGCTCATGGAATCGGTCGCGTACGCGCAGGTGCGCAAGACTTTCGGCAAGCCGATCGCCGAGCACCAGGCGATCCAGCTCAAGCTCGCCGACATGGCGACCCGCGTCGAGGCGGCGCGTCTGCTCGTCGAACAGGCCGCGCGCGCGTATGACGAAGGCCGGCGCTGCGACATGGAAGCGGGCATGGCGAAATTGTTCGCATCCGAGGCGGCGCTGGAAAATGCGACGGACGCGATGCGCATCCACGGCGCCTACGGCTATTCGAAGGAATTCAACATCGAGCGTTACTATCGCGATGCGCCACTGCTGTGCATCGGCGAGGGCACCAACGAGATGCAGCGCATCATCATTGCGAAGCAGCTCGTCGAGCGGAATCCGGTTTGATGAGCCAGGCATTGCCTTTGGCCGGATTGCGTATCGTCGCAGTCGAGCAATACGGCGCGGGGCCGTGGGGCACGCTGTACTTTTCAGACCTCGGCGCCGAAGTCATCAAGGTCGAAAATCCAGCCGAGGGTGGCGAGGTTGGCCGGGAGGTCGGGCCGCATTTTTTCGGTCCTCACGACAGCCATTTTTTTCAGACTTTCAACCGCAACAAGAAAAGCGTCGCGCTCGACTTGAAGCATGCGGCCGGACAGCGCGTGCTGCACGATCTGGTGCACACGGCGGACGGCGTATTCGACAACCTGCGCGGCGACCTGCCTGCGAAGCTCGGACTGACCTACGGTGCGCTGAAGGGCGTCAATCCGAAAATCGTCTGCGCGCACTTGTCGGCCTACGGCCGCGAAGGCTCACGCGCGGCCTGGCCCGGTTACGATTACCTGATGCAGGCCGAAGCGGGTCACATGTCGCTGACCGGCGAGCCGGATGGGCCGCCGGCGCGCTACGGCTTGTCGGCAGTCGATCTGATGACCGGACTCGCGGCGGCATTTGCGCTGCTGGCAGGGATCACCGGCGCGCGCGCGAGCGGCATCGGGCGCGACGTCGATGTTTCGCTGTTCGATCTCGCCCTGCATAACCTCAATTATCCCGCGACCTGGTATCTCAACGCGGGGGACGTCACCGGCCGTGCGGCGCGCAGCGGCCATCCTTCGCTCACGCCGAGCCAGCTTTACCGCACCGCAGACGGCTGGATCTTCATCATGTGCAACAAGGAAAAATTCTGGCGCGTGCTGGCCGGATTGCTGGGCAAACCCGGGTGGGCCGACGATCCCGAATTCGCCACCTATGCGGCGCGCCTGAAGAACCGCGACCGGCTCACGCGCATGCTCGATGAAGCGCTGATGACGCACGACACGGCACATTGGTTGAAACTGCTTTCCGGCAAGGTGCCGGTGGCGCCGGTGAACAATATCGCCGCAGCGCTTGACAGCGCGTTCGTTAACGAGCGCGGCGCAATCGGGGAATATTTATATCCCGATGGCCGCAGCGCGCGCATGGTGATGAATCCGATTCGCCTGCCCGGCGTGAAGCTTCCCGCGCGCGCCGCCCCGGAATTGGGAGCGGATACCGATGCGCTGCTCGAAGAACTGCATTACGACGCCGCGCGCAT
>ERZ1292640.3010-Hain-H43-02um-R1-3010-length-13285-cov-6_pt1 | contig 13285 bp, 10 predicted proteins | sample MGYA00564404_ERZ1292640 | MGnify/ENA primary metagenome ERZ1292640 (study PRJEB36523, sample SAMEA6512636) | groundwater metagenome | collected 2019-01-08 | study: AquaDiva: Metagenomics assemblies of 32 groundwater samples
CTACGCATTAACCGATGTACTCACCGAATTGCCTAATCGGCGTGCAGGCCTGGAAACACTGGCTAAAGTATGGAGTATTGCGAATCGATCGGGTCAATTGATGGCTGTCATGCTCATCGACATTGATCACTTTAAGAATATCAATGATAGCCATGGTCATGCTATCGGCGATAAGGTGCTTAAAGAAGTAGCGGCATCGATTCGAGATACCGCCCGTAAAGGAGATGCTTTCTGTCGCATAGGAGGAGAAGAATTTCTGGTCGTTTGTCAAAATGGAAATGCCGATGCAAAACCGGTCATTCTTTTTGCAGAAAGACTTCGTCAACACGTTAAGAAACAAAAAATCACCATCAATGAAATTCATATTCAGGTTTCTATCAGTATCGGTGTTGCTCTAAAAGAAACCTCTATGAAAAATGAAGATCATTTAGTGAATGCTGCTGATAAGGCGCTTTATGCCGCTAAAAAAGCAGGAAGAGATAGAGTTTTTCTGGCGAGGGAAGATGAGTTTATTAACTGCAGCGACAAGTAATTATTGATCCGGCCCAGTGAAGTTTGAAGTCACTATCGACAATTATATCGCTTACATATTGAATCTATTGCCTTTAATATAACTCATAGTGATAACTTTATCCAGCCGGATCAATCAGGGAGCGCCATCAGAACTGATGCTAATTTCTGCCATCATGCTTCAAGTCATTGAAGCTGCATTGTCATTCATCCGCATGGTTAGCGCAATACGCTTGCGTTTCTCATCAATCTCCAGCACTTTGACTTGAACGACTTGCCCAACCTTGACGATGGTATGGGGGTTCTTTACAAAGGCATCGGCCAGGGCGGAAATATGCACCAGCCCATCCTGATGTACACCAATGTCAACAAACGCGCCAAAAGCGGCCACATTGGTGACCACGCCTTCCAGGATCATACCGGGATGCAAATCCTTGATGGTCTCAATGCCCTCTTTAAAAGTGGCTGTTTTAAAGGTGGAACGGGGATCGCGGCCGGGTTTCTCGAGTTCGTGCAGGATATCCTTGACGGTCAGCGGGCCGAATTGCGTTGTTACGTATTTTTCCGGACGGATTGATTTCAGTACCGGCTGGTTGCCGATCAGTTCGGTGACATCCAGTTTCACGTCAGCCAGAATGCGTTCCACCAGCGGGTACGATTCCGGGTGCACGGCGGAGGCATCGAGCGGGTTCGTGCCATTGGGAATGCGTAAAAATCCGGCGGCCTGTTCGAAGGTTTTTTCGCCTAACCCCGGTACTTTTAGCAATTCGGCGCGTTTTGCGAACCGGCCTTTGCCGTCACGGTAAGCGACGATGTTGTGCGCGATTTTACCGCTGAGTCCGGCCACGTAGCGCAGTAAAGCCGGAGACGCGGTGTTCACATCGACGCCGACCGCGTTGACGCTGTCTTCCACTATGGCATCGAGCGTGTGCGCCAATTGGCTTTGATTGACATCATGCTGATACTGGCCGACGCCGATTGATTTCGGGTCGATTTTGACCAATTCGGCGAGCGGGTCTTGCAAGCGCCGGGCGATTGAGACCGCGCCGCGCAGCGATACATCCAGTTCCGGCAGTTCGTCAGAAGCTAACTCGGATGCGGAATACACCGAAGCACCCGCTTCGGATACCATGATTGACGTGAGCTTGAGCTGCGGATATTTTTTGATCAGATCCTTGGCCAGATGGTCGGTTTCCCGCGATGCCGTGCCGTTGCCGATGGCGATCAGCGAGGCCTGGTGACGCTCGGCCAGTTGTTTTAGCGTCTCGATGGCGCCATCCCAATCATTTCTGGGTGCATGCGGATAAATCGTGGCAGTGGCGAGTACTTTACCGGTGGCATCAACGACAGCCGCTTTCACGCCGGTTCGCAAACCCGGGTCCAAGCCGATGGTGATGCGCGGACCGGCGGGCGGGGCGAGCAGCAGGGCTTTGAGGTTTTGCGCAAAAACCTGGATGGCCTCGGTTTCCGCGCGTTCCTGCAAGCTGCTCATCAATTCCGTTTCCAGATGCGCAAAGATTTTCGCGCGCCAGGCTGAGCGCACGGTATCGGCGAGCCAGACATCGGCCGGGCGCTTCTGATCATGAATTTTGAAGTGCCGGGCAATCATCAGTTCGCACGGGTTGAACGTCAAATTGCGGGCTTTTTCTTCCAGTTCGCTATCCAGCAGCAGCTTCAGTTTCAGCACACCCTCACGTTCCCCACGCAGCAACGCCAATGCGCGATGCGACGGAATTTTGCTGATCGCTTCATGATAATCGTGATAATCGGTGAATTTGGTGTCACTGTCTTTTTTGTCCCTGGCGGCTTTGGCCGTCAGCACGCCATGCACGCGCAGATAGTCGCGCAACGTTTGCAGCAGCGGCGCATGCTCGGCGAAGCGCTCGATCAGAATATGCTGCGCGCCTTCCAGCGCGGCAGCCGCATCGGCGACACCGGGATTATCGCCTTCCTCGGTGGTAAACGGCGCTTTCAGGTACTTGGCAGCCTCGGTTTCCGGGTTCAACCTCGGATCGTTCAGCAGGAAATCGGCCAGCGGCTGCAAGCCGGCTTCATGAGCGATCTGCGCCTTGGTGCGGCGTTTCTTGCGGTATGGCAGGTACAAATCCTCCAGATGCGCCTTGTCTTCCGCGTGCGTAATGGCATCAAGCAATTCCGGCGTCATTTTATTCTGCTTTTCGATCGCGACAATGATCGCAGTCCGTCTTTTCTCCAGTTCGCGCAGGTGATGCAGGCGTTCCGCCAGCAGGCGTAATTGCGTATCGTCCAGCCCGCCGGTGGCTTCCTTGCGGTAACGGGCGATAAACGGCACGGTGGCGCCGTCATCCAGCAAGTGGATGGTGGCCTGGATTTGCGGCAATTTAACCGCGAGTTCTTTGGCGAGACGTTGTTCGATGGAGGGCAGCATGGGTCGTTATAAGGATGGATGAGGATAAAGTGTAAATTGATTGGGTTGGTATCCGTTGTAACGGAATTCTAACCATTACTCAGGCGCATTGGCTTGGTGCAGGACAATTTCCAGACCGGAGCCGCATTGCCAGCATAACTGAAAATTTCCTGGATTTTCTTCACCACAATCAGGACAGTGGATGATACCCGTAGTTGCCGGTGTCTTTTCATAGGTTTGAACAATCAATTTACCCCGGTCATAATCTTCATCACGCAGAATCCATACTTCTGGATACGCATGCGTAAAAGGAATGTCCCCCAATCCGCCTTGTGCATGCTGGTTAAATAATTGTGCCGGGATATAGGCGTGTTCAAGCAGATCAAGTACTATCTGTGCTTCCATCAAATTGATGGCAGAGTAAACTTTTTTCATGCAATGATGATCACGAAATAAATCAATCAGTTAATTGAGTAAACCTATGTGGTTCAGAAACTTACAAGCTTATCGTATTACCGGTGGAAATATAACACTGAATCGTCTTGAAGAAGCGCTTTCCCAGCATGCATTGCAACCATGCATGCAAATGGAGATGCAAAGCCGTGGCTGGATGGTGCCGAGAGAAGAACAAGAAAATTTTGTGCATGCCTTTGGTCAGCAATGGCTGACCGCCCTGGGGATAGAAAAGAAATTATTACCGGCTGGGGTGATCAATCAACACGCCAAAACCCGGCTTACGCAGATAGAACAAATGCAAGGCTACAAACCGGGCAAAAAACAAGTCAGGGATATCAAGGAAGCAACGATTATCGAGCTATTGCCGCGCGCTTTTACGCAACGCCACAAGACCTATGCCTGGATCGATGCGATAAAAAACCGGCTGGTTATTGATACGGCGGGTGCTCATAAAGCCGATGAATTCGTTGAAGTATTGATTAAATCAGTACATGATCTGACGTTGGCGCCGCTGGAAACGCAGATTTCACCTTCTTCGGCAATGACGCGATGGCTATCCGGCGATGATCTGCCGTCTATTTTCACGATAGATCGCGACTGTGAACTGCAAGGGATGAACGATGAGAAAGCAACCGTCAAATATACTCATCATGTTCTGGATGCCGAAGAAACAGCACGGCATATCCGGGCAGGAAAGAAAGTGATCAAGCTCGCCATGACTTGGAACAGCAAGGTTTCCTTTGTTCTGCATGATAATCTTCAGCTTCGGCGAATTACACCCTTAGACATCCTTAAAGAATCCGCCGAATCGACTGAAGAATTATTTGAGAGTGATTTTGCCATCATGACCGGTGAATTAAGCCAACTCATCACGGACATCATCGAAGCCTTAGGCGGTGAAGACCACAGTTAATCCGATCGGTTTAGTGTTTATCCGGTTTTGATTGATCCTTGACACCCGACAGCACACCAGTTGCGGTTTTCCCAATGAAATCAGCCGTTTTCTGCGCCAGACTGGCCCCTGCCTCCAATTGGGAATGCCCCACTGAAGCAATCTGTTGAGTAAAAATGGCTAAGGTTTCTTTCAATTGCGAACCGACCGCTGTTCCATTGCTTTTCGCATGACGACTGAGATCATGCAGAACATCGGCAATCAGTCCTTGAGCAGCCGTGGCGGTATTATGTAACGTATCCAGAAACAGATTTTCCAGACCTTCCAAGTCAGAGCGGGTACGAGTCAATTCTTTATCGGAGAATTTTTTTGCTTGCCCTGTTGCTTCCTCAATGGCAAGTTTTGAAGCTTCAGCAAATCCTGCCAGCGCTGAATCCAGACCTGTTATGGCTTCAGTGATTTGTGATTTTGCTGCTTGAGCCTGATTGGTTGCCTGTTGCAATTGTTGCTCTGCTCCGTCATGCGCGCCCTGCATGACGGCAGTGATGATCCGCTGTAACGATTCCAGATCAATGCGTTGCGCATTCATTGCCTGCAAGGTTAAACGATGCACGGTTTCCTGAATATGAGATCCATGGGCAACCGCCTCACGAATTTCGGCTTCCAACGTTTCGATAGTATCGCTGTTATCAGGCTTGCCATTAGGCCGATTGGCATTTTCATTTTGCATGATGATGAATCCTATAGAGTGAAAAGATATGCTTCATTTTTCATTTTCCTCCGGTACTCCCGAGTTGGTCAAGGCCATTCATATAGGGGCGTAAAACTTCCGGGATGGAAACACTGCCATCCGCATTCTGATAGTTCTCCAGCACAGCGACCAGAGTACGCCCTACTGCAAGCCCTGATCCATTTAATGTGTGCAGCAGCGCCGGTTTTCCATTTTCGTTACGAAAACGCGCCTGCATACGCCGTGCCTGGAATGCTTCGCAATTGCTGCAGGAAGAGATTTCCCGGTAGGTGTTTTGTGCCGGCAGCCAGACTTCAATGTCGTAGGTTTTTGCCGCAGAAAATCCCATGTCACCGGCACACAATGTCATCACGCGATATGGAAGCGCCAGTTTCTGTAGAATTTTTTCCGCATGACCTACCAGTTGTTCCAATGCCGCGTAGGATTGATCGGGATGGACTATATGCACCAGTTCCACTTTATCAAATTGGTGTTGACGTATCAGGCCGCGCGTATCCCGGCCATAGCTGCCGGCTTCGGAACGGAAACAAGGGGTATGCGCCACATATTTCAGCGGCAGCGACTGCAGTGGCATGATTTCATCACGCACCATATTGGTAATCGGTACTTCGGCGGTTGGAATGAGATGAAACCCGGGTAAGTTCCCGGTAGTGGTATAGTTCGCCCCTCCGGCGTTGACTGCAAACAAGTCTTCTTCAAACTTAGGTAACTGGCCGGTGCCGCGTAAGCTTTCCCGGTTTACCAAGTACGGTACATAAGCTTCGACATAACCATGTTCCTGGGTGTGCGTATCCAGCATGAATTGAGCCAGTGCGCGGTGTAAACGGGCAAGCCCGCCTTTCATCAGACTGAATCGTGCGCCGCTGAGTTTGGCGGCTGTTTCAAAATCCAATAATCCCAGGCCCTCACCTATACTGACATGATCTTTTATTTCAAAATCAAATTGACGGGGCTCACCCCAACGGCGGATCTGCACATTATATGCTTCACTTTTTCCTTCAGGCACGCTGTTATGGGGTAAGTTGGGTACTTCGAGCAATATTTTCTGCAGGCTATTCTGAATTTCTTCCAATCGGGTTTCGGCCTGTTTCAGCGCATCACCCAGATGGGACACCTCGGCCATAATGGCAGTGACATCTTCGCCTTTGCTTTTGGCCTGGCCAATTTGTTTTGAGGCTGTGTTACGCCGCGCTTGCAGTTCCTGGGTCTGTGTCTGGATTACCTTGCGTTCCGCTTCCAAGGCATTGAAGATATCGGCAGGAAATTGATAGCCTCTCCTGGCGAGCTGCCGGGTGACATTATCCAGATCACTGCGTAATTGCTGAATCTCTAACATGCAAAAACTCCAAAATAGCCGGGGTTGATTGAAATGATATTTATATTTTATGCTTTGCTTGCTTATCCAGGTTGCGCAGATAAGCCAGTTTTTCCTGAATTTTCTGTTCCAGCCCATAAGCTGTCGGTTGATAAAAACTGACTTCGGGCATGTCATCCGGGAAATAATTTTCTCCCGCCGCATAGGCCCCGGGACAATCATGCACATAGCGGTAAGCGTTACCGTAACCGATATCCTTCATCAGCCGGGTGGGCGCGTTGCGCAGGTGAATGGGGACGCGGCGTGATTTATCCTGGGCCACGAAGGAACGCGCCTGGTTATAGGCCAGATAGGCGGCGTTACTTTTCGGCGCGCAGGCCAGATACAAGGCGGCCTGCGCAAGCGCCAGTTCACCTTCCGGGCTGCCCAGCCGTTCATACGTCTCGCAGGCATCCAATGTCAAACGTAAAGCGCGCGGATCGGCTAGGCCGATATCTTCGGCCGCCATACGAATCAAACGCCGGCCGATATACAGCGCATCGGTGCCGCCATCCAGCATACGGCATAGCCAGTAGAGCGCCGCATCGGGTGAGGATCCACGGATCGATTTGTGCAGAGCGGATATCTGGTCATAAAACGCATCACCGCTTTTGTCAAAGTTGCGCGCATTGCGTGACAGCGCATTGAGCACATAATCCTTGCTGATCTGTGTAATGGATACTGTTTCAGCCGCATTGCCGACTTGCTCCAGCAGGTTGAGCAAACGTCTCGCATCGCCATCTGAAAACTCAATCAGTAAATGCCGTGCTTCATCAGAAAATTGCAGCTTATGCAGAACGAATTCTTGTGCGCGTTCAAATAGCTGAGCCAATTCTTGTTCAGACAAGGCAGTAAGAATATAGACCTGGACACGCGATAACAACGCATTATTCACTTCAAAGGAGGGATTTTCGGTGGTAGCTCCGATAAAAGTGATCAAGCCCTGTTCGACATACGGCAAAAAGGCATCTTGCTGTGATTTGTTAAAACGATGAACTTCGTCGACAAAAAGTATGGTGTGCCGCCCGGTTTGTTGTAAAACCAACTGGGCCTGCTCAATCGCGTTCCGGATATCTTTTATCCCGGAAAGAACAGCGGATAACGCAATAAATTCACATTTAAACTCGGTTGACATGATACGTGCTAGCGTTGTTTTACCCGTACCGGGCGGACCCCATAAAATCATCGAATGAGGCTTGCCGGATCCGAAAGCAAGACGCAACGGTTTCCCGAAACCCAGTAAGTGGCTTTGGCCGATGATATCGCTCAGATGCTTTGGACGTAACTGTTCTGCAAGAGGCGCTCTGGATTCGTTGTTTGGAAACAGATCAGTCACTAATGACATCCGCATTCTCAGGAGGTATGAATTTAAACAAATCAGCCGGAAGCTTAGGATTTTTATCCAGATCTGAGAATGTAAGCAGTGTGGTTTGACCGAAATTATCGCGTAACGCCATAATTTTTAACGTACCTTCGGGTGAAAACCCCATTTGGATGAACTCAAAAACACTTTCTTTACTTTTGGGTATAGCTTCAAGCCATTCAATCTGATTTTGCAGACCAAGCTCAGTCAGCACAAAATTGTCTTCTATGGCGCTGCTGCCGGCGAGTAGCGCAGCCGGACTGCTGCCAATAGCGATATTGAATTGACGCACGGTCACCTGATTCAGGTCATGATCATAAAACCAGACTTGAATGCCATCCCCTACGATTAATTGTTCATAGGGTTTTTCATAGGTCCAGCGAAATTTCTCCGGGCGCTCGAATTGCAGGGTGCCATTTGATTCTTGCAGGGTACGTGCATTCCTGTCATAGAGCGTTTGTGAAAAGTTTGCACGTACCGTGCGGGTTTCCTGGATAAAGGCTTTCAGGCTGTCAATGGCAGACGCTTCAACTGATGCGGGTACCAGAATACCGAAAAGTAACAAGAAAAAAGTGGAACAGCTTGAACGGTACATAATGTTCCTGTATTTGAAGTTATAGTACAGAACTACTGATTGCAGTTTGACAATTTAATCATTCGTTTCGTGCTGGAGCTAATACTTCCCGGTTGCCGTTGCTTTGCATGGATGATACCAAGCCAGTGCGTTCCATCTCTTCAATGAGCCGGGCAGCACGATTATAGCCGATACGCAAATTCCTTTGTACCAAAGAGATCGAAGCGCGACGGGTTTTGACGACTATTGCAACGGCCTCATCATAGAGCGGATCAGCTTCACCCTCCGCTGTTTTTTTTAAGTCCGTCGAGCTACTGGAATCATTTTCTTCTTCATCAATCTTAAGAATTGCTTCGATATAGCACGGCTCGCCATGCTCTTTGAGGTACTCAACCACTTTGTGTACCTCGTGATCAGCCACAAAAGCGCCATGAATGCGTTGCGGGTAGCCGCTGCCAGGCGGCAAATACAGCATATCTCCTTGACCCAGCAATGCTTCAGCTCCCATTTGATCAAGAATGGTTCGTGAATCAATTTTGCTGGATACCTGAAAAGCAATCCGGGTCGGGATATTTGCCTTAATCAGGCCGGTAATCACATCAACCGAGGGTCTTTGGGTCGCCAACAGAAGATGTATGCCGGATGCCCGTGCTTTTTGCGCCAGCCGGGCAATCAAATGCTCAACTTTCTTACCCGCCACCATCATCAAATCCGCTAGTTCATCAATCACTACGACAATGAGCGGTAACTCTTCCAGATATTCCGGTGTTCCTTCCGGTGGGCCATATGGGTTAACCAAAGGCTCTTCTTTTTTGATCGCATCGCGTATTTTCAGATTGAAACCACTGAGGTTACGCACTCCCAGGGATGACATCAATTTGTAACGCCGCTCCATTTCTGCAACGCACCAACGTAAAGCACTGGCGGCTTCGCGCATATCGGTTACGACGGGTGTCAGAAGATGTGGAATACCTTCATAAACAGATAATTCCAGCATCTTGGGGTCAATCAGAATAAGACGGGTCTGTTCGGGTGTAGTTTTATAAATAAGACTCAGAATAACCGCATTAATCGCGACTGATTTTCCTGAGCCGGTTGTTCCTGCTACCAGCGCATGGGGCATTTTTGCCAGATCAGACACAATTGGGCGGCCGCTGATATCTTTACCCAACGCGATGGTTAAGGGTGAAGTAGCATCGGCATAGGCTTGTGAGCTGAGAATCTCTTGTAATCGAACAATCTGCCGCTTGGGATTGGGAATTTCAAGTCCCATGCTGGTTTTTCCTGGAATAGTTTCGACTACCCGGATACTTGCGACAGATAAGGCGCGCGCCAGATCTTTAACCAGATTAATGACTTGATTGCCTTTTACGCCTACTGCCGGCTCAATTTCATAGCGTGTGATAACAGGACCAGGAAAGGCAGCGACTACTTTGACATCCACGCCGAATTCCTTAAGTTTCCGTTCGATCAAACGTGATGTGAATTCAAGCGTTTCCTTGGACAAAACTTCAAAATCTTTTTCAGGTTCATCTAATAAATGTAAAGGAGGCAAGGGTGAATCGGGTAAGTCAGAGAACAGGGATGTCTGCTTTTCTTTGAAGATGCGCTGAGATTTAATAATAGTCGTGGTTGGCAGCTCAATATGCAACAGAGGGCTGTCTTCTATGCGTTTTTTCTCATTCTCGACTATTTCTTCACGCATGCGTGATGCAATGATGCCTGCAAACTTGTCTTGTCTTGTTTGCCATAAGGTTTTTATGTATAGCAAAAGGATTTCAATATTTTCGCCAATTTTCTCAACAAAACGCACCCATGACAGCCCTGTAAATTGACTGAATCCTATGGCGATTAATATTAATAATGTCAGCGTTGCACCGGTAAAACCAAGTATCTGCGAGAAATGATGACTGATTGCACCGCCCAGCATGCCGCCCGGCATCAGCGGTAGTGATATGTTTAGGGTATAAAATCTAAGTGATTCAAGACCACTGCTAGCTGATAGCAGTAATAAAAAACCTGCGGCTGATAGTAGTAGAGAATGCCGATCAAAAATTCCGGCAACATCAATGCGTCGATAGCTCCAGTTAACCGCTGAAAGAAAGAAAGCAACCCACCACCATGCAGATACGCCAAATAAATACAGCAGCAGATCAGCCAGCCATGCACCCGCATGCCCGCCAGCATTCTGGATTTGATTAAAATCCCCACTATGTGACCAGCCAGCATCGCCGCGATCATAACTATAAAATATCAATATAAGATAGAGCGCAGCTCCCACCAGTATCAGCCAGCCTGATTCGCGGAGCAATCGGGCTACTCTGGGAGAAAATGAGTGACCACCTGACTTCTTGGCCATCGGTTTATTAATTAAACTCATGGGTATCTCAGAAACTCATTGTTTTATCATCTGATACACTGAATTATATAAGAGAATCTAAGGTAATTTCTTTAATGCATCTGTAAATACATTTTTATTATTGTTTCCGGGTGCAACTGATATCCGTCTTGAATAAGAAACAGAATTTTTCCGAGAAAAAGCAAAAGATGATATTAATCAGATCTTGATCGAGACAAAATCGCAGCTACTAAGGGTTTATCTTTACAGACAACTTGAGGCAAAGTCGAAACTTGATTTTTTCCATTACGTTTTGAAATTAAAAGCGCATCTTCTGCACGTTTACACAAATTTATTGGGTTATCGGTGCTTCTGAGCATGGCGATGCCCGTGCTTATCGTGATTTTATTTTCTGGATCTTTGTCTGCTTTAGCAGCAACTTTTTTACGAATGGCTTCGCATATTTCTTTTGCTTCAGATAAGTCTGTTTCAGGAAACAAAATGGCAAATACATCGATATCTATACGATAAAAGAGATCTGATGTCCTTATGTTGGTTTTGATATCTCTGGAGACTCTTTTGATGACGTCATCCGCATATCGGCTGTCATGGTTATCACTAAATATTTTAAAATGATCAATATCAACGATAGCGACAGATAAATCCCGATGATATCGCTCACATCTCAGTATTTCGGTATCCAGTTCAGTCTCAAAAGCATGTCTGTTTTTGTACCCGGTGACAGGATCAATCAATGTCTGAGTCATTAAGGCAGACATATCAATATTCGCCTTTTTGATTTTAGTAACCATGATTGCAGTGCTAACGATCAATAGTAAAGTAAGACCTCGATTAATCATTGCGGTTTCTATCGGCACCAAAGCGCCGGGAGACAGATAGAAACCCAGCACTGTAAACATCAATCCTAAAGAAGCGATTACGTAGGTAAATCGAGTCCCACTGATCCACAAGCTGCCAAATATGACAAGTGCATAAGGTACACCGGCAGCAACACCCAGTGGCAACTGTAAATCAATTAAAAAAATAAAGAGTGTTGCAGTTAATATGATTAAACCGTTGGCCTGGATCGTACAATCTCTGAACAAGAACTTCAGACCGGCCGTTACCGAGAAAGTTTGACTACGCATTTATATGATGAAGATCTATCTAAACGTGTGATTAATGTTTATTTTCTACAAATTTTAGAAACTAATCTTTATGTACAAATAGTACGTAGATTAAATGATAACAAGCCGATTATTATACATTTTTTAAATACAAAGGTTAAAAATTATCACATTGGAGCGTATAAAAATATAAGTCCTGGCGAATTAGCAGCTTACGCTAAACGAATAATACGAGTTCCCGCTAACCTGTCATGAAGAAACTGACGATCACGATCAAACAGTGCCCAGATAATTCCTGTACCAAACAGGAGAATTCCTACTAATGCGAGTAGATACCGTGTAATAGCCTGTTTTTTCGTTAAACTACTTCCATCAACGGATACAACACGCATTTTCCAGGTTTGCATAGCCAATGTCTGTCCACCATGTGTCCAAAACCAGATAAAGTAGTATCCCATAATAACAAGCAGATAGAACTGGAATAACGGTCTGAAATAAACAGCATTCGTGTCACGAAAAATAAGATGAAAAATAAAGCTGGCAATAAATAAAACCGCCAGTAAAAGAAGAGATTCATAAATCAGGCAGATGATTCGTCGCCAAAATCCAGGTGTTGTGTCTGTCATGTCTGAGTTAGATTGATAAGAGTAGTGGGCTATACGTAAACGTAAATATGTAATGGCTAAATGTCATTTCATGAACGATAGAAAAACCAAAGGGTATTGTATGCTGAAAAGTATTTCTATATAAACACCAAACGATGATTGATAATTATTATCGTTTGCGTTATAATAATTATTGGTTTAGCCTCGGTTTGTACATAGCGGACCAGACTTATACTCATTAACAAAAAAAGCAAAATCATTGGCGTATCTGGCCTGTTCTAAATCGAGTAAGCAAGAAGTTTGTCTGGATTTATATTCTGCAATGCAATCACTATCTCGGAAAAATATTGAGTATTTAGGGCCGCAACAACGCCTCATCTCATTACCCGGATTGCTGTTTGTTCTCTTGGTACACGCCGCATTGTTTTATTTTTTATGGAATCAGCGTTTAATCCCTCCTCCCGAACAAATGGTTACGTTGTTTGCTGATCTAATTACGTTACCAGCGCCAAATACCGCGCCCAAGGTTATACCCGAACCGCCGCCTGTTAAACTTCAGCCTGCAAAAAAACCTGTCATTATACCCAAACAGGAGCGTCTCGCAGCGAAAACACCTGTGGAACCTAAACAAGAGCATATTGAGCCGCTGCCAGAGCCAGAACCAGTGATGGAACAAGCTAAAGAAGCTGGGCCTGTAGCTGAAGCGCCCCCTACGCAAATGCAAACGGGACCCATTACATTGTCTTCAGAATTGTCTGTTTCCTGCCCTAAATTAACTGCGCCTGCTTATCCGGCTATTTCTCGCCGCATGGGTGAGGAAGGCAAATTAGTACTTCGCGTGGAGTTGGATGAAAATGGACGTATTGATGATGCGAAAGTCATTAATAGCAGTGGCTATGAACGCCTCGATGAGGCTTCATTAGCTGCAG
>ERZ1292640.3011-Hain-H43-02um-R1-3011-length-13283-cov-10_pt1 | contig 13283 bp, 8 predicted proteins | sample MGYA00564404_ERZ1292640 | MGnify/ENA primary metagenome ERZ1292640 (study PRJEB36523, sample SAMEA6512636) | groundwater metagenome | collected 2019-01-08 | study: AquaDiva: Metagenomics assemblies of 32 groundwater samples
TTGTTGCTAGCATTTAACGTAAATTATATGTATCGCGCCTAAGCGGGCATAGCTCAAAGGGAAATTCGTCTTGGACCTTGATATCTTCAAACCAAAAGCGCCGCCGCTTTTCGGGATGGACATCAGCTCTTCCTCGGTGAAGATGGTTGAGGTCGTCGATGCGGGGAAAGGGGCGCTGCGCGTCGAGCGGTATGTGATCGAGCCTCTGCCCAAGGACGCCGTGGTCGACGGCAATATTACCAACCTCGAAGCGGTGGTGGAAACGGTCAACCGTGGCTGGAAAAAACTGGCCACGCGCACCAAGAACGTGGCCATGGCGCTGCCTACGGCGGCGGTGATCACCAAGAAGGTCGTGGTCTCTGCCGGTCTGCGCGACGAAGAGTTGGGCATCCAGGTCGAAACCGAGGCCAACCAGTACATTCCCTTCGCGCTGGACGAGGTCAATCTCGACTACCAGGTGATCGGTCCCGCGGCCGCGAATGCGGAGGAGGTGGAGGTGCTGATCGCCGCCTCGCGCAAGGAAAAAGTGGATGACCGCGTGGCCGTGGCCGAGGCCGCCGGCCTGAAGGCCCTGGTCATGGACGTGGAATCCTATGCGGTCCAGACCTCGTTCGACCTGATAAAGAAGCAGTTCCCCAACGACGGCAAGGACCAGAACATCGCATTGGTCGATATCGGCGCCAATCTCATGAACGTCACCGTTTTGCGAAACGACCAGACGGTGTACACCCGCGAGCAGGCTTTTGGCGGCAGCCAGCTCACACAGGACATCATGCGCCAGTACGGCATGAGCCAGGAGGAGGCCGAGAACGCGAAGCGCAGCGGCGGCTTGCCCGATTCATACGAAACCGAAATTCTGCGCCCGTTCCTGGAAAATCTGGCGCTGGAAGTGCAGCGTGCCATGCAGTTTTTCTTTACCTCCACCCAGTACAACAGCATCGAGCACATTTTGCTCACCGGTGGCTCGGCCGTGATTCCGGGGTTGGAAGACATCGTCGGCTCCCGCTCGCAGGTCGATACCCGGGTGGCGAATCCGTTTGCAAGCATGCAGATATCCCCGCGCATCCAGCCGAAGAAACTGCTGGTCGACGCGCCCTCGATGATGGTCGCTTGCGGCCTGGCGATGCGGAGGTTCGATCCGTGATTCGCATAAACCTGCTGCCTTGGCGCGAAGCGCGACGCAAGGCCCACAATCTGCAGTTCTACATCCTGATGGGGATAGTCGCCGGCATCGCCGTCGGCATCGTCCTCCTGGGACATGGGTATTTTGCGACGCGCATCTCGGCTCAGACGGAACGCAACACCTTCCTCAAGGACGAGAACGCCAAGCTCGACAAGGAAATCGAGGAAATCAAGAAGCTGAAGGAGGAGATCCAGGCGCTGTTGTCGCGCAAGCAGGTGATCGAGACCCTGCAGGCCGATCGTGCACAGACCGTGTATTTGCTCGAACAACTGGTGCGGCAGACTCCGGATGGCGTATACCTCAAAGCGATCAAGCAGACGGGCCTCAAGGTCAACCTGATCGGCTACGCCCAGTCAAATGCACGGGTGTCGACCTTGATGCGCAACCTGGAAGCGTCGCCCTATCTGGTCAACCCTGAGCTGGTCGAGATCAAGGCGGTCATGGTCAGCAACAAGCGCCTGTCGGAATTCATCATGAATGTCGGCATCAAGCGCGAGCAGTCCGAGTCCGACGCTGCAAAGGGCGGGGCGGGCAAGGCGGGGTCGGGCAAAGCGGCGCCGGGCGGAGCGCCCAAGGCGGGCGCAGGCGGCGCAAAAAAGTAGGAATGGCCTGATGAATAATCTGCTTGATCAATTCAAATATCTCAATCCGCAAAATCCGGGGACCTGGCCGGTTCTGCCCAAGCTGCTCGCCTTGGTCGCGACCCTGGTGGTCCTGGTTGCCGCCGGGTATGTGGCCGACTGGCAGGGCCAGGTGGACCAGCTCGCGCTGGATGCCGAAAAAGAGATGAAACTGAAGGACGAATACAAGGGCAAGAAGCAACTGGCCGTCAACCTCGATCTGCACCGCCGGCAGCTGCGCGAAATCGACAGCTCTTTCGGCGCGCTGCTGAAGCAACTGCCCAACAAGTCGCAGATGGATGCGTTGCTGGTGGATATCAATCAGGCGGGCCTGGGCCGGGGTCTGCAGTTCGAACTGTTCAAACCGGCGGCACAGGAAAGCGTGAAGGATTTCTACGCCGAACTGCCCGTCAGCGTCCGGGTAACGGGCGGCTATCACGACATGGGACAGTTCGCGAGCGACATCGCGCAGCTGTCGCGCATTGTCACACTCAATGACATCGCCATCAGTCCAAGCAAGGACGGCAGCGTCCTGGCGATGGAAACGACTGCAAAGACATTCCGTTATCTGGACGAGGAAGAGGTGGCGAAACAGAAGAAGGCCGCCGCTGCAGCCAAAGCTCCAGCTAAAGCCGCGGCGGCGAAGAAATGAAAAACCTGGCCATCATCACCTCCGTGTTGTTTCTCGCCGCGTGCGGCGGCGACGAGCACCAGGATCTGAAGGAAGAGCTGAAAAACCTGACCAAGGACGCCCGTGGCCGCATCGAGCCGCTGCCGGTGGTGAAGCCCTACGAACCGGTACCGTACAAGGCCTTGGATCTGCCCGACCCCTTCGGTCCGGCCAAGATCGAACTCGCGATCGCGGCAGCCGCGAAAAGCAAAGGCGGTGGTGCGAATGCACCCAACCCCGCGCGGCCGAAAGAGCCGCTGGAGGCATATCCGCTGGAATCGCTGAAGATGGTGGGTACGCTGTCTCAGCGAGGAGTTACCTATGCCTTGGTGCGCGCCGACAGCAGCGTACATCGGGTAAAGGCAGGCAATTATCTGGGGCAGAATTTCGGCATCATCACCGGAATTACCGACAATCAAATCAACTTGAAAGAGTTGGTGCAGGATGCATCCGGGGATTGGACTGAGCGCAAGATCGCGCTGCAGATAGTCGAGGCAGAAGCGATAAAAGGAAAGTGAGGATCTCTATGGCTAAAATTCTCGGTGCAATCGGCTTCCTGACCGCATCCCTATGGGCAGTTCTGGCAATGGCGCAGACGCCGCCGAACAGCGTCGAAGCCTTCGACGTGTCGCAACAAAGCGGCAAGGTCATTGTCAAGCTTACGCTGAAGGCGGCGCTCAAGTCGCAGCCGGGGAGCTTCACCGTCGCCAACCCGGCGCGCATTGCGTTCGATCTTCCCAATACCGTGAACGGCCTTGGCCGCAGCGGCCAGAACATCGGCGAGGGAGACCTGGTGAGCATGAACATGGTGCAAGCGGGCGAACGCACGCGCATGGTGCTGAATCTGCGCCGGTCTGTCGCCTATGAAACCCAGGTTGAAGGCAAGAATCTGGTGATCGTTCTCGCCGGCGCGGCCCCGGCGAGCGGCGACGGGGCCGCGGTGACCCATTTCGTCGAAGACCGGCAGGTCGATGCGCATACGGTGCGCGACATCGATTTCCGCCGCGGCAAGGCCGGGGAGGGCCGTATCGTGGTCGATCTGTCCGATAGCTCGACCGGCATAGATATCCGCGTGCAGGGACAGAACCTGGTAATCGATTTCTTCAAGGCCTCGTTGCCGGACAAGTTGCGCCGGCGCCTGGACGTGACCGATTTCGGCACGCCGGTGCAGTCGATCAACACTTTCAATCAGGGCGAAAACGTGCGCATGGTGATAGCGCCCAAGGGCCAGTGGGAGCACAGTGCCTACCAGACCGACACCCAGTTCGTGATCGAGGTGAAGCAGATCATTCCCGACCCGAACAAGCTGGCGCAAGGCAGCAAGGCCGGCTTCAGCGGCGAGAAACTGTCGCTCAACTTCCAAAATGTCGAAGTGCGCAGCGTGCTCAACGTAATCGCCGATTTCACCGACCTCAACATCATCACCAGCGACGCCGTCGGCGGCAGCCTGACCCTGCGCCTGAAGGACGTGCCCTGGGACCAGGCGCTGCAGATCATCCTCGACACGCGCGGACTGGATATGCGCAAGAACGGCAACGTGGTATGGATCGCGCCGCGGGACGAACTTGCGACCAAGGAAAAGCTGATGCTGGAATCGCAGCAGCAGATCGGCGAACTCGAGGCGGTGCGCACGGAGAGCTTCCAGCTGAATTACCAGAAAGCGGCGGACGTGCAGACGCTGTTGAAGTCGCCAGGTCAGAACGTACTGTCCAAACGCGGCAGCGCGGTGGTCGACGCCCGTACCAACACCGTTTTCGTGCAGGACGTGCCGACCCGGCTGGAGGAGGTGCGCAAGCTTATCTCCCAGATCGACGTGCCGGTGCGCCAGGTGATGATAGAGGCGCGCATCGTCGAGGCAAGCGACACCTTCAGCAAGAACCTGGGCGCGAAGCTGGGATACAACAGCATCACGCCGGGGGGCGACCGCTTTCTCGGACCCAGCGCGCGCTACACGCTGGGCGGACAGCTGGGGCCCGTTCCTAATTCGACTTCGCAGCTAACGACAAGCGCATCCGGTGCGGCGGTGCCCATGGCAGGCGCGACCCCGACCAGCGCGGCGGCCGCGACGGACTCCTTCGCGTCACAGAACGTCAACCTTCCGGCCCAGGGCATCGGCGGTTTCACTCCCGGCGTGATCTCCACGATTCTGTTCAACAAGAATTTCACCCGCTTCATCACGATGGAGTTGAGCGCGCTCGAAGCGGATGGCAAAGGCAAGATCATTTCCAGTCCGAGGGTGCTGACCGGGGACAAGGTCGAGGCTTTGATCGAGCAGGGTACCGAGTTGCCGTACCAATCAGCGACTTCGAGCGGAGCCACCAGCGTGTCGTTCCGCAAAGCCAATCTGAGTCTGAAGGTGAAGCCGCAGATCACCCCGGACGGCAATATCATCATGACCCTGGACATCAACAAGGATTCGGTGGGTCAGGTGACTACGGCGGGTTTTGCCATCGACACCAAGCACGTCAAGACGGAAGTTCTCGTCGAAAACGGCGGCACGGTGGTGATCGGCGGCATATTCAGCCAGGACGAACGCACCACCACCACCAAGGTGCCGCTGTTCGGCGACATACCGGTGCTCGGCAATCTGTTCAAGAACAACAACAAGCAGGACAACAAGACTGAATTGTTGGTGTTCATCACGCCACGCATTGTTGACGACCGCCTCACCGTGCGCTGATTTTTTCTTCGCTGCGCGGAAAAGAGCCGGGAGACCGGCTCTTTTTTTTGGTTCCCGCGTTACCCGCCGCACATCGGCCCGCACGCCAACAAGCCCGCTTGCGGACTGGTTGTGCCTCCGCCCTGGACCAGCGCCTTCACTCACCCTACGCGAGCCCGGGAACAGGGGCGTACTGCTAGAATGGATAGGTGAATACCTCGGACAACATATTTCTGATCGGCCTGATGGGGGCGGGAAAAACCACGGTGGGCAGGCAACTCGCCGCAAGGGTGGGCAAGACCTTCCACGACACCGACCAGGAGATCGAACACCGCACCGGCGTGAAAATCGCGCTCATATTCGAGATCGAGGGCGAGGCCGGATTTCGTGCGCGCGAGGCGAAAGTGGTGGACCAGCTGACGCAGCTCTCCAACGTGGTGCTCGCGACCGGCGGCGGCGCGGTGCTCGATGCGGATAACCGCAAACACCTCGCCTGCCGCGGCTTGGTGGTCTATCTGCATGGCCAGCCCAAGGATCTGTGGAACCGCACCCGTCACGACAAATCGCGGCCATTGCTGCAGGACACCGACCCGCTGGAAAAACTGCAAAACCTCTACCAGCAGCGTGATCCCCTGTACCGCGAGATCGCGGACATCGTCGTCGATACGGGCCGCCAAAGCGCGCGCAACCTCCTCCTCCAGCTGCTCCCCCAAGTGCGTGAACGATGCAAACTCTCCGCGTAGATCTGGGCGAGCGCGCCTACCCTATCCACATCGGCGAACATCTGCTGTCCAGCGCCGGGCTGATCTTGCCGCAGCTGGACCTGCCCAGGGTCGCCATTGTCACCGATACGACGGTTGCGGCCTTGTATCTGCAACGGCTGGCGCAGGCCTTGCAGGCCGGCGGCGTGGAGATCGTGACTATCGTGCTCGAGGGCGGCGAGCGCTCCAAGGATTGGGCCACCCTGAACCGGATCTATGATGCGCTGCTCGGGCACCGCTGCGACCGCAAGACCACCTTGATCGCGCTCGGAGGGGGCGTCGTCGGCGACATTGCCGGCTTTGCCGCCGCGACCTACATGCGCGGCATACCCTTCATCCAGGCGCCGACGACGCTGCTCGCCCAGGTGGACTCTTCCATCGGCGGCAAAACCGGCATCAATCACCCGCTCGGCAAGAACATGATCGGTGCGTTTTACCAGCCGCGGATGGTGCTCGCCGATACCTCGGTACTGGAATCGCTGCCGCGGCGCGAACTCTGCGCCGGCATGGCGGAAGTCATCAAGCACGGCCTCATTCGAGACGGGGAGTTTTTTGTCTGGCTGGAACAGAATATGGAGAAGCTTCTCGCCTGCGACCAGCAGGCGCTGGCGCACGCCGTGCGCCGCTGCTGCGAGATCAAGGCCGCTGTGGTGGCCGAGGACGAGCGTGAGACCAGCGTGCGCGCCCTGCTCAATTTCGGCCATACCTTCGGCCATGCCATCGAGTCCGGCCTGGGTTACGGCAAGTGGCTGCACGGCGAGGCGGTGGCCGCCGGAATGGTCATGGCAGCGGAGCTGTCGCGGCGCATGGGCCTTATCAAGCGCGCCGACGTGGACCGCATCACCGCGCTGCTCGGGCGCGCCAGCTTGCCGATTGCCCCGCCCGGCATCGCCCCCGGACTCCTGCTGGAGCTGATGGGGGTGGACAAGAAGGCCGAGGGCGGCAAGCTGCGTTTCGTCCTGCTCGACGCCATCGGCGCCGCGTCGATTCGGACCGATATACCCACAGCCCCGCTGCAGCAGGTTCTGGCTTTCTCCGCCCCCGACTGAATCCGGGGCATCGCCGCATATCCCGCTCATCGCGGCGGTTAATCTCTTGAATTGAAAGCGGAGCCTAGGTAACATTACAGGTTCGGCCGGAAATCGTCGTGAGCTGATACCCGACCGTCCGGAGCCAATTTGCAGCCAGAGGTGCGAGCGTGACTGATCCTGCCCTATCCCTTATTCGTCCAGCGGCACAGGGCTTGTACGACCCTGCCAGTGAACATGACGCCTGCGGCGTCGGCTTTGTCGCCAACATAAAAGGCACCCGGAGCCACACCATCATCGAGCAGGGGCTGCTCATACTCAAGAACCTGGCGCATCGCGGCGCCGTCGGTGCCGATCCGCTGGAGAGCGACGGCGCCGGCATCCTGATCCAGATCCCGGACCGCTTTCTGCGCGACGAGATGGCGGCGCAGGGGGTGCAGCTGCCGCCCGCGGGCCAGTATGGCGTGGGCATGGTATTCCTGCCGCAGGAACCCGCTTCGCGCTTCGCCTGCGAACACGAAATCGAACGCGCCATCAAGGACGAGGGGCAGGTGCTGCTCGGCTGGCGCGACGTGCCGCGCGACAACTCGGGTCTGGCAGAGTCGGGCAGGAGGATCGAGCCGGTCATCCGTCAGGTGTTCATCGGCCGCGGCGGCGACGTGACCGTGACCGACGCCCTCGAGCGCAAGCTCTACATCATCCGCAAGTCTTCGGGCCACGCCATCCAGGCGCTGCGCCTCAAGCACGGCAAGGAGTTCTATGTGCCGTCGATGTCGGCGCGCACGCTGGTCTACAAGGGTCTGCTGCTCGCCGACCAGGTCGGCAGGTATTACAAGGACCTGCAGGATCCGCGCCTGGTGTCGGCGCTGGCGCTGGTCCACCAGCGCTTCTCCACGAATACGTTTCCGACCTGGGACCTGGCCCACCCGTTCCGGCTGATTGCCCACAACGGCGAGATCAATACCCTGCGCGGCAACGTCAACTGGATCCGCGCGCGGCAGCAGGCCATTTCCAGCCCGATACTCGGCGCCGATCTGAACAAGATCTGGCCGCTGATCTATCCGGGCCAATCCGACTCGGCGTCGTTCGACAACGCGCTCGAGCTCCTGGTGATGGGAGGCTACTCGCTCGCGCACGCCATGATGCTGCTGATTCCCGAGGCGTGGGAGAAGCACAACACGATGGATGCCAGCCGGCGCGCCTTCTACGAATACCACGCCGCGATGATGGAGCCCTGGGACGGGCCCGCGGCGGTCGCCTTCAGCGACGGCCGCCAGATCGGCGCCACCCTGGACCGCAACGGATTGCGGCCCGCGCGCTACATCGTCACCGACGACGAGCTGGTGGTCATGGCCTCCGAAGCGGGCGTGCTGCCGATCCCCGAGGAAAAGATCGTCAAGAAGTGGCGCCTGCAGCCGGGCAAGATGTTCCTCATCGACGTCGAGCGCGGGCGTATCGTCGACGATAAGGAACTGAAGGAAACGCTCGCGGCGGCAAAGCCCTACAGCGAGTGGATCGAGCGCATCCGCATCCGGCTCGACGACGTGCGGAGCGAGAAACAGGAACCCGAGCGCTCGGAGGTGCCCCTGCTCGATCGCCAGCAGGCTTTCGGCTATACGCAGGAGGACGTCAAGTTCCTGATGCTGCCGATGGCGGCAGCGGGGGAGGAGGCCATCGGTTCCATGGGCAATGACTCGCCTCTCGCGGTGCTGTCGGGCAAGAACAAGACCCTGTACCACTATTTCCAACAGCTGTTCGCGCAGGTGACCAACCCGCCGATCGACCCGATCCGCGAAGACCTGGTGATGAGCCTGGTGAGCTTCATCGGCCCGAAGCCGAACCTGCTGGGCATCGACGAGATCAATCCGCCGATCCGCCTCGAGGTCGGCCAGCCGGTGCTCGACTTCTACGAGATGGACAAGATCCGCCACATCGATCGCAATACCGAAGGCAAATTCAGGTCCTTCGAGCTCGACATCACCTATCCGGTGGTTTGGGGCAACGAGGCGATCGAAGCGCGACTCGCCAGCCTGTGCGCTCAGGCCGAGGACGCGGTGCGCTCGGGCTACAGCGTCATCATCATCTCCGACCGGCGCCTGGACCGCGACAATGTCGCGATTCCGGCCTTGCTCGCGCTGTCGGCGGTGCACCAGCACCTGGTCGGCAAGGGTCTGCGCACCAGCGCGGGATTGGTCGTCGAAACCGGCTCGGCGCGTGAAGTGCATCACTTTGCCCTGCTTGCCGGCTACGGCGCGGAAGCGATCCATCCCTATGTCGCGCTCGAGACCCTGCTCAATATGCAGGGCCTGCTGCCCGCCGGCATCGACGGCGACAAGGCGATCAGGAATTTCGTCAAGGCCATCGGCAAGGGCCTGCTGAAGGTAATGTCGAAGATGGGCATTTCGACCTACATGTCCTACACCGGCGCGCAGATCTTCGAGGCGGTGGGCCTGTCGCGCGAGCTGGTCGACAAATATTTCACCGGCACCGTGTCCAACATCGAGGGCATCGGCCTGTTCCAGGTGGCAGAGGAGGCGATCCGCCTGCACCATCAGGCATTCGGGTCCGACCCTCTGCTGGCCAATGCGCTCGACGCCGGCGGCGAATACGCGTTCCGCATGCGCGGCGAGGAGCACATGTGGACGCCCGACGCGATCGCCAAGCTGCAGCATTCGACCAGGCAGGCGAATTTCACGACCTACAAAGAGTACGCGCGGATCATCAACGATCAGTCCAAGCGCCACATGACGTTCCGCGGCCTGTTCGAGTTCAAGTTCGGCGAACTGCCGCCGGTTCCGCTGGAGGAAGTCGAGCCGGCGACGGAGATCGTCAAGCGCTTTGCCACCGGCGCGATGTCGCTGGGCTCGATCTCGACCGAGGCGCATACGACGCTCGCCATCGCGATGAACCGCATCGGCGGCAAGTCGAATACCGGCGAAGGCGGCGAGGATCCCAGGCGCTACGCTGTCGCGAAGTCCGGGGAAACGCTCGCCTCGCGTCTCGGCCGGCACAACGTCGAGCGCGATCTCGCGCTTAACCAAGGCGACTCGCTGCGCTCCAAGATCAAGCAAGTCGCCTCGGGCCGCTTCGGCGTCACCGCGGAGTATCTGGCGAACGCCGACCAGATCCAGATCAAGATGGCGCAGGGCGCGAAGCCCGGCGAGGGCGGCCAATTGCCCGGACACAAGGTGTCGGACTACATCGCGCAGATCCGCTTCTCGGTGCCCGGGGTCGGCCTGATTTCGCCGCCGCCGCATCACGATATCTATTCGATTGAGGATCTGGCGCAGTTGATCCACGACCTGAAGAACGCCAATCCCAGTGCATCGATCAGCGTCAAGCTGGTATCCGAGGTCGGCGTAGGTACGGTGGCGGCAGGCGTGTCCAAGGCCAAGTCCGACCACGTCACCATCTCCGGCCACGACGGCGGCACCGGTGCGTCGCCCTGGTCGTCGATCAAGCACGCGGGCACGCCGTGGGAGCTGGGACTGGCCGAGACGCAGCAGACGCTGGTATTGAACCGCCTGCGCGGCAGGATCGCGGTGCAGGTCGACGGCCAGATCAAGACCGGGCGCGACGTGGTGATCGGCGCCATGCTCGGCGCCGATGAATTCGGTTTCGCCACGGCACCGCTGGTGGTCGAGGGCTGCATCATGATGCGCAAGTGCCATCTGAACACCTGTCCAGTAGGGGTGGCCACGCAGGATCCCACGTTGCGCCGGAGATTCCAGGGCAAGCCCGAGCACGTGGTCAATTACTTTTTCTTCGTCGCCGAGGAGGCGCGGGAGATCATGGCCCGGCTGGGCGTGCGCAGCGTGAACGAGTTGATTGGCCGCTCCGACCTGCTCGAAATGAAAAGCGGCATCGAGCACTGGAAAGCCAGGGGGCTGGACTTCTCTCGCGTGTTCTACCAGCCGCAGATCGGCGCCGAGGTCGCGCGTTACCAAAGCGAGAAGCAGGATCACGGCCTCGCGGGCGCGCTCGACCACCGGCTGATCGAAATTGCCAGACCTGCGCTGGAGCACGGCAAGAAGGTCGCGATAGACATGCCGATACGCAACGTCAACCGCACCGTCGGTACCATGTTGTCGTGGGAAGTCGCGCGGCGCTATGGCCATGCCGGCCTGCCCGATGACACCATCCATATCGGCTTCGCCGGCAGCGCCGGGCAGAGCTTCGGCGCCTTCCTCGCGAAGGGGATCACGCTCGACCTCGTCGGCGATACCAACGATTACTGCGGCAAAGGGCTCTCCGGCGGCCGCATCGTGGTGCAGCCTTCGGCAAAGTTCCGCGGCGAACCGACCGAGAACATCATCGTCGGCAACACCGTGCTCTACGGCGCGATTGCAGGCGAAGCGTATTTGCGCGGCGTCGCCGGCGAGCGCTTCGCGGTGCGCAACTCCGGCGCAAGCGCGGTGGTCGAGGGCACCGGCGACCACGGCTGCGAGTACATGACCGGCGGCACGGTGGTGGTGCTGGGGGTGACCGGACGCAATTTTGCCGCCGGCATGTCCGGCGGCATCGCCTATGTGCTCGACGCGGACGGCACTTTCGCGCAGCGCTGCAACACGTCCATGGTGCAAATGGAGCCAGTGCTCGCCGAAGCGGAGCAGGAGGGCAAGCTCGCGCGGGGTCTCTGGCATCTTGGGCAGGCCGACGAAACACTGATCAAGCGCCTGGTTGAGAACCACGCCAGGTATACCGGCAGCGTCAAGGCGGCCAAGGTGATCGAGGGCTGGGCCGCGTATCGCGGCAAGTTCGTCAAGATTTTCCCGCACGAATACCGGCGCGCGCTTGGCGACCTCGCCGCCAAGGGCGGCAAGCTGGCGGCGTAACGTTCATTCAGCGCAGCGGCGCGGCGTTCGCGGGGACGGCGGCAAGACGATTTCCCGACGCGCTCCGCGCCTTTGCCACAAATCACCTGATTTCGGACTTAAACCTATGGGCAAGATAACCGGTTTCATGGAGTTCCAGCGGCTGCAGGAGGGGAGCGAAGCCCCCGAGTCGCGCAAGCGGCATTACCGCGAGTTCGTGCGTCACTTGTCCGACCAGGAGGCCGGCATACAGGGCGCGCGCTGCATGGACTGCGGCACGCCGTTCTGCACCAGCGGCTGCCCGGTCAACAATATCATTCCGGACTGGAATGACCTGGTCTACAAGCAGAACTGGCGCGAAGCGCTGGAGGTTTTGCACTCGACCAACAATTTCCCCGAATTCACCGGCCGCGTCTGCCCGGCGCCGTGCGAGGCCGCCTGCACGCTGAATATCAACAACGACCCGGTGGGCATCAAGTCGATCGAGCACGCGATTATCGACAAAGGCTGGGAGATGGGCTGGGTGCAGCCGCTGCCGCCCATGCGCAAGAGCGGCAAGAAGGTGGCGGTGATCGGTTCCGGCCCGGCCGGCCTCGCCTGCGCGCAGCAGCTGGCGCGCGCCGGGCACGACGTCACCTTGTTCGAAAAGAACGGCCGCGTCGGCGGCCTGCTGCGCTACGGCATTCCGGACTTCAAAATGGAAAAGCACCTGATCGACCGGCGCGTCGAGCAGATGCGCTCCGAGGGCGTCGAGTTCAAAACAAACCAGACAGTGGGCGGCGGCGGGAAGGGTGCGCTGCCGGCGGCAAAACTGCTGCAGGAATTCGACGCCCTCGTCATGTCGGGCGGGGCCGAGCATCCGCGCGACCTGCCCGTCCCGGGGCGCGAACTCAAGGGCGTGCATTTCGCCATGGAATTTCTGCCGCAGCAGAACAAGGTGGTGGCGGGCGACCAGGTCGCCCCCCAGATCACGGCGACCGGCAAGCACGTGGTCGTGATCGGCGGCGGCGACACCGGCTCGGACTGCGTCGGCACCTCCAATCGCCAGGGCGCGGCGTCGGTGACGCAGTTCGAGTTGCTGCCGCAGCCGCCCGAGCAGGAGAACAAACCTCTGGTGTGGCCTTACTGGCCGACCAAGCTGCGCACCTCCAGTTCGCACGAGGAAGGCTGCGAGCGCGACTGGTCCGTCGCGACCAAGCGCTTCGAGGGCGCCGGCGGCAAGGTGAAAAAGCTGGTTGCCGCCCACATCGAGTGGAAGGATGGAAAGATGGTCGAGGTACCCGGCACCGAGTTCGAGCTCGAGGCCGACCTGGTGTTGCTCGCGATGGGTTTTCTCGGCCCGGTGCAGCAGGGATTGATCGACGAGCTCGGTCTCGCGAAAGACGCGCGCGGCAACGTCAAGGCGGGCACCGAGGGCCCCGGTTGCTACGCCACTTCCAATCCCAAGGTGTTCGCCGCGGGTGACATGCGCCGCGGCCAATCGCTGGTGGTGTGGGCGATACGCGAAGGGCGCCAATGCGCGCGCGCGGTGGACGAGTTCCTGATGGG
>ERZ1292640.3014-Hain-H43-02um-R1-3014-length-13276-cov-14_pt1 | contig 13276 bp, 13 predicted proteins | sample MGYA00564404_ERZ1292640 | MGnify/ENA primary metagenome ERZ1292640 (study PRJEB36523, sample SAMEA6512636) | groundwater metagenome | collected 2019-01-08 | study: AquaDiva: Metagenomics assemblies of 32 groundwater samples
ACCGTCTACAGGCGCCTATCAACATCCGATAGGCCACATTCACATGCTCCTCGCTAGGCGAAATATAACTGGGTACAATGTTTCGCCGTCGCTCGGATATTGTGAATGTGATTACACATTCACATGCTCCTCGCTAGGCGAAATAAAAAACCCTGGCCTTAAGGGAGAGTAAAAGGCCAGGGTATCGCACGGCGGAGGCGGCAACTCTTAGCAACTCGTAAGGAGGTAAACTAAAGGCTGACCCGTTGCATGCCAAAGACCAAAGGGAGGATTTGGAATCGGCGTTCGGGATAGTACACGCTTGCGCTTGCGAAAAATCTGTGAAGCAAACAACTTCGTCTATGATAATACAATATTTCAAATTTAGCAAGTCCAAAAAACAATTCACCATGCGGACCTGTCCCGTAGCGAGTAATCTCTGCTACGGGATTGCATTTTTTATAGATTGATGTAGTATGTATTACATATTCCTTGCCTTTTGGCAGGGTTTTTAGAGTCTTTTTGTAATTAACAAATGGCTACAATAAAAAAACAATTGAATACGAAAGAATTCGCCGTTATCGCGACAGGGGGAAAACAATATAGGGTTTCCGCCGGCGATACTCTAAAAATAGAAAAACTGTCCGGTGAACCGAAGGTTGGCGATACGGTTTTTTTTGACAAAGTGCTTTTGACTGACGACGGCAAGAAAAGCACCGTGGGAACTCCGCATATTGACGGCGCCAAAGTGGAAGCCGAACTTAAAGAAATTGGCAAAAACAAAAAAATAAATGTGGTTAAATATCTGCAGAAAAGCCGTTACCTGAAAACTCGCGGACACCGCCAGCCGTATATGAAAATCGAGATTACGAGAATAAATTAAAAATTTTTAAATATAGTCTCCTATGACAGAGATCCACGCAATATCCGATGTTGCACGGGCTTACGGCAAACTTTCACATGCCAAACTGTCTTTATCTTGATCAAGTCTGTGTATGTCATTAGTGGCGCCACCGCACGCTTCGTAGACCGCTTGTGCTTCGGCATGAGTAGAAAAGTTGGGGCAATTATAGGCATTGTAATTGCATATATATTTCCCCGTAATCGCTGGAGCAGACGTCTGTATCGGCATTACACTTTTTGTCGTAGCCCTTGGCGTTATATTGATCGTGGGAGTTTTTATTGCTTCTGTATCAGCATTTGTTGTTCCCCCCACTATTGGCACAACCGTGGGTGTTGTATTTTTCGTTGAACAAACACCTTCGGCCCACAGCCCTTTTCCCTGCATTTGCGCTTCACGTTGAGCTTGTTTGAATTTACTTTGGTATTTGTATGGAAAATTATAAGTGTATTCATATGCGTAGCCTTCTTCAATCATGTATTTGTTAAAGTTGAGACCATTTTCAAAAAATACATAGGCGAGTAATCTACCATACTTATCTCGTTCTCCTTGTGAAGGATCTTTTTCAATCCTTATTTTTTGTCCCGCAAGAAGTCGCTTTGCTTTATTTGATGCTTCTTTACCGAAACACTGCACTGATTTTCTTGGGTCAACCGTTTCGGGTGTATTGATACCAATGAGACGGATCGTAGTAACGGTGCCGTTAATATTTACGCTTAATGTATCACCATCTACCACTTTTACCACAGGATACAAATCTGATTTTTGTGCAGACTTTTCATTAGTAATAGTTATTACTTTATGACTATCAGAATTTACTACTTGTGTTTGTAGAGCAGGTTGTGGAAGAGTTTCCTTAAACCAGGTAAGTGGATTCCACCATGCGGCAAAAGTAACTTGTGGGGCGATAAGTCCAATTATCACCAACGAGATTAAAAAAAATTTCATATTATTACGGTTCGAGACTAATTCCTGTTCTTTAGCGCATTTCCAAGAGTATCCGCGTCGGAATATTCAAGCTCAAGACCGGTGGAGAAACCGCGGCCGAGAGTTGAGATTTTGAAGCCGTATTTTGTGGAGAGAGGTTCAAGAGTTTTTCTCACGTACTGGGCGGTGTTATCGCCTTCTGCCGTAAGAGAAAAAGCCAGTATTGTTTCTTTTAATATTCCGGCAGTTCCGTCCCTTTCTATTCTTGCAATCAATTCTTTTATGCGGATTTTTTCAGTCGGGTCTTTTTCTAAAATTGGAATAACGCCGCCCAAGATAAAGTATCGCCCTTCGTAGGCCCCGCTTTTCTGCACGGTTTCAAGATCCATATCTTTTTCCACGAGAAGCAGAGTCCCTTCCGTTCCGGCCGGTTTTTCGCAAACGGGGCAGATTTTTTTTCCTGCGTCATTTTGAAAAAAACGAAAACATTCCGCGCATTGAGCGGAGTCTTTCTTAAGAGCAATCAAAAGTTCGGCCATTTCTTTGGTAAAGCCATTTCTTTCTTTCAGCAGAAAATAAACAAAGCGTTTGGCCTGCCTTCCCCCGATGCCGGGGAATTTGCGAAAATATTCTTCAAGTTGCTCCGAAGTGTTCATTTATTTAATCAAGAACTTTAATAATGACGAAACTTTGCCTATAGGCAAAGTTTCGTCATCCTAATAAGTTAGAAATCTTTGTTCCCTAGTTCTTCAAAATCTCCTTTCTCCACAGACAGAAAAGTGGCCTTTTTGTCATCAAAATAAAGTTCTACTTTTCCGGTCGGGCCGTTTCGGTGTTTTTCAATCAAAATTTCGGCGATATTCGGCTTCTCGGAATTTTCGTTGTACTTGTCGTCGCGGTGGATGAACATAACCACATCGGCGTCCTGCTCGATTGAGCCGCTGTCGCGCAGGTCGGAAAGGCGCGGCTTGCCCCCGCGAGCCTCAACCGCGCGGGAGAGTTGTGAGAGGGCAAGGACCGGCACATCAAGCTCTCTGGCCAGGTTTTTGAGCGACCTGGAGATTTCGGTAACTTGATTTACCATTGAGTCGTAGTTTTTGCCGGGAGTCATCAGTTGCAGGTAGTCAACGACAATAAGGCCGAGGCTGTGTTCGCTTTTCAATCTTCTTGCCACCGAACGCATTTTGACGATATTGTTGCCGGGCTGGTCGTCTATGTATATGGGCGCCTTGGAGAGTTTGTCCAGTGCGTCGCGAAGTTTGGAAAATTCATCGTCCATTGAAAGCTTGCCCACGCGGAGTTTCCACGCGTCCACGCGGGATTCGGCGGCCAGCATTCTGTCCACAAGTTGTTGAGAGCTCATTTCAAGGGAGAAGATTCCAACGGGGATATTGTGAAGAGTGGCCGCTTGACGGGCGATATCGAGAGCAAGGGCGGTTTTGCCCATGGAAGGGCGGGCGGCAAGTATCACCAAATCCGATTTCTGGAATCCGGCCAGTTTCAAATCAAGATCGGCAAATCCCGACGGCACTCCGCGAAGTTTGGACCCCGCTTTGTGCAAGCGGTCTATTCTTTCCCAAGCTTCTTCCAAGGTGTCTTTCAGGTGGACAAATTTGTGCGTTTTTTGGAAATTGGTAACGCCAAAAATTTTTTTCTCCGCTTCATCCAAAATATTTTCAAGCTCAATCGCCTCATTGAAGCCGAGTTCGGAAATGTGGTCCGCCGCTTCAATCAATTTTCGCATAATGCTTTTTTTATGAACGATATTCGCGTAATAGGCGATGTTTGAGGAAGAAGGGACGGAGTTGGCCAATTCGGAGAGATAAGAATTTCCCCCAACTTGCTCAAACTGTTTGTTTTCTTTCAGTTTGGCCGAAACGGAAAGCAAATCTATGGGCTCGCTTTTCCCAAGCAAGGCGAGCATGGCTTTGTAAATTACGCGATGTTTGTCGGCGTAAAAATCGTCCGGGTCTATGGTGTCTATGACTTCATGCACGGAATCCGGTCGGAGCATTATGGAGCCCAAAAAAGCCTTTTCCGAATCTAGATTTTGAGGGGGGATGCGAAGATTTTTTGCCATATATTGTCGTATTCTAGCACAAGCCAAATACCCCAAAAATCTTTGAATAGGGAAAAACCTGTGTCTAAGTTGTGCACAGCCGGTATCGCTGGACATTTTTGTACTTTTGTGCTAAAGTTAAAAAGGTTAATCGGGCAATAGTTAAACAGTAAAGAGTAAAGGAGGTTGCAAAATGTTTAATCAGTCAACGGCACCGGCGCACAAAGTAATCTCAAGAATTCCCGTGCCCGGCAGAAAAGTCGTGAAATTCAAGTTCAATATTACGGAGGCCGCGCGCGAAAAAATAGCGGCCGTTGCCTTTCTCGGTTGGTATATTTTGGTAGCCGCCGGGGCCATCACAGCCGCCATCGGTATTTACGCGGTTTACGCAAAGTGGCCGACCTATGGTTTCGTGTCCAACCTTTGCCGTTATTTTGCCAGCTAATCGGCAAGGGAAAAATGAAAGCCCCGTTTCAGCGGGGTTTTTTATTTTATATTTTTGAAATTTTTCTAAACTATTAAACCCATACGACAAATTTGACTATTTATACATAAAACGGTATTTTTCAAACAGAGAAAAGGATAGAAATTACTTATTCCGACTATAATTTGATATCCAACGGTGTTTGAAAGGAAAGACCAATGGGCACAAAGGAAACTTGTCTCAAAACTATTGATTTTCCCGCCCTTCGAATTGTGTCCCCGCGCATTCAATATCCAGGTGACATCGCTTTCCGCGTTCAGGATAGGTTCGTGGAATATAAATCCGAGCAAAAGGACGGAATGATGGTCCAGGTTCAAGTCAGGTATTTGAGCGACGAATGGAAGGCCTCGTTTGCCAACCTGGAGGTTCCAACGACCACCGCTTGCGATTTAGAGATGCACGAACTCATCTTGGATTTATACGGCAAGCAAATTACCGATGGAATCGGTGGTAGTATTGAAACCAATCCGGCGATCATGTGGTGGATGATTGAGAACGATCATTTACTGAAGGGTAAAACGTACTACTTCTACATGGTCGACGAGAACCATATCCTCCGCGAAGTTTGCGTGACTTGGGGAGGTTATTGGGGTTTCTTCCCGAGTTACCTGAAGTACCCGGGGCGAAACGCCGGAGGCGGGTATGTCGTATGTCGCAAGCGGCATAAACCAAAAGAGAGACCAGCAAATTAAGCATCCGTCTGGGTAGTCGTGAAGCATCCAGAGGACTTTGCCAGTGATTTACTATAATGGCCAGTGCATTTCGCACTGGCTATTTTTATTTCGTCGAGTGAGGAGCGCGTGGAAATGTAATCATTTACACAGCGTCCGAGCGAAGACGAATTAAAGGTTAATACCTCACAGCTTGCTGTGAGAGCGTGCGAGCGAAGCGAGCTCCGATAATACCTCGGGGCTTGCCCCGAGGAACCTTTATTTGTCTTTCAGTAACTTTTTAGTCTGTCCTCTCTATTTTAATTTTCTCAATAAGAAAGCGGTCGCTTTCTTATTGAGAAAATTACTTTTTGATTATTTTAAATCCATCTTCAGTATCCTTGAGCTCATACCCCCTAGCTTCAATGTTACGGCGGAGTTCGTCGGAGAGGCGCCAGTTTCTTTTTTCACGCGCCGCCTCGCGTTTTTTGGCAAGTTCCATAATATCCTTAGGGATTTCTTCAAGGTGAAGATTTTTCAGGTTCAAGCCAAGCACTTCGTCAAAACAAAGAATTGTCGTTTTTTTGTTTTCAGGCAATACCTCCGGGTCTCGGACGAGTTCCCAGAGAAGGGCGATTACTCTTGGCGTGTCCAAGTCGTCGGAAATAAAACTTTCAAACTCCGCTTTGTAGGCTATATCAACCTTCCCTCCATCGGGAAGCTCGGCCACAAATGATTTTAATTTTTCAAAAGCATTTCGAGCTCCCAAAGACGCCTCCCAAGTAAAATTGACCAATGTGCGATAGTGAGCGGTGAGCAGCCAATAACGATAGGCGAGCGGTTCAATTCCATTTTTCGCGATGTCCGCCAGTGTGTAAAAATTCTGGAGCGACTTGGACATTTTTTTATCATCTACCAGTATGAAATTGTTGTGCATCCACAAATTGACAAAAGTCTTGCCGGTTGCCATTTCAGACTGGGCGATTTCGTTCTCGTGGTGCGGGAAAATCAAATCAACGCCACCGGTGTGTATATCAAATGTTTCGCCAAATGCGTTCATAGACATGGCCGAACATTCTATATGCCAGCCCGGACGGCCTTTGCCAAACGAAGCGTCCCAAACAACATCGCCGTCGTTTTCCGTATAAAATTTCCACAAAGCAAAATCTTGCGGATTTTCTTTATCATACTCATCATTTTTAATCCGTTCTCGTGTTTCGTTACCCAATGAAATTTTTGCCAAGTCGCCGTATTTTTCATACTTATTGATAGAAAAGTAAATCCCGTCGCTTCCTTTGTAAGCAACGCCTTTATCAAGCAGTGTTTGAATAAGCTTAATCATAAGCTCCACATTCTCCGTAGCCCGAGGTAATTGCGGAGGTTTTTTGACATTAAGGGCAGCTAAATCATCGAGAAAAGCTTTTTCATATTTTGCCGTCAGTTCGGATAGCTTGATACCTTCGTCCAGGCTTCGCCTGATGGTTTTGTCGTCAACATCGGTAATGTTCATTACTTGGCGAACTTCATAGCCCAAGTGCTCAAAAGTCCTGCGTAAAATATCGTCCAGAATAAAAGCCCGAACATTCCCGATATGAGCATAGCCATAAACCGTCGGACCGCAATGATACATGGAAACAACACCGGGCGTAATCGGCTTGAACTCTTCTTTTTGGCGAGTGAGAGTGTTGTAGAATTGCATAGCGTTTAGCGTGGAGCGTTTAGCGTTTAGTTAATTAAGAATTTTAGCTACTCACTAAACCCTAACCGCTAATCGCTAAACGCTGTTTTATCACAGCCATTTTTTCCACTTGGAAACCGCGTACATTATTATGGCGGCTACCCCCATAACTTCCAATACCGTAAAAAATGCGCCGGGCTGATCCATAAAGGGAACATAAGTTGAACTTATGCCGAATATTTGTCCCACGATAGAAACCGGCAGGAGTATGGCCGCCAGTACCGCGAGAGCTTTCATTGTCTTGTTTATCTTGCTTGAAAGCAGGGAGTCGTTTGTATTCCAAAAATCCATTAGAGTTTCTTTGTGGCCGTCCAAAATGCTTGCGACCTCGTAGGCTTCCCCGGAAATAGCCTTGGCGTAAAAGGCGAACTTTTCTCCGAAGAGGTCTCTGGCCGCGGCCTCAAAAGAGTTTAAAACATCTTTATGAAATCTGATTGCCTGTTTGAAATTTATAAGCTTGTGATTGACGTTTGAAATTTTTTCAACCATTAGGCCTTCATTGCCGGAAAAAATTTCGCTTTCAATCGTTTCCAGCGTTTTCCTGACGATATTTAATTCCGAGGAGAGGTTCTTGTACAGTTCGCGGATTATGTAAAAAAACAAAAATCCGGCATGTTCACCCAAATTGCTTTTTTCCAGTATGGAATTAACCTCAAACATTTTGGAAAATTCCAGAAGCGAGTCTACTGTTTCGTAATGAACGGTTATTAAAAAATTTTTTCCGACCACAAAATCAATTTCTTGAGAAGTTTTATCGCCATGACTATGGCTTACGGTAGGGAAGTGAAGGACCAGATATATCTGGTTTCCATAATAATCAACTTTGGGGCGAATGGTTTCGCTCAAGAGATCTTCGGCCACTAGCGGATGGATATCGTATGATTCCATAACGCCCCTGACCTCTTCCTTTGTCGGCGATTCCAAATCAATCCAAGTGAGCCTGTTGTATGTGAGTTTTTTTAGCATGATGTGTTTGATTATTTTTTATTTCGTCGAGCGAGGAGCGCGTGGGAGCGAGTACGCTCACACAGCGTCCGAGCGACTTTGTTTTATTCATAAAACAAGAAGTACTCCTGTGGTGCGAAGACGAAACATTGTACCCAGTTATATTTCTTTGTATTATACCGCAGCAACCTTTTTATCCAAAGGGGGGTTACAATTACTTTTTATGGCTTGTAACCCGAAGTTCGTAGCCCGTAAGTTTCAAGCTACAAGTTTTATTTCGCCTAGCAAGGAGCATGTGAATGTGTAACCACATTCACAATGTCCGAGCGACTTTGTTTTATTCATAAAACAAGAAGTACTCCTGTGGTGCGACGGCGAATCAAAGGTTCAATACCTCGCAGTTTGCTGCGAGAAAGCGCGAGCAAAGCAAGCTCCGATAATACCTCGGGGTAATCCCCGAGGAACCTTTATTTTATGTTTTACAATTTATGTTATAATATCCTTCATATGTTTTCCGAAAATCGGAAATTTTTAATTTCCTCGGCTATAATTGGCGTTTTTATTTTTGCCGGCGGTTTTGCCGGCGGTTATTATTTTGGAAAAGACAGAGGCGTTGACATTGAAAGAGTAAATTTACTGAACAAAGAAACGGATATTATTACGGCTTCAAGTACGGTTGACTTCGCTCCCTTTTGGAAAGCTTGGAATATTTTGAACGAAAGGTATGTTTCAAATAAAGATTTGCCCGGTGACCAAGAAAGAGTCTGGGGGGCCATTTCCGGACTGGCTAATTCAATGGGCGACCCATATACGGCCTTTTTCCCGCCAGCAGAACTGAAGTCATTCGAAGAAACAATAAGCGGAGAATTTAGCGGAGTTGGTATGGAAGTCGGAACTCGAGACAAATCAATCGTTGTTATTTCTCCTCTCAAGGACACTCCGGCTTACAAAGCCGGCATAAAAGCCGGAGACAGAATATTAAAGATAGACGAAGCTCCAACGAATGATATGTCGGTGGAAAAAGCTGTCGGTCTTATCCGAGGGAAGAAAGGAACAACCGTAGCCTTGTCTATTTGGAGAGATGGACTCAAAGAACCGCTTGACATAAAAATAGTTCGCGAAACAATACAGATTCCAACCATAGATACGGAAAAAAGACCCGACGGGATTTTTGTCGTAAAATTGTATAGTTTTACGGCCACATCGCCGAATCTTTTCAGAGAAGCCTTGCGCGATTTTGTTTTGTCCGGCGATGATAAGCTTTTGATTGATTTGAGAGGCAATCCGGGCGGGTATCTTGAAGCGTCGGTAGATATGGCAAGTTGGTTTTTGCCGGCGGGCAAAGTTGTCGTTCGCGAAGATGCCGGCAAAAATAGCGAAGGAACTGTGTATAGAAGCAAGGGATATAATATATTCAACGACAAGCTAAAACTGGTGATTTTAGTCAACAAAGGTTCGGCTTCCGCGTCGGAAATATTAGCGGGAGCATTGTCCGAACACGGAGTGGCCAAGCTGATTGGGGAAAAAACGTTTGGCAAAGGGTCGGTGCAGGAGCTTATAAAGATTACCCCGGAAGCCTCGCTTAAGGTGACTATTGCCCGCTGGCTCACGCCGAACGGACTATCTATTTCGGAAGGGGGGCTTAAGCCGGAAGTTGAGGTTATCCCGACAGACGAGGATATCAAAAACAATCGCGATCCGGTTATGGAGAAAGCAATTGAGCTTCTGCTCAATAACAAATAACTTATAACTTATAACAAATAACAAAATGCGAGTAATACTTTTGCGAGATGTTCCGGGGGTTGGTAGAAAATATGAGATAAAAAACATAGCCGACGGCTATGTTAAAAATTTTTTGTTGCCCAAGGGTTTGGTGGAAATAGCTACCGATAAAACAGTTAGTCGTCTTGAGTCACTAAAGAAAGCGGAAGAGGAAGAAAGAAAAAAACATGAAGACTCGCTCTATAAAAATATGGGAGAATTATCTGCCTGTGCGAGTACTCACGCAGACAGGAGCGAAGTTGTCATTAAGTTGAAAGAAAAAACCAACGAAAAAGGGCATCTCTTCGCCGGTATCCACGCCGGAGAGATCTCGGAAGCCCTTAAGAGCCAGACCAAGATTGATATTCCCGAAGAATTCATTGTTCTTGAAAAACCCATTCGCGAAATAGGGGAGTTTGTCATACCGGTAAAAATTCACGGCAAAAAAGGCGAGTTTAAACTGATTGTTGAAAGTCTTTAAACAAAAAACGCATTTGCTTGCGATCGCAAGCAAATGCGTTTTTTGTATTTTGCTGTTTTGCTGTTTAACTATTTTACTGTCCCACATTCACGACTTTCTTAACGACTGTTTTACCGTCAAATCCGATTTTTCGTCTAGACGCGTACTTAACCAACCCGTCTTTAAGAGCGAAAAGGGTATGGTCTTTGCCGACTCCGACATTTTTGCCGGCCATAATTTTTGTTCCGCGCTGGCGAACCAAAACAGAACCGATTCGGGCTTTTTCTCCGTCAGAAAGTTTAATACCTAAATATTTTGGTTGCGAATCTCTTAAGTTTTGGGCTGTTCCGCCGGCTTTTCGATGGGCCATAAGGGTTAGTTTTTAGCTTATAGTTTTTAGTTTTCGGTTGGGATACAATACCAACAATGCAAAGAATGTTAGACTATATTAAAGATTTTGGCAAGCGTTCGGCGGCTATGTTGCGGGAAGCCGGGGATTTTTTGGGAAACAAGGATATTTTTATCGCTTTGGTTATAATTTTGGTTGCTTTTGGAAGTTTCGGCTTAGGCAGGCTTTCAAAGCTGGAAGAAAATCGTGAACCGATAATCATTGAGGATATAGATGCGAATAATGGGAGAAAGGTAGCGATAAATAATCCAAAAATAGCCGCGCCTCTCGACAAACTCGAGGCGCCTGCCGAAGCCCGTCTTGGGGCTTCGGCAGGCGGAAAGAAGTTCGTTGCTTCAAAAAATGGCACAAAATATTATCTTTCGTGGTGTTCGGGCGTGTCGCGGATAAGCGAGGCGAATAAAATTTGGTTTACCACCAAAGAAGAAGCAGAGGGGAGGGGGCTTACGCCGGCCGCCAACTGTCCGGGGATATGAAGATCGCGAAACTTATAACTCATAACATGTAACTCATAACACAAACAATCATTCGCTCATTCGTACGAATGAGCGAATGACAAAAGAAGGGGTAAAATGCCCGGCTCTCCGTTCTGGTGTTTTGCAAAAGACTAGAATAACAGAGACTTTAGATAGTTAATGTTACCAAAGTTACTTTCAGGGAGTTGTTAAGGTATGTGCGGAATTATTGGTATTGCAACAACGAGAGAAAAAGACCTCATACCGGATATTATTTCCTCGTTATCCGATTTGGAATATCGCGGTTACGATAGCGCCGGAATAGCGTTTTTTGACGGTGGAAAGATAAAAGTTTACAAATGTATCGGCGCGCCGAGCCAGAATTTGCACGCGTCTCTGATACGCCAAAAATTTAATCTTAAAAAAATAGCAACGAGTGTCGCCATCGGCCATAATCGATGGGCTACCCATGGCGAACCATCTATTCAAAACGCCCACCCGCATATTGATTGCGGAGGCGATATCGCGGTAGCGCACAACGGCACGATTTTAAATTACGCGGGACTAAAAAAAGAATTGGAGGAAGCGGGGCACATTTTTCTTTCAGAAACTGATACAGAAATCATTCCTCATCTCATTGAGCATTATTTGCGGGATAAAAATACCATAGAAGAATCTGTTGTTAAAACAACAAGACGGCTTGAAGGAAGCTTCGGGCTTGTGGTTGCCCACAGCGATAAACCCAAAACGCTCTATGTAAGCAAAAATGGAAGTCCTTTAGTCATTGGTGTTACGAAAGATTCAATTATTGCGGCTTCAAGCGCCAATGCCCTTATTCGTTACACCGACACGATTGTTCCGCTTTCTGACGGCGAGATTGCGGTGCTTTCGGCGGTTGATACTCCAACATACCGAATCAGCCGTTTTGACGACAAAGAAAACGGAGAAATAACGCGAAGTGGGGAAAAAATAATCGGCATTTCCCGTGAAGATGTGTCTAAGGGAGATTTTGAAACATTTATGCTCAAAGAAATTTTTGAACAACCCGCCTCGGTTAAGGCAACTCTGCTTGGGCGTTACGACATAAAATCAGGCGATGCCATTTTAGGCGGATTAACCGACTTTAATGAATTTTTAACCGACATTAGCAATATTTGTTTCGTCTCCTGTGGAACGGCATACAATGCGGCTTCGGTCGGAAAAGAAATTATTGAATCATTGACCGAGATACAAGCGGAAACCCAAATAGCTTCGGAATTCCGTTATCGGAAACATAACTTTCCTAAAACAAAAACTGCCGTGATTGCCGTGAGTCAGTCTGGAGAAACAGCAGACACGCTTGAGGCGGTTAAAGAAGCCGGACGGAAAGGCTATAAAACGTTCGGCATTGTTAATGTAGTCGGAAGCGCTATTGCCGAAGCGACTGACGGTGGCGTTTATACGCGCGCCGGGGCGGAAATCGGCGTGGCTTCAACCAAGGCCTTTACAGCCCAACTTGCGGTGCTGTACCTCTTTGCCTTAAAGCTTGCCCGGGAGCGTGGCATGCAAACAGAGAGAGGAAAAGAGTATCTTAGCGAACTTAAAAATATGCCGGATATTTTGAAAAAGGCTCTGAATACTTTACCCAAAGAAATGAAAACACTTGCCGATATATACAAAAATGTTTTGACAATTAATTTTCTAGGCCGGGGAATACACGTGTCGGTGGCTAATGAAGCCGCGCTTAAATTTAAAGAATTGACCTATCTTGAGGCTGGCAGTTACCCTCTTGGGGAATTAAAGCATGGTCCGATAGCGATAATAGACAAGAATTCTCTTTCAGTCGTCATTGCTCCCAAGGATGAGCTTTTTCAAATCAGTAAAAATTCCATAGAGCAGATTAAATCAAAAGGTGGGCGAGTGGTTCTCATCACGAGCGAAGACGCAAAAGGGGATAGCGGTATAGAAAAAGCAGACCATGTTGTCTATCTGCCGGCGCTTAAGGAAAAATTGTTTTACCCCCTGCTTGAAGTGTTACCACTCCAGTTGTTTGTTTACCATTTCGCGCGTAATCTTGGCCGGAATATTGATAAACCAAGAAATCTCGCCAAAGCTGTAACTGTTGAATAAAATTTTGGTTTTTAAAAACAAAAACCGCGATGGGGAAGGTCTCAACAATAAGTAACGACTCCTGCCGCCAACTGTCCGGGAATATAAGAACACAAAACTTATAACGCAAAACTTGCTTGCCCCGTAGTGAACCGAGCTTGCTTTTGGTGAGTCTGCCTGCCTTGAGTTTATTGAATGGGTCGAATCCGTCGAGGTTCTACTACTGGGGTAACTTATAACTAATAACTAATAACTTATAACTTATAACTAATAACTAATAACCTTTAACTTTTAACACCGTGAACTTTATCCCCACCCCTCTTCTCTATAACTTCTCTCCCCGCATCGCATAATGTATAATAGTTTAATAACTAATAACTAATAACTAATAACTTATAACTAATAACTAATAACTAGTAA
>ERZ1292640.3015-Hain-H43-02um-R1-3015-length-13275-cov-7_pt1 | contig 13275 bp, 9 predicted proteins | sample MGYA00564404_ERZ1292640 | MGnify/ENA primary metagenome ERZ1292640 (study PRJEB36523, sample SAMEA6512636) | groundwater metagenome | collected 2019-01-08 | study: AquaDiva: Metagenomics assemblies of 32 groundwater samples
GACGGCCGACCGCGATCGCGGCCGCGGCGCTGTCCTGCGTCGAGAAGATGTTGCAGCTCACCCAGCGCACGTCGGCGCCAAGCGCGGTCAGCGTCTCGATCAACACGGCGGTCTGCACCGTCATGTGCAGCGAGCCCATGATCCTGGCGCCGGCCAGCGGCATCTTGCCGGCATAGCGTGCGCGCAGCGCCATCAGGCCCGGCATTTCGTGCTCGGCCAGGCGAATTTCGTTACGGCCGAATTCGGCCAGGCCCAGGTCGCGGACCTTGAAGGGTTCCCGTCCGGCCTTCTTGGCCAGGTCAAACGCGTGCGCGTCGTTCACTGCAGTTGCCATGTTCTCTGTCTCCTCGTTGCTGTCGTTGTTCGTTGTTCGAAATTCGCTATTCTCTTCGCGCCGTCGCGACAAACAGGCTCGGTCCCTTGACGTTGGGTTCGGTTGGCAGCAGCGTCACCACGGGACGGCCGAACCCGGCCGCCTCCAGGTGCTTTCTGATCGTCTTCTCCGAGAAACCCAGCCAGACGTGCCCCATCTGGTGCTGGTATTCCTCGCGATCGTGCGGCAGCATGTCGACAATCAGCGCGCGGCCGCCGGGCTTGAGCACGCGATGGACTTCGGTGAGGGCACGCACCGGCTCCGGCACGTGGTGCAGCACCAGCGCCATGATCGCGGCGTCCAGCAGTCCATCTTCGACCGGCAGCGCCTCCATGTCGCCGCGGCGGACCTCAACGTGAGTGGTGCCCTTCAGGCGGCGGCGCGCGGCCTGCACCATGTCGGTAGAGCCGTCGACCGCGATCACCTGGTGCACGTGCGGCGCCAGCAACTCGCTGACCTGCCCGGTGCCGCAGCCCAGGTCGCCGACGGTGAGGTTCGGGTCGATCAGCGCCAGCAACGCATGGAGCTGGAACGTGTCGCCAAACAGTTCCGAGCGGAGGTGATCCCACTGACCGGACGCCGAGGCAAAGAACTCCTCCGACTTGGTGCGCCGGCGCGACAGCACGCTCTTCAACCGGCGCTCGTCCTGTTCGGCGCCGTTGGTGGACGACACCTGCTCGCGGATCAGCGGCCACAGCCGCTGGGCGCCGCCGTCGAGGTCCTCGAACACCATGCCGTAGAACCGGCTCGTCCCATCCCGCCGCGACACCACCCACCCATCGTCGGCCAGCGTCTTGAGGTGGCGGCTGACGGTGGACTGCGGCAGTTGGAGGACCGAACAAATCTCGTTGACCGTCAGCTCGTGCCGCTCGAGGGGCAGGAGCATCCGGCAACGGATGGGGTCGGCCAGCGCCGCCATATGGTCAAGAATCTGGGTCATGTCGTGGCGCAACGCTGCAGGGTTGCGGTATTAATCCGTCAATCCGGATGAACGAAATAATAACCGGTGGCGTAAGCATTCGTCAAGCCATGGCAGTATTCCGGCCATGCGCACGCGATTCGCCCTGCTGGCTGCCCTGTTCGCCCTCCCGGGGCTCGCCCTCGACGCCGCCGTCACCGATGAGCGCTTTTGGGCGCAGTGGCGCGGGCCGTCCATGACCGGCGTGTCGAGAACGGCGAAGCCCCCCATCGAGTGGAGCGAGACCAAGAACGTCAAATGGAAGGTGGCGATCCCGGGCCGTGGCTCGGCATCGCCGGTGGTGTGGGGCGATCGCATCTACTTGCTGACGGCGGTGCCGACCGGCGTCGAGGGACCGGCGCAGCACGAACCCCGTGGGGCCCTGCCGAAGCGCGGCGTCCACCAGTACAAGCTGCTGGCGATCGATCGCGCCACCGGCAAGACGGTGTGGGAGCGCGTGGCGCGCGAAGAAGAACCACATGAGGCCTCGCACCAGGACAACGGCACGTGGGCTTCGAGTTCCGCGATCACCGACGGCACCCACATCTTCGCGTATTTCGAATCACGGGGTCTGTATGCGTACGACATGAACGGCAAGCTGATCTGGCAGGCCGACTTCGGCGACAAGAAGATGCGCAACCAGTTTGGCGAGGGTTCGACGCCGGTCCTCGCGGGCAATACGCTCGTCGTGGTCTGGGACCATCTCGATCAGCCGTCATACGTCATTGCCCTGGACAAGAACACCGGCAAAGAGCGCTGGCGCGTGGATCATCCCGAAATGGACACGTGGGCCACGCCGCTGGTGGTGAACCACGACGGGCGGCAGCAGGTGATCGTCAACGCGATGAATCGTGTGCGGAGCTACGACCTCGAGACCGGCAAGGTCGTCTGGGAGGGGCCTGGCACCACCATGAACGTCATCCCGTCGCCGGTGTTCGGCCACGGCATGGTGTTCATCATGAGCGGCTTCCGCGGCAACAACCTGAAGGCGATCAAGCTGGCCGAGGCCAAGGGCGACATCAGCGCAACCGGGGCGATCGCGTGGCAGTTGGATCGCGATACGCCGTATGTCCCGTCGCCGCTGCTCTACGACGACATCCTCTACTTCCTCAAGACGAACAACGGCCTGCTGTCGGCATACGACGCCGTCACCGGCAAACCGCACTACACCGTGCAGCGGCTGCCCAAGGCCCAGGAAGTCTTCGCGTCCCCAGTGGGCGCGGATGGCCGGGTCTACGTCACCGGCCGCGACGGCGTGACCATGGTGCTGAAGCACGGCCCGACCTACGAAGTGCTGGCGGAGAACGTCCTCGACGACGGGTTTGACGCCTCGCCGGCCCTGGTCGATAACGAAATGTACCTGCGCGGCTTCCGCTACCTGTACCGCATCGGCGGTTAGGGCCTGGCACGGTTACACACGGTTTTGCTGCAATTTCTGCAGCACCGCGTATCCCGAAGCCGCACTTTCTGCTACTCGAGGCCGCCTCCTGTGGATGGCCTGCGGTTTGCGATCACCGCGACCGGAGGTCGCCATGCCGAGAGCCGTTCGCTATTCGCCGCCCGACAGCATCCATCACGTGATCAATCGCGGCAACGATCGCCGCTGCCTGTTCGCATCGCCGGATGACTTCGCAGAGTTTCTCGGTCTGATGGCACGGGCCAAGGGCCACTGCCCGATTCGTGTGTTGGCCTATTGCGCCATGCCCAATCACTGGCACCTCGTCTTGTGGCCGAAGCAGCCACAGGCGATGGCAGCGTTCCTCCATCGCCTGTGCACGGCTCACTCAATCCGATGGCGACAATCAACGGGAACCGTCGGGCAGGGGCATGTCTACCAGCATCGGTACCACGCGTTCTTGATCGAATCGGAGACCTACTACTTCCGGGCGCTGAGGTATGTCGAGGCGAACCCGTTGCGGGCAGGTCTGGTCCGCTCGGCCGCGGAGTGGCCGTGGTCCAGCCTGGCAGAGCGACGCGGAGCGGAACGGGGAATCCTCGACCCCGGGCCCCTCCCACTACCCAAGAACTGGCTGGACCAGGTCGATGCGTGCCTGAGCCCCGAGGAAATCGATGATTTCCACAGAAGACTTCGGAAACACGCACCAACTGCACCAAGGCGGAAACGTAGAAGCGCAGAAACTGCTGCGAATCCCTCGTAACCGTGCCAGGCCCGATACAACACCAACCTTTTCGCGGATTGGCCCGTCTATGTGCTTTGAGAGTATAGTCTCCAGGCACCTATGGACAAGTTCCGGCCCGAAACCTTTCTTCCGCTGACCCCGGTCGCCTTCGAGATCCTGCTGGCGCTGGCCGATGGCGAGCGGCATGGCTACAGCATCCTGCAGGAGGTTGAGGCCCGCTCGGGCGGGGCGGTGGCCCTGCATGCCGGGACACTGTACCGCGCGCTGGCGAGGTTGCTGGAAAGCGGCCTGATCGAGGAACTGAACGAATCGCCCGACCCGTCGAGCGGCGATGAGCGCCGCCGCTATTACCGGCTGACGGCTCGCGGAGTCGCGGTGGCGAGAGCCGAAGTAGGACGGCTCGAGGGCCAGTTGGCGGCGGCCCGCACCCGCCGGCTGCTGAAAGGCGCGCGCGCATGATGAGAGACGTCCTCTTCCGCCTCGCCTTGCTCGCCTACCCGCGGGCCTTCCGCCGCCATTTCGGCGCCGAGATGCAGGACGACTTCCGTCGCACCCACCTCGGCCCCCTGGGCACCGCACGCACCCTGAGCACGCTCTTCTGGAACGGCGTCAGGGAGCGCGGGTCCGCGATTGCGCGATGGACGATGTTCCCGAACGCAACCCCACATCTCTACGAACCCAACGGAAGGCACTTCATGTTCTGGGACACTCTCCGCGCCGATATTCGCCACACGATTCGCCAGGCCATCCAGGCACCGCTCTACACGACGCTCGCCGTCGGTGCCCTCGCCCTTGGGATTGGCGCCAACAGCGCGATCTTCACCGTCGTCCAGGGAGTGCTGCTGAAGGCGCTGCCCTACCAGGATCCGGGACAACTGGTGATGGTCTGGAGCCACAACACCAAAGAAGGCAAGCGCGAGAACCCGATCTCACCAGCCAACTTCGTTGACCTCCGCGCCGAGAGCCGCGACTTCGCGACGCTGCAGGGCTACTATTCGTTCGTCAGCAACACGCAGATCGTCGTTGACGGCCCGCCCGAGATCGCCGTCACCTCGTTCGTCACGCCGGGGTTGTTCGGCCTGCTCGGACGTTCGGCGATGTTGGGCCGCACGCTCACCGAAGGCGACCCGGCCGGCCAGGTGGTGCTGAGCCACGGCTACTGGCAGCGTCGCTTTGGCGGCGATCCGAACATCGTCAATCGCCAAGTCACGCTCGACGGCCAGCCGGCGACGGTGATCGGCGTGATGCCGCCCGAATTCGTGTTTCCCTACAAGGGCATGATCGGCCCGACCGGTTTCACCCGCAGCCTCGCCGTGGATGCCTGGACAACGCTGCTCCTCACTGGTCCGCGCATGGTCGACGCCTCGGACCGGTTCGTGCGGAACGTCCACTACCTGGCCGCCGTCGGGCGCCTCACGCGTGGCACCGGCGTCGAACAGGCACGCGCCGGCATGGCGGCCATTGCGTCTCGGCTCGAGCAGGCCTATCCCGACACCAACAAGGGCTGGACCACAACCGTGACGCCGCTCCACGAACAGGTCGTCGGCGCGGTGCGCCCGGCCCTGCTCGTGCTGATCTCAGGTGTCGCAGTGATCCTGCTGATGGCCTGCGTCAATGTGGCGAACCTGGTGCTCGCCCGCAGCATCTCGCGCCAGAAGGAACTGGCCGTCAGGGCCGCCCTTGGCGCCAGTCGCTGGCGGATGATGCAGCAGGCGCTCACCGAGAGCCTCGTGCTCGCCCTCGCCGGCGCACTGCTCGGCCTGGTCTTCGTTCGCTGGGGCGTCCAGGCGTTGGTCGCGCTGGCGCCCGCCAACCTGCCACGCGTGCAGGAAGTCGCCCCCGACGCCACGGTCTTGCTGGTCACGCTGCTGGTCGCCCTGGTCACGGGCATGCTGGTCGGCATCATGCCGGCGCTGTTCGCCGGGCGCGCGGATGTGCGTGGCGCACTCCAGGAGGGCAGCCGCGGCACGATTGGGTCTCGGGCGCGCCACCAGTTGCGGGCCACGCTCGTCGTGGTCGAGATTGCACTGGCGGTCGTCCTCACGGTCGGCGCCGGCCTGCTGCTGCGCAGTTTCGCCGGCGTGATGATGATCGACCCCGGCTTCAAGCCCGACAACCTGCTGACGCTGCAACTGAGCGTGCCGTACCGGCTGACCACGGCCGACGCGCGCCGCGCGTATTACGCCCAGTGGTTCGAGCGGCTCGAGGCGCTGCCCGGCGTCACGGCCGTCGGCGGCACCACGCGCATCCCCCTGGGCAGCACCAGTGTCACGACCTCGGTGCAAGTCGAAGGCAAGGTCGTGCCGATGGCCGAACTGCCCGAAGTCGAGTTCCGCCGGGCGATGCACAACTACTTCGAGGCCATGGGTATTCCCATCCGGCGCGGCCGCGGCTTTACCGCTGACGACGGCCCCAACGCTCCGTCTGCCGTCATCATTAACGAAGCGATGGCGCGCCGTGTCTTCGGTCAGGCCGATCCCCTCGGCCAGCGCATCCGCACCGGGCCTAATCCGTCAGGCGCCTGGAGTACCGTGGTTGGCGTCATCGGCGACATTCGCCACGCCGGCCTCGAAGCAGACCCGGCGCCTGAGATGTATGTGAACTACCTGCAGAACCCTCCGGTCGCGCCGTTCATCGCCATTCGCACGTCCGGCGACCCGGCGGCGATGGCCGAACTCGTGCGCGCCGAAGCCCGCGCCTTCGACCCCACGCTGGCGGTCTACGACATCCGGACGATGCAGCAGATTCGATCGGAGTCGGTCGCCGAACGGCGGTTCCTGCTCGTGTTGATCGGCGCCTTCGGCCTGCTCGCGCTGATTCTGGCCGCCGTTGGCGTCTACGGCGTGATGGCGCTGGTGGTCTCGGAACGCACGCAGGAGGTCGGCGTACGATTGGCGTTGGGCGCCGCGCCGGGCGAGGTGCTGGGCATGATCGTCCGCCAGGCCCTGACGCTGGCCGGGACCGGCGTGGCCGCGGGCGTGGCCGTCGCCCTCACCCTCACACCGCTAATGGCCAACCAGTTGTTCGGCATTCCCTCGTTCGACCCGGTCACGTTCGTGGCTGTGCCGATCGTGCTCGTCGTGGTGGCGACGCTGGCCGCCATCGTGCCGGCGCGTCGCGCGATGCGGGTCGATCCGCTGACTGCGCTGCGAATTGACTAGGGCGCGGGCCTCACGGCCGGCGTAGGGCTCGCGGCTGCGCCGCTCGTCGGGGTCGCTCGCTCCGCTCGCATCCCGGGGCTCACTTCGTTCGTGGGGAACGGTTCCTCCCTCCGAGGGCTCGAAGAGCCCGAGCCCCACGAGGCGCGAAGCGCCGAGCCCTACGAGCGCCAAAGGCGGGAGCCCTACGCGGGCTTCAGCCCCCGCGCCCTAGCCGAGCTCGGCTTCCAGGCGAGTCACCAACCCATCGAGCTGAGCGACGACGGCTCGCACCGTGTCGGGCTGAGCCAGGTCGACACCGGCTCGCTTCAGCAGCGTCATCGGGTGGTCCGAGCCCCCCGAGCGCAGCAGGTCAAGGTAACGGGCGACCGCGGCCGCGCGGGTGGCGTTGCTCGCGCCACCGATCTCTTCCATCAGCTTGGCGGTCGAGGCGAAGCAGGTCGCGTACTGGTAGACGTAGTACGGAGACTGGAAGAAATGCGGAATACGCGCCCAGGTGTGCTGGGCTCGCGAGTCGGGTGACAGCGCCTCGCCCCAGTACTCGCCCAGCAGCCGCTGATAAATGGCGCTGAGCGTCTCCGAGGTAATCGGCTGATCGGTCTCCACCAGCCGGTGCGCCGCCAGCTCGAAGTCGGCGAACAGCACCTGGTTGTAGAACGTGCCGACGATGTTGTCGATGGCGTGCTGCAACAGCACCGCCCGTTCTTCACGGGTCTTCGCCCGCGCCAGCATCAGCTCGAGCAGCAGCGCCTCGTTCAGGGTCGAGGGGACCTCGGCGACAAAGATCGTGTAACCCGAGTAGACAAACGGCTGGGCCTCTTGCGACAGCAGCGTGTGCATCGAGTGGCCCAGCTCGTGTGCCAGCGTGAACACGGCGTCGAGCGTGTCGTTGTAGTTCAGCAGCATGTAGGGATTGGCGCCGTAGACCGGCGCCGAGTAGGCGCCGCTGCGCTTGCCCTGGTTCTCGTAGACGTCGATCCAGCGCCCGGCGAACGCCTTGCGCACCCGCGCCTGGTACTCGGGCCCGAGCGGCGCCACCGCCTCGATGATCCAATCGAGCACGTCCTCATACCGGTAGCGCTCGTCGGAATCCACCAGCGGCACGAACGCGTCGCACACGTAATAGTCGGCCAGGCCGAGGACCCGCTTGCGCAACTGGTGATAGCGCCGAAACGGCGCCACGCCGTTCTTGGCCTCGCGAATCAGGTTCTCCACCACGCTGGTCGGGATGGCATTGCCAAACAGCGCCGCATCGAGCGTCGTCTGGTAGCCGCGGGCCCGCGCCTCGAACCAGTCGCCTTGCATCACGCCGTTGTAGAGGGCCGCGTAGGTATTGAGAGTGCCGATGTAGGTGTCGTAGAGCGCTTCGTACGCCTTCTTGCGGTCGCCCTGCTCCCGGCAAGTCGCGAGCAACTTGCGATATTGGCCGTAGCTGACCTGCACCGATTCACCGGTCGACAGCGTGACCGTGGGAAAGCGCGCATCGGCGGTGGACAGCGCGGCATAGGAATCCTTGGGGACGCCGCCGAGCCGGCCGGACAGCGACAGCAACTTCTCGCCCTGCTCGTCCAGAACGTGCGCTTGCAGGCGGAAGACTTCCTCGACGGCAAATCGATAGACGGCCAGTTCCGCTGACGCGGCCATCCACTCGCGTACGGTGGCCAGCGGCAGCTTGAGCAACTCGGGCTGGAACCACGACATGGCCTGCTGCCACCTGGCGAACAACAACTGCACCCGCTGCCGCCTGGCGTTGATGGTGTTGTTGCGCTGGTCTTCGTCGTACTGCAGCGCCGGGTAGTACCACACGCGATAGCTCAACTGGTCGAGCGCGTCGCGGTCCTTCAGGGCGCGCCGCAGTTGCTCCGGCCCCTGCCCGAGGGTACCCTCGTACTTCTTGTAGGCCTCGATGCCGGCATCCAAGTCGGCAAAGGCCGTTTCCCACGCCGGCCAGTCGGGAAATATCGAGGTGAGATCCCAGGTGTATTTCGGATCCAGTGCCTGGCGTTCGGGGACGACGGTCGGGGCTGAGGGCGATGCCGGTGAAACCATTGATGCGATCATATGGCAGGACGCGACTCGCGTATGATGCGCGAATGGCAGAAACGCCCCAGTCCGGCTGGCACAACCCGAGTGCAAGACCGCAGGACGCCCGCGGCCCGCTCACCTACGAACAAATGGCTCATCGTCTCCGCGAGATCGAGGCGTTGTGCCGGGACATTTATGTCGTGGCGGCCGAACTCGGCCTGCCACGGCCCCTGCTGAACCGCTTGTGGGTGATCGCCGGCCAGGGCGCCCCCCCGCAGGCCTTCGCGATGGACGAGCGCGCGGCGGCGGCGCAGGTCGCCAACAGCGTCGCGGTGCCGGCCCCGGAACACCCGCGCGTGCCCCTGGCACCGCTGAAGCGCCGGCGCACGGTGCTGGTCGTGGACGATGACGCGATCATGCTGCAGGTGATCGAACGGATCCTGCAGAAGGAGAACTACGAGCTGCTCAAGGCCACCTCCGGCGCCGAGGCGTTGGAGCTCATGTCGACCCGGACCTCGCTCGACCTCTTGATCACCGACGTCGCGATGCCAGAAATGAATGGGCCGCAGCTGGCGGAACGCATCCGCGTCGCGTTCCCCGGCTTGCCGGTGCTGTATCAGACCGGCTTCAGCGACTTGCTGTTCGATGATCGGCCGGACCTCGGCGACCGCTCGGCCTTTCTCGAGAAGCCGTTCACGGCACGCGGCCTGGTGGAGGCAGCCCGGCTCGTCCAGTTCGACTCGCTCACTCCTCGAGAATAGCGCCGAGTTCTCCGAGCGACGGACCAATCCGCTCGACGAAGCGCGGCCGCGCCAACGTCTGGGCCAGCGGCTCGGGCATGGGAACGGCCTGCCCCAGCGCGGGCTCGACGACCTCGGCAAACTTCGCGGGGTGGGCGGTGGCCAGGAAGAAGTGCTGGGGTGCTGAGGTGCTGGGGTGCTGGGGTGCTGAGGTGCTGGGGTGCTGGGGTGCTGAGGTGCCTTGGTGCCGAGATAGGCAATCGCCGTGTGCGGATCGGCGATGTAGCCGTAGCGGCGATGCAGTTCGCCGATGGCGCCTCTGACCGCGTCGTCGTCATGCACGCTGGGGGTGATGACCGCGCGCATCTCGGCGCGGTCGCCGCCGAACAGCCATTGCAGGCGCTCGAAGTTGCTCGGCGCCCCAACGTCCATGGCGTTGGCGATGGTCGATACCGACGGCCGCGGTGCGTAGACGCCGGTCTCGAGGTAGCGCGGCACGGTGTCGTTTACCGTGGTGGCCGCCACGAAGCCGGCAATCGGCACACCCATCCGGAGCGCCATGACCCCCGCGGCGAGGTTGCCGAAGTTGCCGCTCGGTACCGAGATCACGACCCGCGAGTCCGCCGGCGCCTGCAGCGCGGCGTAGGCGTAATAGAACATCTGGGGGATGAGCCGGCCGAGGCTGATCGAATTGGCCGACGTCAGGCGCACCCGCGCGCGAAGCGCCGCGTCCGCAAACGCCTCCTTCACCAGGCGCTGACAATCGTCGAAGGTGCCGGTCACGGCGACGGCGGTCACGTTGCCACCGAGGGTAGTGAACTGGGCTTCCTGGACCTGGCTCACCTGGCCATCCGGATAGAGGACCACCACGCGCGTACGCGGCACGCCCCAGAAGGCCTGGGCGACGGCGCCACCGGTGTCGCCGCTGGTGGCCACGAGCACCGTGAGCGGCTCGGCGGCCACCTTCGCGTGAGGCGCTGCGGTGGACACGTCCTCGAAGTGCGCGAGCAGCCGCGCGAGCGTGCGCGCCCCGACGTCCTTGAAGGCAAAGGTGGGACCATGGAACAGTTCGACCACCCGCAGCGATGCATCGAGCCGGACGATCGGGACGGGAAAGTTCAACGCGTCCCGGATCAACGCCGCCAGCTCGGCCTCGTCGAACTCGTCGCCGACCAGTGACTGCGCCATTGCCACGGCCACGTCCTGGAACGGCGCGCGACGCAACCCGTCCCACCAGGCCGCCGGCCGATGCTCCAGGGTGGCCGGAACATACAGGCCGCCGTCAGGGGCCAATCCCGCGACGACGGCCTCGCGAAACGAAACGGCGGGCGACTGCCCTCGCGTGCTGATGCAAATCATGAAATCACCCTTGCGCCCTGGCGGCCGACGAGTGACACCCACAGGTCGGCGCCGACCGCGCTTTCGGCCGTGAAGGCCCGCTGCATGGCCGCGCCGGCGTGCTGCGCAATCTCCAGCGAGCTGGCCAGCGCGAACACCGAGGGCCCCGACCCCGACAAGCTGCAACCGAGGGCACCCGCCGCCAGGGCCGCCGCTTTCACGGCGTGGAAGCCCGGCACGAGCGGCGCCCGCTTCGGCTCGGCGATCACATCTTCGAGCGATCGCGATAGTAACGCGTGGTCGCCCATGAACAACGACGCGACCAACGCTCCCAGGTTGCCCCACTGCCGCACCGCGGCCTGCAACTTCACCTCGTCGCCAAGCAGCGCGCGCGAGACGCCGGTCTGCACCTCCACGTGGGGGTGCAGTACGGCGCACGCCAGGCCGGCTGGTACGGGCAAGCGGACCACGTCCGGCGGATCCGCGCTGCGCGCCAGCACGAACCCGCCGTAGAGCGAGGGCGCGACGTTGTCGGGATGCATGGCGCCGCAGCCCGCCTGCTCACCCGCCATGGCGCACGCCAGCAACAAGTCGAGCGAGGCCGGCCGGCCCAGCAGTTCGTTGGCGGCCACCACGGCGGCCACGGCACTGGCGCCGCTGCTGCCAATGCCGCTCGCCAGCGGCAGGCCCTTGTGAATCGTCAGCGTGACACCGCGGGTGGTCTCGAGCCGGCGCAGCAACGCCATGACGGCGGCGCCGGCGGTGTTTCGGGCCGGATCCAGCGGCAGCCGCCCGGCATCGCCGTCAATGGCGGCAATCGTCACCCCGGGACCGTCCTGGGGCGCAGCTACGACGATGTCGCCGGGTTCGTCAAGGGCAAAACCGAGGACGTCGAAGCCGCACGCGACGTTCGACACCGAGCCCGGGGCGTAGGCCGCAATCATGAGGGGCGCACCGGGATGGGCGCGCCATCGGCGCCGATGGCCACCAGCACCACCTCCGCCTCGGTCACCATGACGTGCTCGCCGTGACCGGCGCCCCACCGCTCGGCTTCGACGAGCACCTTGACGGTGATCGAGGTGCGGCCGACGCGTGTCGTTTCGGTAAAGAAATTCACCAAATCGCCCACGAACACCGGCGCGTGAAACTCCACGGCGTTCATGGCCTTCGTCACGTAGCGATGGGGCGCGGTCTTGCGCGCCTCGACCGCCGACGCCAGGTCGATATGGGAGAGGATGACGCCGCCGAAGATGGTGCCAAGCGCGTTGGTGTCTTTCGGCAGCAACAGCACCTTGATGGCGGGAACCCGGTCAGACATCCATGAAGGCTACACATTTTTTGGGCCAACCCGAAAAAAATGAGTCCGCTCCCGTTTTATTCCGTTTATTCTGTTTATCCAGAAGATGAGCAAAGTTGCAGGCGGAAGCCTGAGTGCGGGCACCAGCCCCGGGAGCACCCCTTGGTCGGTCACCGAAGCCGCCGAGTTGTATGACGTCCCCCGCTGGGGCCAGGGTTACTTCTCGGTCGGCGAGCAAGGCCACCTGCAAGTCCACCCGACCAAGGATCCGCTGCACGGCGTCGATCTCAAACGGCTGATCGACCGGCTGCAGTTACGCGGCCTCGCGGTGCCGATCCTGCTCCGCTTTACCGACATCCTCAAGCACCGGCTGGGCGAGATCCATGGCGCCTTCCAGAACGCGATCAACCAGAACCAGTATCAGGGCAAGTACATCTGCGTTTACCCGATCAAGGTCAACCAGCAGCGCCAGGTGGTGGAGGAGGTGCTGAACTTCGGCGCCCAGTACGGCTTCGGCCTCGAGGCCGGGAGCAAGCCGGAATTGCTCGCCGTGTCGGCCATGGCCAACAACGACACGCCGATCATCTGCAACGGCTTCAAGGACTACGAGTTCATCGAGATGGCGATGCTGGCGCAGAAGATGGGGCGGCAGATCATCCCGGTGGTCGAGAAGTACACCGAGCTCGAACTGGTGCTCGAGTACGCCGAGAAGGTCGGCGTGCGTCCCAACATCGGCATGCGCGTCAAGCTGGCCGCCCGCGGTTCGGGCCGCTGGCAGTCGTCGGGCGGCTTCCGCTCGAAGTTCGGGCTCACGGTCACCGAAATCCTGCGCGGCTTCGAGGAATTGAAGCAGCGCGGCATGGAAGACTGCCTGAAGCTGCTCCATTTCCACCTCGGCAGCCAGATCACGCACATCCGTATCATCAAGGGCGCGCTGAACGAAGCGGCCCGCGTCTACTGCGAGTTGGCCAAGCAGGGCGCCGGGCTCGAATTCCTCGACGTCGGCGGCGGCCTGGGGGTCGACTACGACGGCTCGCAGACCAACTTCGAGTCGTCCATGAACTACACGCTGCAGGAATACGCCAACGACGTCGTCTATCACATCCAGACGGTGTGCGACGAAGCCAGCGTCAAGCACCCGACCATCATCTCGGAAAGCGGGCGCGCGATTTCGGCGTACCACAGCATGCTGATCTTCAACGTGCTGGGCACCCTCAACTTCGGCGAGGAGACGATTCCGACCGA
>ERZ1292640.2132-Hain-H43-02um-R1-2132-length-16059-cov-6_pt1 | contig 13273 bp, 13 predicted proteins | sample MGYA00564404_ERZ1292640 | MGnify/ENA primary metagenome ERZ1292640 (study PRJEB36523, sample SAMEA6512636) | groundwater metagenome | collected 2019-01-08 | study: AquaDiva: Metagenomics assemblies of 32 groundwater samples
GAGATGGTGACGTCGGCGATGTTGCGGACCTGAGCGGTGAGGTTGGAGGCCATGGAATTGACGCTCTCGGTGAGGTCTTTCCAGGTGCCGGAGACGCCCTTGACCTGGGCCTGGCCGCCGAGTTTGCCCTCGGTGCCGACTTCGCGGGCGACGCGCGTGACTTCCGCCGTGAACGCGCCGAGCTGCTCGACCATGGTGTTGACGGTCTTGCCGGCGCGGAGGAACTCGCCCTGGAGCGGGCGGCCCTCCACTTCCAGCGCGGCGGATTGCGTCAGGTCGCCCTTGGCCACGGCGCCGATGACGCGGGCCATTTCGCGGGTGGGGGTGGCGAGGTCGGTGACGAGCGAATTGATGTTTTCGACCTGATTCGCCCAGGCGCCATCGACGCGGCCCAAGACGATGCGGTGGCCGATTTTGCCTTCCTTGCCGACGACCTTGCTGATGCGCTCGGTTTCCTGCGCAAGCTTTTCATTCAGCGCGATGATGTCATTGAAGGTGTCGGCGATCTTGCCGTCGAGACCGGTCCATTCGACGGGCAGGCGGACCGAGAAGTCGCCGTTCTTGACGGCGGTAAGGACTTGCAGGAGCAGCTTGGGGTCCAGGCTATCGGGGTTGGATGAATGGCTTTTGGCATCTTTTGCGTTTGGCATAAATGGTCTCCGGATCATTGTTTTTCAGTTCATACGACAGGCGCCGATGAGGGCATCCGGAGCGCGACTGCGAAGGTATCAGAGGTTTTGGCATCCTCTTGGGACCATACAGCCCGGCGGATGGGAAACGCCAGGATCAATGCGCTATGCGCTAGCTGCACAGGTGGCTGCATTACGCTGATGAGAAAGTGGATAGTGAAGGCGCGTCTCAGACAATTTCCAGACGCTGCGATTCTCCACTAGACACCCCTGGCATCAACCACTCAAAACGGCGCCTGAATACCGTCTTTACGACGTGTCTATACTTGTTGATGTCTTGGACAAAGTCAAGCAAATGCAATTTCGTTCAGATTGCTTAACGGTTCAGTTGAAATCAAGATTGTCGCCCTCCCCGCAACGGAGTAAATTTGATCCAGCGGATGGCCGCAGCGGCCTGACTGACAAATCGAGAACGAAAGGCGCGACGATGAAAATCAAACCGGCTGATAAACCCGGCAGCGTGGTGGTGGAGGTTGGCCCCAAGGACTCTCAATTGCTCGCGCCGGAATCGGCAGCGAACCAACCGCCCCTGCCTCTCATCCACCTGCGGAAAATCTTGGTGCCGATTGACTTTTCCGATTGCTCCAAGCAGGCGCTGAAATATGCCATCGCCTTTGCCAAACAGTTCCGGGCCGCCGTCACACTGCTGACGGTGGCCCCGGTCTTCTATACGTTTTCGGAGTTTGGCCTGGTGGACGTGCCCGGCCTGGAGAAGGAACGGGAGCAACAATGCCAGGAGCAACTGAAGAAACTGGCTGACCAGGAATTGCACAACGAAGTTCCCATCCAGACCGCCGTGCGGAGCGGCCAGCCCTTTCAGGAAATTGTCGAGGCGGCCAAGGATCTGGAGATGGACCTGATCATCATTGCCACCCACGGCCACACCGGTTTGACGCACGTTCTTTTGGGCAGCACCGCCGAGCGCGTCATTCGTTATGCGCCTTGCCCGGTGCTCGTCGTCCAACCCAAGGAACACGAGTTTGTGACCAGTTGACAGCGCATCGGGCGTTGCGTGGCAGACTGTTAGCCTGCGAGGACTATTACTGACTGGCGGTCGGCATCGTGGGGACAGCCAGTTCAAAGGCGCCTATCTCCCCGTCCGTCGGCTGGCCCGCCGCAAAGGCATTGATCCACTTGGTCAGTGTGTTCAACCACGCGGGATGCTCATTCAAACACGGGATGAGAGTGAACTCTGTTCCGCCGGCCTTAAGGAATGAATCCCGGCCCCGCAAGCCGATCTCTTCCAGCGTTTCCAAACAATCGGTCACGAAGGCCGGACACATCACCACCAGCTTTTTCACCCCCCGGGCCGCCAGGTCCACCAGGACATGGTCCGTGTAAGGTCGCAGCCAAGGGTCGCGCCCCAGCCGGGATTGGAAAGCAATCGAGTATTTGCCGGCGGGCAGTCGCGCGCTGTTCACAAAAGCCTCCACGGCCTTGAAGCATTGCGCGCGGTAACAAGTCCGGTGCGCCTCGCTCGGCACGGAACAGCAATTCTGCACCGCCAGACAATGGCGCCCGGTCGGGTCCGCCTTGCGCAGATGTCTTTCCGGCAAACCGTGGAAGCTGAAGAGGAGATGGTCATAATCCGCCTGCAACGCCTCGGCCGCGCTGGCCACGAGGGCTTCAATGTAATCCGGTTTCCGGTAAAACGGCGGCACAATCTGCAAAGCCACCGCCGGCGCCAAGGCCGCCAAAACTTCTTGCACACGGACGACCACCGTTTCGTAACTGGACATGGCGTACTGCGGATAAAGCGGGATCAGCAGCAACTCCTCGACCTCCTGACTGATCAAATCCCGCAGCACGCTTTCGATGGAAGGATTCTTATAACGCATGGCCAGGGCCACGGGCAGGGCCACGCGCCGCTGCAACTCGGCTTGCACCCGCCGGCTGATCACGACCAACGGCGAACCTTCCGGCCACCAGATTTTTTCGTAGGCCTCCGCTGTTTGCCGCGGGCGGAACGGAAGAATGCAGCCGTTCACGACCCAAAACCGGACCAGATACGGCGTGTCCAGCACTCGTTCATCCATCAGGAATTCACGGAGATACCTGCGCACATCACGCACAGCGGTGGAATCCGGGGAACCGAGATTAACCAGTAAAACGGCTTTTTTGCTCATGCCGTCGGGCTGGCGGTGTCGGGAAAAAGGGGCGCCGGCTGATTCAGGTTCAGCCGGTTAAAATATTTCTCGATCTTCTCGGCCGTTTGCAGGCCGGACAGAAGCGAATCGCTGAGCGAAATGCCATGACGAAAATGGCCGGCCAGGAAAAGTCCGGGCGCTTTCTCTTCGACCTTATCCATCAATTCCTTGAAGCGGCCAAAGCCGACTTCGTACTGCGGGATGGCCTTTTTGAAAACGGCAATGTGCTGGAAGGTGGGCGGGCCATTGACTCCTAAAAGAGTGCGCAGATCTTTCAAAGTCAGTTGCACCATGGCTTCCTCTGATTGCAGGGCGAGTTCTGGATGCCGGGCGCCGCCCACATACGCCGTAAGCGTGACATGGCCGGCGGGAGCGCGGTCGGGAAAGAGCGACGACGAAAAGACCGCGCCCAAAATGCCAAAGCCTTCCACACCGGGAATGAGCATGCCGAAGCCATCGAGCGGATGCGCCACGTGCTCCCGGCGGAATCCCAGCACGACGCTGGCCACCGGTGGATAATGGATTTCCGCAAACGGCCCCATGTCCAGAGGAAGCTGCGTGTCCCATTGAATGCGAGGCAACTGATAGGCCGGCCCCGCAAATAGAACCGCCGCATGCTCTTCCTGCTCCAAGCCGCCGCCGCTGCTGAATTTCACCGTCCAGCCTTCCTGGTTTTGAGTCACGCCGACGACGACGGCGTTCAATCGAACCGCGTTGCCCAGGCGCGCGTGCAGAGTGTCCGGCAAGACCTGCAAGCCTTCGTCAAAGGAAAACTTTTTCGCATGCGCCTTGGACACTTCCTGCCGGCGCTTGCGCTCGGGCGCGCCCAGAATCTGGCCTTTGATGAGCGAGCCGTACTTCCGCTCCAGCTCGTAAACCTTGGGGAAAGCATGCTGAATGGAGAGCCGGAAAGGATCGCCCGAATAAATGCCGCTCACCAGCGGATCAATCGCATAATCCAGAAACTCCTGGCCCAGCCGGCGTTTGACAAACTCCGCCACGCTTTCCTCGTGATTGGCCCGGCCGATGAACGGTTCCAGCAACAGCCGCAATTTGGCCGAGGCCGAGAACAGTTTTGTGGCCAGAAATAGCAGAGCGGAATCGGGGAGGTTGACGGGCTTTTGCCCGCGCACGATGTACCGGTTCTTGGCGCGCGGGTCCGAATCGAGCCGCCGGCCCGCCAAACCCAGCTCGCGCACCAGTTCCGTGATCTTGGGCGAGGTCTCGAGCAGCGTGTTGGGGCCGTACTCAGCCAGATAGCCCTCCTGGCGCAAGGTGCGGATGACGCCTCCGACCCGGCCACCGGCTTCGTACACCGTCACAGGCACCTGGCTTTGGCGCAGTCGATAGGCCGCGCTCAAACCGGTGATGCCTGCCCCGATGATGGCGACTGTTTTCATATCGTTCTGGAAAAGCGCCGCTCTTTTTCCTGCGGAAGATAGGCGTCGAAACGCATGGCAATATTGCGGATGAAGAGGCGCCCGATCTCCGTCACCTCCAGGCCGCCGGCTGTCTTGCGCACCAGACGGTCGGCTTCCAGGTCCGCGAGCGAATCGAGTTCCCGGGCAAAGTAGGTTGTGAAATGCACCCCCAGCTTTTTCGACATGGCGGCATAATTCAAGGCCAGGTCGCACATCAATCGCATGATGGTCTGGCGGCGGACCTTGTCGTCGTCATTGACAAAATAGCCCTTGGCCAGGGGCGCTTTCCCGGCATCGAGAGCGGCATAGTAGGTCTTCAGTTCCTTCTGGTTTTGCCAGTAGGCATTCTCAATCTGCGAGATGGACGACATGCCAAACCCGTAGATGTCCGTGCCGCCGCGCGTGCTGTAACCCTGGAAATTGCGCTGCAACGTCTTCTTCCGCTGCGCCACGGCCAGTTCGTCGTTGGGACGGGCGAAATGGTCCATGCCAATGTAAATGTACCGGTCCTGGTCGGTCAGTTTCTCGATGATGAGCTTGAGCAGTTGCAGCTTCACTTCGGCCGAAGGCAAGGCGTCGTTCTCGAGGATTTTTTGAGCCGGCTTGATCCAGGGAACATGCGCATAACTGAAGACCGCCAGCCGGTCCGGAGCCACTTCCAGCACCGCGTCCAAGGTCTTTTCAAACGAGGCCGCCGTTTGGTGGGGCAGCCCGTAAATCAAGTCGATGTTCACCGAGGCAAAACCGAGTTCGCGAATATCGTCGATCACCCGTTGCGTCATTTCCCGGGGCTGAAGGCGATGAACTGCTTCCTGCACTTTGCCATCAAAATCCTGCACGCCGACTGACGCGCGATTGAAGCCGACCTCCCGCAAGGCCACCAAATGATCCCGCGTCAAACGCCGCGGATCAATTTCCACGCCAGCCTCCACGTCGTCTGCCAGGTTAAAATGATCATGGATCAATCTGCCCAAGGCGCGAATTTCCTCCGGAGAAAGGAACGTCGGCGTGCCGCCGCCAAAATGGAGCTGCACAACTTTCCGCTTCGGATTAAGCAGCGTGCTCATTTGCGCCAGCTCTTTCTTCAAATAATCCAGGTAGGTGACGCTCTGACGGTTCTGGGTCGTGATGACGGTCGTGCATCCGCAGTACCAGCAAAGCGTCTGGCAGAACGGGATATGAAAGTACAGCGACAGGTGCCGCTCCGTTTTGTTGTTCTGCAGAATCTCCTCCGCCAGCGCCGGCCAGGCTACCTGATCGGTGAACCGCGTCGCCGGCGGATACGAAGTATAACGCGGCCCCGGCACGTTATATTTTTGGACCAAAGCGAGATCGACTTTGAGTTTGCTCATACGAAATTCCTCACGGTGGTGATTAAACTCGCCACGTTGTCCAAATTGGCGTTGGGCGGCAAACCGTGCCCAAGATTGAATATATACCCATCGCGCCCGCGCATTGCCGTCAGCAGACGGACCGCTTCTGCCGACACGCCTTCCGGGCTGGAATTGACCAGCAGCGCCGGATCGAGATTCCCCTGGATGCCCACCGTCTCGGGCAAACGCCGCCGCGCTTCAGCCAGACTGATTTCCCAATCAAGGCCGATCACTTGGGCGCCCGTTCCCGCCAGGTTTTCCCAACTGCCGTGCGTTCCTTTGGAGAACACGATCACCGGCACCCGTCCGGCCAAAGCCGCCACAATCCTTTGCATCCATGCGCCCGAAGCCGCAGCAAAATGCTCCGCCGGCAGCACTCCCCCAAGACTGTCAAAAATCTGCAATGCATCAGCCCCGGCTTCAATCTGCATTTGCAGGAACTCGGTGACCGCCAGCGTCAGCTTTTCCAATAATAAATCAAAGAGTCGTCGATCGCTAAGAAACAAGTCGAGTGCCTTCGTAAAACCCCCGGCGCTGCCCCCTTCCAACATGAAATTGGCCAGCGTCCAAGGTGATCCCGCGAAACCCAGCAAAGCGGTCCGTTCCCCCAAATCGGCTTTGACCAGCTTGATAGCGTCGGCGACATACCGCAAACGGTCCCGAACACCCTCGACCCGCAGTCTGGAAATGGCTGCTTCTGAGTCCAATGCGAAGTCCATTTGAATCCCCCCCCCTTCGCGAAAGCGATAGGGTTGCCCCAACGCCTCCGGCACGACCAGAATATCGCTAAAGACAATGGCGGCATCAAAGTCGAACCGTCGAATCGGCTGCAGCGTCACTACTGCGGCCAACTCCGGGGTCTGGACCAGCTCCAAGAAGGTATGATGCTCTTTCAAGGCCCGATACTCCGGCAAGGCCCGGCCAGCCTGGCGCATCAGCCAGATCGGCGGGTGATCAACCGGCTGACAGTAACAGGCCTGCAAAAGCCTTTCGCGTGGAGTCATTTGCACCGGAACTGCGGTATGAACCAGGACGGACCGGTCCCAAGATTGATTGCCAATCTGAGGTCGCTCTGCCGGCATGGGTTGCTGGTTCATAAATTGCACAGACACGTTAACCTATCATCACAGTCAACCACTTCACAAGAATTGCCAAATGCTGAACATTTTTTGACTGGTTCCTATCCCGCGAAGGCTTTGGCATGCTCCGCCAGGCGCTTTTGCAGGCTGCCGCAGACATGCTCGCACAAATCGAAGATGGACGGGTCGGCGATTGCGTAAATAACGGTCAGACCCTCCTTGCGCCGACAGAGAATCCCCGCCGCCGTCAGCGTCTGCAGATGCCTGGAAACGTTGGCTTGAGTCAATCCAGTGGCTTTGACCAGATCAGTCACGTTTTTTTCGCCGCTCTCCAGAGAGGCGATGAGTTTGAGCCGGCTTGGCTCGCCCAGTACTCTGAACCGGGCGGCGATGAGTTCCAGGGCTTGGTCGGACACCTGCGACGACAACGTTTTGCTCGGCATATCGAAACAAGAATTTTCTTGCAAACATCTTATATGAGCATATAGTCATGCTGTCAATGAACAAATTAAGCTCGTTTTGAGGTAGTCTGCTCCTATGAAACTCGAATATATCATTCGTATCCTCGCCGGCACCATGGTGCTCATCAGCATCTCACTGGCCCACTGGGTCAGCCAATGGTGGCTGCTCCTGGCCGCCTTTGTCGGCGTCAACCTGATCCAATCGGCGCTCACCGGCTTTTGCCCGGCCGAGATCATCCTCAAGAAACTGGGCGTCGGCAAAGAAGGAACCTCCTGCTGCGGCTCAACAACCGCGCGCTGATCAACCGGCGCGGCGACGTTCCAGCCGCCGGGCTTTGAGGCGGAACTATGCAGTTCGGGCGCGGCCAATTGGACCGCAGAGACGCGATGGACGCTGAGAGGAATGAAGAAGAGCCAAATCTGACTTGGTCACCGAAGAGTGAAGGGTTTCCGGCCGGCCTGAAACTCAACCTTCTCCGCGTCCATCGCGTCTCTGCGGTTTCTTTCGGTTTACCCTTACCGCATAGAGTCGGCTCAGGCGGTTGGAAATCCGTCTCTCCCAAGTTCATGGGCCCAGTGCGCGAGGAAAAGCCGTGGAAGCCGGGTAGCGCAGCCGTCCTCGGCGGTGAGTTCTGGCGGCGTCTCGCCGCCTCCGGCGAGACGCTGGGCGAACTCGCAGGCGGGACGCCAGCGCTACCCGCGCTCCGGTTCAGGGTCGGAATGCGTTGCCACCATGACGATGCAATAGATTGCCATGGATACCTCAATCAGCCAGACCAGCGACGTTGAATTAGTGCGCCGCGCCAAGGCAGGCGATTTGGCGGCTTTTGAAGCACTCGCCTCCCGGCACGAACGGCAGGTTTTTACCCTGGCTCTGAGGATGCTTCGGCAGGAACAGGACGCTGAAGACGTCACCCAGCAAGCCTTTATCAGCGCGCTTGAGAATCTGGACGGCTTTCGCGAAGAGGCCAGCTTTTCCACCTGGCTTTTGCGCATCGCCACCTACGCCGCGCTCAAAGTCCTGCGCAAACGCAAGGGCCTCAGCCTCGTCTCGATCGAGGAAGCGACGGAGCCGGCGGAAGGCTCCGACATTATTCCGCACCCTGAATTCATCGCCGACTGGCGCGAATCTCCCGAGCAACTGGTTGAAAAAAACGAAACCCGGCGCCTCATCGAGGAAGCCCTGGCCACCCTGGACGAAAAACATCGCCTGGTTTTTCTCCTGCGCGACTTGGAAGGCCTGTCGGTGAAAGAAACGGCGGCCGCGCTCGACTTGACCGAAGCCAATGTAAAGGTGCGCCTCTTGCGGGCGCGACTGCAACTGCGCGAACAACTCACCCGCGCTCTTGGCGATGAAGCTCGGCGGTTGCAGCCTCACGGCCATGACCAAGAAAACTCCATCCGCCCGTGGCCGCGCTCGTGAAAGCGCGGCTGAATTGGCTGGTGGGCACGCGCCCTGGCTGCTTGGCCCATAGGCTCGTTTCGCATCTTCAGGCTGTGATTTCCCAAACGCGGAGACCTGGTAGCCGCAACCTTGAGGTTGCGCCCGCCCGCCCGGCCCAAACGAAAGAGCGCAACCTGAAGTTTGCGGCTAGAGCCTGTAACTTTTTCGAGCGGCGCGGCTCAATCTAACCGAAACACACGACCATGAAGTGCGAGGAAATGCTGGCGCTGCTGAGCGAATACGTGGATGGCACCATTGATCCCGCCATCTGCGACGAGTTCGAAAAACACATGACCGGGTGCAATCCCTGCCAGGTGGTCGTGGACAACATCCGCCAGACCATCACGCTCTACCAACGGGGCCAGCCTTGCGAACTCCCGCTCCCATTCCGTGAGAAGCTCCATGCCGCCTTGCGCGAGCGGTGGAAGCAGAAGCATGGACCCACGGTAGGAGACCGGCCTTGAACGCCCAGCGCCTCGTCATCGTCGTCGGCATCGGCGGTGGTGCCAGTGCTGCCGCGCGCGCCCGCCGGTTGTGTGAAGATTGTGAAATCATCCTCTTCGAGCGTGGACCGTACGTCTCCTTTGCCAACTGCGGCCTGCCTGCTTCGTCGGTGGCGAAATCGTAGAACAGGACGCGCTCCTGCTCCAAACACCCGCCAGCCTCCGCGCCCGCCTCAACTTTGACGTGCGCCGGTCCGACGAACGCGCCCGAGGTTTCATTCCCGGTTCCAGGCACATTCCGCTGGATGAATTGCCGCGCGACCGCGAAATCGCGGCCTGCTGCCAGTCATCGCGGCTGTCCAGTCATCGCGCTTGACGGGCTTATCGCCTGCCGCCTAGGCTATCCCGCGTTTTTGCAGTCCAAGCAGGCGCTCGACCTGACATTGGTTTCCGGGACAGATTTGATGACAATGAAGCATGGACACGAAGTTCTATAAATCGCTCTATCGCATTCGCAGGGTGGAGGAGAAAATCGCCGAGGTCTATCCTACCGATAAGATCAAGAGCCCGGTGCATCTTTCCATCGGGCAAGAAGCTGTTTCGGTGGGCGTGTGCGAGGCATTGCGGCCCAATGACGTGGCCTTTGGAACTTACCGAAGCCACGCTTTGTATCTGGCGAAAGGCGGGAATCTCAAAGCCATGATTGCGGAATTATATGGCAAGGTCACGGGAGCAGCCAAAGGCAAAGGCGGATCCATGCATCTCATTGATCTTGAGGCGGGTGTGCTGGGGACCTCGGCCGTGGTCGGAACGACGATTGCCAACGCGGTGGGCTATGCCTACGGTCTCAAGTGCCGCCGCCAAGATTCAATCGTCGCCAGCTTTTTCGGAGATGGAGCCGTTGATGAAGGTGTCTTCCATGAAAGCATGAACTTCGCAGCGCTGAAGAGCCTTCCCATCATCTTCATTTGCGAGAACAACAGCTACGCCATCCATACTCATCAGCGTCTCCGGCAGCGACTCCTTAACGTTTGCGAGCGCGCGCGCGTCTATGGCATGCCGGCGGAGAGAGTTGACGACAATGATGTGCTGCGGATTTATGAGCGCGTGAAATCAGCCGTTGAGGCACTGGCCGCGGGCCGGTCCGGACCCTTTTTCTTTGAGTGCATGACCTACCGCTGGAAAGAGCATGTCGGTCCAAATGAGGATTATCACCTGGGATATCGGACCAAAGCAGAAGCCGAGCCTTGGATAAAGAGCGACCCAGTTGCGAGAATCGGCGCCCGGCTCGAGCCCGGAGTCCGACGGAAGATTGAAGAGGAAGTCGAAGCCGAAATTGCCGAGGCTTTCGCCTTTGCCGAAGAAAGCCCCTTCCCGGATCACGCCGAGCTGTTTGCGGATGTCTTCAAGCAGAATTAACATGGACCGCATTCTCTCTTACACCGAAGCTGTCAGGGAAGCCACCGATCAGGAAATGGCCCGTGACCAATCGGTCATCGTTTTTGGGCTGGATGTTGATGATCCCAAAGCCGTCCAAGGCACCACCAAGGGATTGGTGGAGAAGTACGGACCGGAAAGAGTCTTTGGAACGCCTCTGTCTGAAGACGCCATGACCGGGGCGGCGATTGGCATGGCTTTGGCAGGATTGCGCCCCATTCACGTGCACATCCGGATGGATTTTCTGATGCTGGCCATGAACCAGTTAATCAACATTGCAGCCAAGAGCCATTACATGTATGGCGGGCAGGTGCATGTGCCGTTGGTGGTACGTTCCATGATCGGGAAAAGCTGGGGTCAAGGGGCGCAGCATTCGCAAGGGCTCTATTCCTTCTTCATGCATGTGCCGGGCTTGAAGGTCGTAGCACCCTCCACCCCTTATGACGCCAAGGGTTGTCTCATTGCCGCCATTCGTGATGATAATCCGGTCATGTATGTCGAGCACCGCATTCTGCATTTTCAAAAGGGGCCGGTGCCGGAAGCTCTTTATGCCGTGCCGCCGGGCAAAGCGCGCATCACCGTGCCCGGCCTGGACATTACGTTGGTTGGCCTTTCGTATATGCAGGTTGAATGCCTGCGGGCGCAGCGCTACCTGGAAAGCCGGGGCATCAGCGCCGAGGTGATTGATCCAATCTGGCTGAGTCCTCTGGATATGGAGACGATCGCGGAATCCGCTCGAAAAACAAAAAGACTGCTGGTCGTCGATAATGGTTGGACAACCTGCGGCGCCAGCGCCGAGATCGTTTCACAGGTCATTGAAAGGCTGCAAGGGATCAGCGAGGTGCGCATTCGCCGCCTCGGTTTTGCGCCGGTCACCTGTCCCACCACCCCCGGTTTGGAGGTTTGTTTCTATCCGAATTCGCGCACGATTTCTTCTGCCGCCTACGACTTGGTGTGCGGAGAAGCCAAAGGGTGGCTCCCTGAAGAGCGAGCAGACCTGCAAGCCATCGACTTCAAAGGACCCTTTTAAGTATGGAGGAGAGAGTAATGAACCGTGCGCAGAGCCTCGATTGGCCGTTGATGTACAATAACATCACGCGAGCTGACTTGGATATGGTCATCGAGTTCCTGCAACAGGAGAATCCCATTTTGACCCAATCCCAACAGGTCCGGGCTTTCGAGCAGGAGTGGTCTCAGTGGTTGGGAGTCAGGTATAGTGTGTTCGTCAACTCCGGCGCTTCTGCCAATCTGGTGACCTTGGCGGCTTTGCGGGAAAGGTTTGGCCTTGGTGAAATCATCGTGCCGACTCTGACCTGGGTTTCGGATGTTGCGTCGGTGATTCAGAACGGTTTCAAGCCGGTCTTCGTCGATATCGATCCTCGCACGCTGGGCATGGATAACGAGGCGGTGCTGAACAAGATCACAGCCCAAACCAAGGCAGTGTTTCTGACGCATGTGCTTGGCTATAATGGCTTAACGCATCGACTGTTGGATGAATTGAATGCCAGAAACATTCCACTCATTGAAGACGTTTGCGAAGCTTACGGTGCCACTCTTAAAGGGCGTAAACTCGGCACTTATGGTTTGGCATCCAACTTTTCCTTCTATTATGCCCATCACATGAGCACGATCGAAGGGGGCATGATTTCCACCAATGACCCGCACCTTTATGAAACGGCGCGGATGTTCCGTTCGCACGGCATGGTCCGGGAATCGACTTCCGACCAGATCAAACGTTCCTATTGGGAGAAATATCCGGACTTGAATCCCGATTTTATTTTTGCCTTTCCGGCGTATAACGTTCGCAGCACTGAAATCAACGCCGTGATCGGGCGCTCCCAATTAAGGCGATTGGATCGAAACAATCAGATTCGGAGCGAGAACTTGAAGGTGTTTTTGGACAACCTTGATCCCGCCAAGTACCGGACCGACTTCGAGACCGAAGGGAGCTGCAACTATGCGTTTACGCTGATTCTGATGGAGCCTGATCCCGTGTTGAGCCAGAAGGTCGAGCGAGCCATGCGGGAGGCCAGGGTGGAATTCCGCCGCGGCACGGCCGGCGGAGGCAATCAGCTTCGCCAGCCCTACCTTAGAAAGCTCATGGCAGAGCGCGAGTTTGAAAAATACCCGCATGTGGATCACGTTCACTTTTATGGCTATTATATTGGCAATTACCCGGATTTGGAACGTGGCAAGATTCTGGAATTATGCGCTCTGCTGAACCACATTTAACTGAATCTTGAGCGCAACTGGCTGAATAGCAATGAACAAACAGCTCGATGTTATATTTGTCAATGCCGACTCCTCCGCTAAAGCCTACCAGGACTTGAGTAAGGATTATTCCGCTATTGAAACGCCAACTTGGTGCCTGTTACTGGCCCAGAGCTGCCGGGCCAAAGGCTTTGGCGTAGCCATTCTGGATTGCGGTGCCGAGCGATTGGACGATACGGAAGCCGTCAAGAGAATCGCCGAAGCCAATCCTCGCTTGGTTTGCTTCGTCGTGTACGGGCAGAACCCCAACTCAGGCACCACCAACATGATTGGAGCAACGGCTTTGTGCAGCCAGCTTAAGGAGAGCCACCCGGACTCGATCACTTGTTTTGTCGGTTCGCACACCAGCGCCCTGCCATTGGAAGTCCTTGCGCATAAGGACATTGATTTAGTTCTTCTGAACGAAGGCGTCTATGCGTTGCACAATCTGCTGAACACCAACTTAAGAGATGGTTTGGACCATGTGAAGGGCATCGGCCACAAGTGCCACGGAGAGCCGCAATTGAAC
>ERZ1292640.3016-Hain-H43-02um-R1-3016-length-13273-cov-5_pt1 | contig 13273 bp, 9 predicted proteins | sample MGYA00564404_ERZ1292640 | MGnify/ENA primary metagenome ERZ1292640 (study PRJEB36523, sample SAMEA6512636) | groundwater metagenome | collected 2019-01-08 | study: AquaDiva: Metagenomics assemblies of 32 groundwater samples
GCACTACGGAATCACCGACGTGAAAGGCGACCGCTTCCGGCGGGTCGATCTGGCGCAATCGGCGCGGTGGGGCCTGCTTGGCAAGGGCGCCGTGCTGATGGCGGCGGCCTACCCCAACCGCACCTCCCCGGTTCTGCGCGGGGCCTTTGTCCTCAAACACATTCAAGGCGTGCCGCCGGCGACTCCCCCGGCCGATGTACCGACGCTGGACGAAAAGGACATCGGCACGACGCGGGCGCTCACGCTCGAGCCCTGGCTGCCGCAGGGGATGGTGGCGCCGCTCAGGCGCCGCTTCGGGCAGGGCAAGGACCGGGTTCTCGCGCCGGCGCTGCGCTCGCTCGCGCGCCCCGACCTGCCGAAGCCGCCGCAGGGCTTCCCGAGCGGGCTCTCGCGCCAGCTCGCGTTCGACACGCTGCAGCGGCTGCTGCCCTCGCTGCTGCGCTACGAGGACCGCAACAGCATGGCGTTCTCGATCGAGACCCGGCTGCCGTTCCTCGACTACCGGCTGGTCGAGCTGGCGTTCTCGCTGCCCGACACCGACCGGCTCGACGGCGCCACCACCAAGGCGATCCTGCGCCGCGCGCTCGGCGGGCGGATCCCGCGGCCGGTGCTCGAGCGGCGCGACAAGATGGGCTTCGAGACCCCGACCGACCTGTGGCTGCGCGGCCGCTACGCCGGCGAGGTGCGGCGGCGGCTGCTCGCATGGGGCCCGCTCCACGAGTGGCTCGACCCGGCGCGGCTCGAGGGGGAGCTCGAAGACTATCTCTGCGGCCGGCGCGCCATCGGGCTGCAGGTGTGGCGCTGGCTCTCGCTCGAGTCGTGGGCGCGGCGCTTCGTCGCCACCGACCCGCGCGTCGGCGATCACCCGCCCGAGCGGATCCTGCACGCCGGGCGGCACCGGTCGTACGTCGAGCAGGTGCGCGGCCTGGCGGAAGCCGGGCGCGCGTCCTGAGGCCGCATGGACCTCGTCGTCCTCTCCGAGGTGCGCTGGGGGTACTTCCGCACCCGGAAGCAGTTCCTGCTGTCGCGCTTCCCGGAGCGCTGGCGCGTGTTCTTCGCGCAGCCCCCGGTGGCAGGCGGCGACGACCCGTGGGAGCCGCGGCGGGAGGGCGGCGTCACCTTCTTCACGGTGCCGTTCCTCAAGCCCGCCACCACCAGCGCGCTCTACAATGGCCTGACCGGTCTCGGACCGGGGCGCGCGCTCATCGAGGCGGCCGCCGAGCGCCACCTGCGCCGCATGCTGGAGAAGCTGGGCGTGGAACCGCGCCCGGTGCTGCTGGCCTCGAACATCTACTGCCCGGGAGCCCTTTCGCGGCTGCCGCGGAAGTTGCTATTCTACGACTTCAACGACAGTCCCTTTCAGTTCGCCTCCGTGCCTCACTGGGCGCCGGGCTACTGGCGCCGTACCCTCGAACAGGTGGATGCCCTCTTCGTGGTCTCCGAGCACTACCGCCGGCAGCTGAGCGAGCAGACCCCGAGGCCGATCGTCCTCCTCGGCAACGGGGTCGAGACCGCGCACTTCGAAGCGCCGCGCTCCGTGCCCGCTGAGCTCGCGGCGCTGCCGCGGCCGCGCATCGGCTACGTGGGACTGCTTTCCCACTTCCTGGATTTCGACGTGCTCGAGTCGCTGCGCCGCGCGCGGCGCAGCGGCACCCTGGTGCTGATCGGGCCCGGCAGCCCGGCCACCGACGCCGCGGTGCGCGCGCTCTCCGCGCGCGGGGGCGTGGCGGTGCTGGGGCCCAAGCCCTACGCCGAGCTGCCCGCCTTCCTGCAGGGGCTGGACGTGGGGATCATCCCTTTCCGGGCGAACGATCCGTATGTGCAGGGTATCAATCCCAACAAGGTCTACCAGTACCTGGCCGCCGGCCTGCCGGCCGTGACCACGCCCGTGCTCGACCTCGTGCCGCAGCCGCCGCATCTCCAGTTCGCCGCGACCGCGGCCGAGTGGGTGGCGGCGGTGGAGCGCGCGCTGGACGCGCCGGCGGAGGCGGAGGCGTGCCGGGCGCTGGCGCGCCCGTACGACTGGGACACGCTCGCCCGCCGCATGGTGGCCGAGATCGAACGGCGCGTGGCCGCCGCGTCCTGAGCCTCCCGAGCCCTCACCCCACCACCGAGAGACCATGGCCGACCGCAAGGCAGCCCGTCGCGAAGTCAGGAAGCCCGCGCCCTCGTTCACGCTGACCACCCGCTGGGTGGCTGTGTTCCTGGCGCTGCTCACCGTGGCGTTCTTCCACCAGGTGATGCTCGAAGGCAGGACCTTCGTCTCGCCCGACGCCACCGCGCCGGCCGGGTTCGTGCGCCTCGGCGAGCGCTCGCTGTGGCAGGACCACGTCTACCCGCTGTGGAACCCGTACGTGTTCCTCGGCATGCCCTCGTTCGGGAGCGGCGCGTACAACCCGCTGATCTACCCGCCCGACTGGCCGCTCGGGCTGGTGCAGAAGGTGGTCCCGCTGCCGGACCTGCTGTGGCTCATCCTCTACTACTTCCTGGGCGGGTTGTTCCTCTACCTGCTCGCGCGCGAGTGGGGCGCGCGCGCCGAAGGCGCGCTGCTCGGGGCGGTGGCGTTCGTGTTCGCACCCAACCTGGTGGCGGTGGGCGCGCACGGGCACGGCAGCCAGCTGGTGGACTCGGCGTACCTGCCGCTCATGGTATGGCTGGCCGCGCGCTGGCTCCGGCGGGGCGGGCTCCACCATCTGGCGTGGCTCGCGCTCGCGGGCGGATTCCAGCTGCTGCGCGGGCACGTGCAGATCTGCTTCTACACCTGGAACGCAATCGGGCTCTACACCGTGGTCGCGTGGGTGGCGGCGGTGGCGCGGCGCCGTACGGAGCTGGTGCCGCTGACCGCGCGCGCGGCGGCGATCGCGGTGGCAGCGGCGCTGGCGTTCGGGCTCTCCGGGTTCTACAGCCTGCCGCTGCGCGACTACGCGGGCTGGTCCATCCGCGGCGGGAGCGAAGGCGGCGGCGTGAGCATGGAATACGCGACCCAGTGGTCGCTCGCGCCCTTCGAGCTCCCGAGCGTCGTGGTGCCGGGCTGGGTGGGCTTCGGCGGGGCCACCTACTGGGGCACCATGCCCTTCACCGACTACCCCAACGCCTACCTCGGCGTCGTGGCGGTCCTGCTGGCGCTGCCCGCGTTCCTCGCGAACGGCGCGCCACGCGTGTTCGCGCTGGTGCTCGGATCGCTGGCGCTCCTGATCGCCTTCGGCAAGCACTTCCCCCTCTACGGCTTCCTCTACCAGCACCTGCCGCTGTTCAACAAGTTCCGCATCCCGGTGATGGTGGTGGTGCTGTTCCAGCTCGCCGCCGCGCTCGCCACCGCGTGGGGCTGGAGCGCGATCCTGCCCGGGACCGAGGCGAAGGGCGGGGAGGGATCGTCGCGTTTCCTGCCGCGGCGCGTGAGCCGCCTGCTCGTCGCCGCCGCCGCCGTGGTGGCGCTGGTGCTGGTGGTGGGCGTGATGGGGCAGAGCGCGTGGCGCCAGGCCTACGTGACGACCGCGGTGCAGCACCGCACCGCGGCGATGCCGCTCAGCAACAACATGTACGGCCCGGAGGCCGCGACCGTGGCGTACCAGGGCTTCGTCTCCGACCTCGGGCGCGCCTGTCTGCTCGGGCTGCTGGCGATCGGCTGCGCATGGTTCGCGCGCCGCGGCAGGCTGCCCGCGCTCCCCGCCACGGCGCTCGTGCTGGCGCTGCTGCTCTTCGACCTGTGGCCGGTGAGCGGCCGCGTCATCCAGGGCCCGCCCTCGGTGATCGGCGAGGCGCTGCCGCGCGACCTCGACATCGGGCGCGACGACGTGGTGGACTTCCTCGAGAAGGCGGGGCCGCCGGGCAGCTTCCGCGTCCTGCCGCTCGAGGCCCACGACTTCCAGAGCAACCGCTTCGCGGGCTTCGGCATCGCCTCGGTGGGCGGCTACCACGCGGCGAAGACGCGCCTGTTCCAGGATTTCCTCGAGGCGAGCCTGAAGGAGAACCTGGCGTGGATCAGGCTCCTCAACGTGCGCTACCTCATCGTGGGCCAGCCGTTCGAGAACGTGCCCGCGTTCCTGCGCGAGGTCCACCGCGGCTCGCAGGTGATCAACGAGAACCTGATGGCGCTGCCGCGCGCGACGGTGGTGGGGAGCTACCGCGTCGTGGATCCCCCGAAGGCCATCCTCGACTCGATCAAGGTGTACGCGGCGAGCGGCGACGGCATGGCCTCGCTCGCGACCCGCACGCTGCTCGAGCGGGATCCGGGGCTCGCGCTCGGACCGGTCGCGGGCGCCCGCGCCGAGATCGTGTCCTACCGGCTGAACGACGTGACCGTGGACGTGGAGACGCCCGGGCCGGGGCTGCTCAGGCTCGCCGACCTGTGGTATCCCGACTGGCGCGCCACCGTGGACGGCAGGGGAGCGCCGGTGCTCAAGGCCGACTACCTGCTGCGCGCGGTGCCGGTCCCGGCCGGCCGGCACCGCGTCGTGTTCCACTTCGAGTCCGCCGCCGTGCGCAGGGGACTCCTGCTGTCGCTCGCGAGCCTCGGCGTGGTGCTCGCGCTGTTCGGCGTGGCGTGGCTGCGCCGGCCGCGCGGCGGCGCGCCGGAGGCGGCGGCCGGGAGACGGGAGGCCGCGTAGTGGACAAGCTGGTGATCATCCCGACCTACAACGAGCGGGAGAACATCGAGCCGCTGCTCGAGCGCCTGCTGCGCCTGCCCTACGGGCTCGACGTGCTGGTGGTGGACGATCACTCGCCGGACGGCACCGCGGACGTGGTCCGCGCGAAGAGCGCGCGCGAGCCGCGCGTCCACCTGATCGAGCGGCCGGGCAAGCTGGGGCTGGGCTCGGCCTACCGCGACGGCTTCCGCTTCGCGCTCGAGAACGGGGTCGAGTACATCTTCGAGATGGACGCGGACTTCTCGCACGATCCCGAGGCCATCGGCGGCTTCCTCGAGGCTGCGCAGTCGGCCGACGTGGTGCTGGGCTCGCGCTACCTGGACGGCAAGGTCACGGTGGTGAACTGGCCGCTCAACCGCCTGATCCTGTCGTACGGCGCCAACCTCTACACGCGGATCGTCACCGGCCTGCCGGTGCACGACGCGACCGGCGGGTTCAAGTGCTTCCGCCGGCGCGCGCTCGAGGCCGTGCGGCTGGACAAGGTGCGCTCCGACGGCTATGCCTTCCAGATCGAGATGTCCTTCAAGTGCTGGAAGCGCGGCTTCACCATCAAGGAGATCCCCATCGTGTTCACGGACCGCCGCGCCGGCTCCTCGAAGATGAACCGCCGCATCGTCTGGGAGGCCGTGTGGCTGGTGTGGAGGCTGCGATTCCTGGCCCTGTTCGGCCGGGTGGAGTGAACCCATGCGATGCCTGTTCCATCCCCTGACCTGGCTGATCGCCGGCGTGCTGGCGGTCCCGGCCGCGGCGCACGCGGCGGGCGCCTGGACCACCTACCTGCGGTCGCTCAACTACACCGACCTCGCGGTGCGCGGGGACACGGTGTGGTGCGCCACGCTCGAGGGCGGGCTGCTGCGCTTCGACCGCGCGGGCGGCGCCTTCACCCGCCACACCCGGGAGCCCGACGGGCTCGCCAGCAACCAGCTCACCGCGCTGGCCTTCGACCGCTCCGGGCGGCTGTGGGTCGGCACGGCGGACAAGGGCGTGAGCCGGCTCTCCGCCGACCGCTCGCGCTGGGACCTGGTGAACACGCTGGACGGGCTGCCGGCCGGCGCGGTCAACGCCATCGAACCCGAGGGCGACACGCTGTGGATCGGCACCGAGCACGGCGTGGCGCTGTGGGACGGCACCGAGATCGGCGGCGCGGTGCCCGACGGCATCAATCCCTCGCCGTTCGCGAGCGACCACGTCGGCGGCATCGCGGTGCGCGGGGACTCGCTGTGGGTGGGCACGCAGAAGGGGCTCTACGCGAGCCGGCGCTCCACCGGGCTCGTGACGTGGGACTACGTGAACGCCGGGCTGCCCGATTCCAGCGCGGTGGATGCCGTGGCCTTCGACGGCCGCATGCTGATGGTGCTCGTGCTGGCCTCGGTCTACCGCTTCGACCCGTCCCAGGGGCGCTTCGGCCTCAGCGGCGGGATCGGCTCGGTGTTCCGCCTCTCCGACGACGGCGGCGCGATCGTGGCGACCAGCGAGCAGGGCATCTTCCGCTGGGGCGCCGGCTGGGAGCCGCTGAACACCGGGCTCGTGCCGCAGCTCGCCCCCTACGACGGGGCCACCATCTACGCCGCCGCCGCCGACGGCGCCGGCCGCTACTTCGCGGCCAACCGCACGGGCCTCTACGAGTCGGACACGCCGTCGTGGGCGCAGCACGTGCCCGACGCTCCAGTCGGCAACAACATCAACAACGTCCTGATCGACGGCGAGCGCGTCTACGTCGCCACCTTCAGCGAGGGCGTGGCGCGATTCGACGGGCAGCGCTGGCGGAACTGGCCGGGCGTGTACTGCGGTCCGACCTGCGACACGACGTTCTTCTCTCCGGCTTATGCCTTCAGCCTGCTGCTGGACCGGCAGGGGAAGAAGTGGGTCGGCACCTGGAGCGGGGCGATGGAGGAGTTCGACGACCTGGTCTCTCCGCCCCAGTTCGTGCACCACCGGCCCTCGGACAGCCTGGGCGTGGACCGGCACACCTTCGGCTGGTCCGCGGCCGCCGACACGAACGGGGGGCGCTGGTTCGGGATGGACAGCCCGAGCGTGGGCGACATCATCCCGATCGGCATCGAGTACTACGACTCGGCCGGCGACTACCGCGCGAATTACCGCCCCGAGAACACGCCGGCCATGCAGGGCAGCCAGATCCGCGCGCTCGCGGTGGACCGCTTCCACCGCATGTGGGTGGGTTACGCGCAGAAGGGCGTGGACGTGTTCGCCATCCCCGGCCCCGGCGGTCCGCTCGTCGGCGTGCCTTCGGCGAGCGGTGACGTGCCCTTCACGAACACCCTCGACGTGTTCGGCATCGTCGCGCACGGGGATTCGGTGTGGGTGATGTCCACGGCCGACCTCCGGCGCTTCAGCCCCACCAGCTTCACGCAGCAGGGGACCACGCTCCTCATCCCCGCGAACCCGGCGCCGCGCGGCGCCTGCCATCCGCTCGAGGTCGGACCCGACGGCGCGGTGTGGGTGGGCACCGGCGCCGGTGTGCGCGTCTACCATCCGGGCGGGGCGATGGAGGACTTCGACGCCACCAACTCGCCGCTCGCGAACGACGAGGTGCGCGCCATCCGCGTGGACCAGGGGAGCGGCGTGGCGTGGATCGGCACCGCGACGGGCCTCAACCGCTACGACCCGTACTACGTCCCGCCGCCGCCGCCGCCCATCCCGTCGCTCACGGTGAGGGTCTTCCCGAACCCGGCCACGCTGACCGGCGCGGGCGTGTCGCTGCGGCTCGCGGGCAACGCGTCCGAGTACCGCGGCGCGATCTACGACATCGGCGGCCGCATCGTGCGGCGCTTCGCGAGCGCCAACGGGAGCGTGTTCTGGGACGGCCGCGATCAGGGCGGGGCGCTGGTGAAGCCCGGGCTCTACTTCGTGCGGGCCGAGGCCGGCGGGCGCGCGCGGCGCGCGCGCGTGGCGCTGGTGCGCTGAATCCCGTGGGAGGAGCCGCGGCACGCTGGGTGGAGTCACCGCCGGCGGGCTGGAGCGAGCTGCTCGCCACCGACCCCGCGGCCACCCCCGCGCATCTCCCCGCGCTGTGGAGCGCGCTCGCCGAGGTGCTGCCCGGCATGAGCGTGCGCTTCCTCGCGGTGGAGGCGGACGGAGCGCTGGTGGGCGGAGCGCCGCTCCTGGTCGAGCGCCGCGCCGGGCTCCACTGGCTGCACGCGCTGCCGTTCCTGCTCTCCGGCGCGCCGCTCGCGCGCGACGGCCACCACGCCGGGGTGGACGGGGCGGCGGGCCGCGCGCTCGCCGACCTCCAGCGCGAACTGCGCGCGGTGGGAGGGGAGTGGGCGCTCTACCGCCCGTGCGGGCCGGAGCCGGACGCCGCGGCGGTCGCGGCTCCGGAGGGCGAGACGCGCACGCTCGAAGCGGCGCTCGTGGACCTCGGCGCGGGCCTCGACGCCGCGCGCGCCCGGGTGGATCGCAAGACCCGGCAGGAGCTGCGCGCCGCGGCGCGCCTGCTGGCCTTCGCCGAGGAGCCGGACGCGCTCGAGGAGGCCTACGCGCTCCACGTCGCGCAGTCGCGCCACTGGCCCGGGCACCGGCCGCTGCCGCTCGAGCTGCCGCGCCGGCTGCTGGCGCGCGAGACGGGCGGCGCGCCGCCGGCGCGGCTCTTCACCGTGCGCGACGCGGGTGGCCTGCTCGCCGCCACGCTCGCGCTCGACGGAGCGCGCGAGACCTTCCCGTGGTGGAGCGGGCTCCATCCGGACGGCCGTCCGCTTCACGCGTTCGCGTTCCTGCTGTGGTCGGTGGTCGAGTGGGCCGCGGAGCACGGCCGCGCGCGCGTCAATCTGGGCGCGAGCGGCGGCCAGGGGCCGGTCGCGCTCTTCAAGGACTCGCTCGGCGCGCGCGCGCTGCGCTACCCGGTGCGCTGGCTCGACGCGCGCCGCGCGCCGCCGGCGGGGAAGCTGGTGGCCGCGCTCCAGCGCCGCCTGCGCCGCCGGCGCGCGCTCGGGGAGGCCGCGGCGTGAGGATCGCCACGCTCGCGAACGCGTCCGTGGTGCACACGCGGCGCTGGGTCGGGCACTTCCGCGCCCGCGGTCACGAGGTGCGCGTGTGGTCGCTCGAGCCTGCGGCGGAGGGCTTCGCCGCCGAACGCCTGCCGCACCCGCCGCTGCCCGGTTTCCTGCGCTACCCGCTCGCGGCGCCGGCGCTCCGCGCGGCGCTCGCCGCCTTCGATCCGGACCTGGTGGACGCGCACTACGTGCCGAACTACGGCCTGCTCGGCGTGCTCGCCGGCCGCCGCCCGCTCTCGGTCGCCGCGTGGGGCTCGGACCTGCTCGTGCTCCCGGGGCGCGGCCCGCTCCAGCGCGCGCGGCTGCGCGGCGTGCTGCGGCGCGCGGACCTGGTGCTGGCCGACAGCGGCAACCTGGCGGCGGCCGCGCGCGCGCTGGGCGCGCCCGCGCCGCGCGTGCACGCGATCCCCTGGGGGGTGGACCTCGCGCTCTTCCGTCCCGCGCCCGCGCGCGAGCCCGGGCTGCTGCTCAGCACCCGCTTGCACGAGCCGATCTACGACCTGCCGGTGGTCTTCGCGGGCGTGGCCCCGGTGCTGGCCGCGCGGCCCGGGACGCGGCTGGTGGTCGCCGGCGACGGCAGCCTCAGCGCCCGGCTCGAGGCGCTGGCGCGGCGCACGCTCCCGGCCGGACGCTTCGAGTTCCTGGGAAGGCTCGCGCCCGCGGAGATGGCGGGCTGGCTCGCGCGCGCCGATGTCTACCTCTCGGCCTCGCGCTCGGACTCGACCTCGGTGTCGCTGCTCGAAGCGATGGCCGCCGGCGCGGTGCCGGTGGTGAGCGATCTCGAGGGCAACCGCGAGTGGGTGGCCGGCGGCGAGGGGGCGCGGCTCTTCCCGGTGGGCGATGCGGCCGCGCTGACGCGCGCGCTGCTCGCGGTGCTCGACGACCCCGCGTGGGCGGCGGCGGCGCGGGAGGCGAACCGCCGCGCGGTCGAGGAGCGCGCCGACGCCGCGCGCAACATGGCGCGCATCGAGGCGCTGTTCGCCTCGCTCGCGGCGTCGCGCCCGCGGAGGGGCGGATGAGCAGGCGCCGGGTGCTGATTCTGTGTTACTTCTACCCGCCGCTGGCCGGCGGCGGAGTGCACCGCGTGCTCGGCTTCACCCGCCACCTGCCCCGGCACGGCTGGGACTGCACGGTGATGTGCGCCGGCCCGGAGGACTACTGGGTGAGGGACGAGACGCTCGCCGCGCGCGTGCCGCAGGAGACCGAGGTGATCCGCGTGCGCGGCGGCAGCGCGCTCTCCGCGTGGCTCAGGCTCAGCCGCGGAACGGCGGGGAGGCGCCCCGGCCGCCTCTTCGGCGGGCTGCGCGCGCTCTCGGACTGGTGGCTCCTGCCCGACTCCTACGCGGGATGGGCGGCTCGCGCGCGGCGCGCGGCGGAGAAGCGGCTCGCGCGCGGCGACATCGACGTGGTGCTCTCCAGCTCGCCGCCCGACAGCGCTCACCTGGCCGTGCCCGCGCCCCCGCCGGATCGCGTGGCCTCGGTGGCCGGGCGCCGGCGGCCCTGGGTCGTGGACTTCCGCGACCCGTGGGTCGGCCTCCACTTCCGCGAGCCGCCCACGCGCCTGCACGCGTGGCGGCAGACCGCCCTCGAGCGTGGCGTGATTCGCGGCGCGAGCCTGGTGCTCGCCGCCTCGCGCACCCACGCCGACGACCTCGAGCAGCGCTTCCCGGGCGGGACGCCGGGGCGCCCGCGCGTGGTCCACCTGCCCAACGGCTTCGAGCCGGACACCGACGACGGGCAGGAGAGGGCGCCCGCGCCCGATCCCGGGCACTTCGTGCTCGCGTGGACCGGCACGCTCTCGCAGATGCCCGACGCCGGGGTGTTCCTCGAGGCGCTGCACGACCTGTTCGCGCGCCGCCCGGAGGCGCGCCGCCGCATCCGCGCGACGCTCGCCGGTCCGTTCGACGCCGACTACGCGGATCGCGCCGCGGCGCTCGGGCTCACCGGCATCGTCTCCTTCCCGGGGCCGCTCGCGCACGCGGACGCGCGCGCGCTCCAGCGCGCCGCCGACGTGCTGGTGCTGTGGAAGCCGCGCGGCTACCGCACCATGGTGCCCGGCAAGCTCTATGAATACCTCGACGCCGGGCGCCCGCTGCTCGCGGTGCTCGACGCCGAAGACGAGTGCGCGGCGCTGGTCCGCCGCGCGGGCGGCACGGTGTCGCCGGCCGGCGACCGTGCGGCGTTGGCGATCGAGATCGAGCGCCGCTACCTGGCGTGGAGGGCGGGCGGCCGCGCCCCGGGCGAGCGCCCCGCGTGGCTCGACGCGTACACGCGAGCGGCGCTCGGCGCGCGGCTCGCCGGGTTGCTCGACGATCTGGTGACGCAGGCGGGGCGCACGCCATGACCTTCGCGCTCTACGGGCCGCTCGGACCGATGACGCGGATCGAGCGCGTCGGGCTGGCCGCCGCGCTGCTGCTGGCCGCGGTCCTCATGTGGCCGCTGCGCCACTACGTCACCGACGACACCTTCATCCACCTGCGCTACGCGCAGCACCTCGCCAGCGGCCAGGGTCTGGTCTTCAATCCGGGCGAGCGGGTCTACGGCTGCACCAGCCCGCTGTGGGTGTCGCTCATCGCCGACGGCATGGCCCTCGGCCTCGACGGGCTGCGCGTGGCGCGCGTGCTGGGGTTCCTCGCCACGCTGTGGTCGGTGGTGCTGTTCCTCCAGCTCATGCGCCGCAACCTGCGCACGCCGGCACTGCGCGCCGCGGCCACGCTGGCGTGGGCAGGACACGCGTGGATGCTGCGCTGGTCGCTCTCCGGCATGGAGACGCCGCTGGCGGTGGCGCTCATCCTGGCCGGCTTCGTGGCGTTCACCGAGGGCAAGCAGTGGGGGGCGCGCCCGGTGCGCACCGGCGCGCTGTGGGCGCTGGCCGCGCTCACGCGGCCCGAGGCCGCGCTGCTGCTGGTGTTGTGGGGCATCTTCCTGCTAGTGGACACCGACAGCCGCCCGGGCCTGCAGCGCCTGATCTCCGGCACGTTGCCGCCGGCGCTCATCTACGGCACCTGGCTGCTGTTCGCGCGCGTCTACTTCGGCACGCTGTGGCCGCAGACGCTCCAGGCCAAGGCCGCGGGCGGCGCGGGCCTCGCCTACCACCTCGAGGGCCTGTGGCGCCAGATCCGCATCGTGGGCGCCACCGACGGGCTGCTGGCGGCGCTGCTGGCGGCGGCGCTCGTGCTCGGCGGCCGGCGCGTGTGGACCCAGCGCCCGGCGGCGCAGCGCGCGCAGCGCCTGCTGCCGTGGGTGTGGGTGATCGCGGTGCCCGCGCTCTACGTATCGCGCGGCATGCCGGTGCTCTCGCGCTACCTGCTGCCGCTGCTGCCGGTCCTGGGCTGGCTGGCCTGGCGCGCCGGGGAGTGCTGGAGCACGGGGGCCGGGGACACGCCGAAGCATTCGTTCCGCACGGCGGTGATCGGCGGCGCGCTCGCCGCGCTGGTGCTGGCGCAGAACCTCGCGGTCTACCGCACCGTGGTGGTGCCGCACGTGGACTCGTTCAGCGCGGCGCTGCGGAGCAGCCTGATCCCGTGGGGCCGCTGGTTCGCGGCGAACACGCCGCCCGGCGCGACGATCGCCTCGCCGGACATCGGGGCGATCGGCTACTTCAGCGGGAGGCGCGTGCTGGACCTCGCGGGCCTGGTCACGCCGGAGATGGTCCCCTACCTCCTGCGCGAGACACCGGAGGAGGCGGTCGCGAACTTCCGCTTCGCCTCGTTCTCGCGGCCCGACTACGTCGTGGACCGCGCGCCCGTGGGGGACGACCTGCGCCGTCGCAGCCGCTTCGCCGCCTGCCTCACGCCCCTCGGCCACGCCTCCGTGCCGAACCTCGGCGTGTCGCGTCCCGGGCCCGCCGTCTACACGTTCTACCGCGTGGACTGGGCCGTCTTCGACTCGCTGGCGGCGGGTCCGTGACCATCTGAAACGCTTCGTCCCGACGCTGCACGCGCGTGCAGTGTGGAGCGCGGTCGGCTTGCTCTCGGAGCGCCCACCTTTCCCTTTGACACCCGCACCACACGCTCCTATTGTGCGCGGGTCGTGGGAAGCAGTGGGGAGCAGTGGGTAGACGGGGAAGTTCCGCGAGAGAGCGAGACCGGGTCCCGATGGCGTCCTTCCACAACACACAGACCTGCTCGATCGATCACAAGGGCCGCCTCAGCGTGCCCGTCGCGATGCGCCGCGAGGGCCCCGGCCGGAAGACCCACGACCGCTTCTTCCTGAAGTACGGCACCGAAGGCTGCCTCCAGCTCTACTCCGTCGAGGGATGGGAGCAGATGGAGGCCAAGCTCCGCAAGCTGCAGCGCAAGGGTCCGCGCGAGCGCGGATTCGTGCGTGCGTTCAGGAAGGACGCGTACTGGGTGACGGTGGATGCGCAGGGACGCATCAGCATCTCACCGGCGCTGACGGGCCGTGCAGGACTCGGCAAGGAAGCCCTCCTGCACGGGAACATCGAGTACATCGAGATCTGGAATCCGGAGAAGTACAGCGCGTCCATGGCGGCCATGCCGGACGAGAAGCTGTCGGAGCTGGAGCCGGAGATGCTCGGAGAGGAATGATCATGGCGGCCAGGCACGACACCCACGACGAGCGCATCGTGCTCGCGCTCAACCTCGACCTGTGCGG
>ERZ1292640.1094-Hain-H43-02um-R1-1094-length-22387-cov-6_pt2 | contig 13262 bp, 18 predicted proteins | sample MGYA00564404_ERZ1292640 | MGnify/ENA primary metagenome ERZ1292640 (study PRJEB36523, sample SAMEA6512636) | groundwater metagenome | collected 2019-01-08 | study: AquaDiva: Metagenomics assemblies of 32 groundwater samples
CAGGTTATCGCGGATTACAAGATCAAAGTTAAATTTGATCCGCGCATCGGCGGTTCTTACTCATATTTTTCCGGTGAAAAAAATAACCGTTCTGATGGCACTTTTCACGCGTGGACAGCGCCCTATGAAGATCAAACATCGGGTGATATCATAAACGCGATCTTTGCTCCATCAAACGCGCACGTGTTTACAGTAACAGCAGGCGCGAAACCGATGTCTGATTTATCGGTTGATCTGACCTATGTATACTTAAGATTAGCCAAAAAGCTTAATTCGGGCGGAAATTATAATGCTACTGTAGCAGGATTCGATCGCCCAATAGCAATCTTAAGCGGTGTTTCAACAACTTCTACATCGTATTACATGAACCCGAAAAAGAAAACATTGGGCCATGAATTAGACCTGCATGTAGCTTATGATTACACTGAAGACGTTCAGTTTTTCTTTGCCGGCGGCATATTCGTGCCAGGCAATGCGTTCGCAAAGCCATTCAACAGAAATACCGCGACGCAAGGTTTAGCATCTGTGAAAGTATCCTTCTAATTGTTTCATGCGTTAACAAGAGACCCTTGGGGGAGCAATCCCCCGAGGGTTTTTTTATCCGCCTTTGCTAAGAATATCAGCGGATAACCGCTCCGAAGCCTTACCATATTCTACTTTTGAAGGGCGTAGGAGGGTGTAATTTATCGTCATTCCATACCGTCATTGCGAGGAACTCTTGTTTGACATGTCTGTGACGAAGCAATCTCGTATTTAAAAGCGAGATTGCTTCGTCGCCTAGTAGCAGACAAAAGCTCCTCGCAATGACACATGATGACAATTCATACCTATGCTATACCTATCGTTCATCTGGCACATGCACCAGCCTTACTACAAGGACCTACAGACCGGAAGACTCTGCCTTCCCTGGGTGCGTTTGCACGGAATTAAAGATTACTTGGATATGGTAAAGATTTTAGAAAAATATCCTAAAATTCACCAAACCTTTAATCTCGTACCTTCCTTAATAGAACAAATCAATTCCTATATTGAGGGAGGGCAAGACACCTATCAGGAAATAACCCTAAAAAAAGCCGGAGAGCTAACGCCTCAAGATAAAAACTTTCTCTTAGAACGTTTTTTTTCAGCGCATACCGTTAATATGATTTCGGTTTTACCGCGTTATTATCAGCTATACCTTAAAAAACAATCAAAAAAAGAATTCACAACCCAGGACTATTTAGACTTACAAATTTTATTTAACCTTGCTTGGTTTGACCCGTATTTCAAAAAGAATATACCGGAAATAAAATCGTTAATTGACAAAGGAAGGAATTTCAGCGAAGAAGATAAACAAACCGTCTTAAATAAACAGATCTCCGTCCTGAAAGAAATCATCCCAACCTATAAAAAATATCAGGATTCAGGCCAAATTGAAGTTACAATAAGCCCATACTATCATCCTATAACGCCCTTGCTATGCAATACCCAAATCGCCAAAGAAGCGGACAAAGCAACACACCTGCCGCGCAGTAATTTTATTTACCCCGAAGACGCCAAAGCTCAAATACAAGAAGCTATAAAACTGTATAACGAATGTTTCGGCAAGCCCCCGCAAGGGATGTGGCCTTCGGAAGAAGCGGTAAGCGAACATATTCTGCCTCTTATAATAGAATCCGGCATAAAATGGATAGTCACGGACGAAGCGATATTATTCAGGTCAATAAAGAAAAAACGCGCGGGAGATAATTTATATAAACCTTATTGCCTAAAGAGAGAGGAGGGGGAGTCCGCCATTATTTTTCGCGACCGTAATCTTTCCGACCTTATCGGGTTTACCTATCATACCTGGCCGGTTGATGATGCCGCTTCGGATTTCCTGCGCCACCTTCAGAATATCTCCGTCGCGTCAAAAAACAAAGATTGCTTTATCGTTATCGCCATGGACGGAGAAAACGCCTGGGAGTATTATAAAAATGATGGCTGGGATTTTCTAAGCCGGCTTTATAAAGCCATAAGCGAAGATACGAATATTAAAACCGTGACCGTCAGTGAATACTTAGAAATTAATCCCAAAAAAGAAAATATCAAACGCCTAAGCGCTGGCTCTTGGATATACGGTAATTTTCACAAATGGATAGGCTCTCCGCACAAAAACAGGGCCTGGGATTACCTTGCAAAAGCCAGGGAAGAACTCAAAACAGCCGCGGGCAACAAACAGTTACCCGCGGAAATGTTAGCTAAGGCATGGAAGCAGATGTATATTTGCGAAGGCAGTGATTGGTTTTGGTGGTATGGAGACGATAACGCGGATTTCGACGAATTATACCGGAAACACCTGATTAACTTTTATAAATTTATCGGCAAGGAACCGCCGGAATATCTTCATCATCCGATATGAGGCGATGATATGAAAAATATTGTCATTGCGGCACACCGTCATTGCGAGGAGCTATCGTTTACACTGGCGACGAAGCAATCTCGTTTTAAAATACGAGATTGCTTCGTCACTGATATGTCAAGCGAGGGTTCCTCGCAATGACGATTAGCTTGCGTACCAACATCCAGAGTATATTTCAATAACACCATACTACATTTCGTGGTTAAAAATTATTGACAGCAAATAACTTTTGTGTTATAAAATGGAAAAAGAAAAGGTTTACGATTATTTAGCCGAGGTTTATCTAAATAACAATAATAGTAAAAAGAGGGAAAAACAGAATAAGCTAATAAAATATCTGTTCTTTGCCATACCGTTTAGTATTATCATTCTCGCGTGGTTTTTATTCAACTATTATCCCCTAAAGTTTTACAAGCCAAAAAATTACAGCCTGTACTTATCAACAGGCGAAGACCTGGGGAAAATAAATTATAACTTTTCGGATTCTTCGTTAAAGAAGAAAGGCTACACCGTAAACATGTCCAGCCTGAATTTAAACGGCTATGACAAGCTAGCCTTCCAGGCAAAGCGGTCAAATAATAACGGCACAACCAATCTTAAGGTTGAACTCGAGAATAATTTCAAAGAAAAAGCGGAGGTTTATATAAGCATAAACTCCATAAAATGGTTTGAATACCAGATAATTCTGAAAGACTTTAAAAGCCTTTCAGAATTAAACGATATAAAGCGCCTAAGTTTTATAGCCGAAGAATGGAACGCGGGGACAAAAGAAGATACGATTTTAATCGATAACATACGGTTTATAAGAGACAGTAAAAAATAACCTGTAAATAATTAGCGCGTGTAGTGACAGCACACTGTGCTGTCACTACAATGTTTGGCGACGAAGCGCTGACGATGTCGTGAAGGCTAACAAAAGGGTCAAATGAAAAGGAGGTCGGAATAAACCTATGCGGATTATTTCAATAGCTAATCAGAAGGGCGGCTGCGGAAAAACCACTACAGCGGTTAATTTAGCGGCATCATTAGCTTCGAATCAGCGTAAAGTTTTACTGGTAGACTTTGACCCTCAAGCCCATGCCAGTGTCGGATTAAGCATACAGGCAAAAACAACGGTTTATGACGTCCTCTCTAAAATCAGCCAGCAAAAAGCAAGCATGGACCAGGCAATACTGGAGATAAGTAATAATTTTGATTTGGTCCCTTCCGGAATAATCTTAAGCACATTAGAACAGGAATTAGCCAATGAAATCAGCCGCGAAAGCCGCCTAAAAGAAACACTGGCTAATATGAAGAAATCTTATGACTATATTATAATCGACTGCCCGCCCAACCTCGGCATATTGACAGTAAACGCGATATGCGCGTCAAACGAAGTGATTATACCCGTCGAGCCCAGCCGTTTTTCCGTCGAGGGGCTAATCCGCCTGATAGACATTTTAGGGCTGATTAAAAACCGTTTAAACCACAATGTCCAGCACAAAGTCCTGGTAACCATGTTTGACTCCCGCTTAAAATATGCTTTCAAAATTTTAGCTGATCTAAGAGATAAATTTCGAAGCCATATGTATACCAACATTATCCATGTAAACGTGAAGCTAAAAGAAGCTCAAAGCTTCGGATCGTCGGTATTGGGCTTTGACAAATACAGCCGCGGGGCAAAAGATTATTACAGCCTATCCAAAGAAGTCATCGCCGAAGAAAGCAAAGCCCCGACAGCAAAAATGGAAATGCCCGCGATACAGGCCAAGATGGAAGAACTCATAAAGAAACATACGCCGGCATTAAGAGAGATTCTCTTTAAAATCAAAGCTCCTCAAGCCCAGCACGTTTACCTTGCCGCTGACTTTAACAACTGGCGTAAAGACGCGACTACCGAAATGTCCAACCATAACGGCACTTGGATAAAGCGCGTAACCTTAAAACCAGGCCAATACCATTATCGCTTTGTCGTTGATGATAGCTGGATAACCGATCCAGTAAACTCATCGCTGGAAAGAAATCCTTTTGGTGAATTTAATTCCTTGGTAAAGGTTGAAGGGTAACGTATCTCTTAACCTCGTCATTGCGAGGAGCTATCGCCTTAATTAGGCGACGAAGCAATCACGTTTTTTATCATATATAAAACCATGCAAACACTTGAAGCGATAAACAAACGCCATTCCACAAGAGAGTTCCAAGGCAAATTAATCGCCAAAGACGATCTTTTAAAGCTTTTAGACGCCGGCCGCCTTGCCGCGACAGCCAGAAACGAGCAACCGTGGGAATTTGTAGTAGTAACGGAAAGAGAAAAACTGCAAGAACTTGCTCGTATAGCAGCAAATAACGGGCCTTTTCTCGCGGAAGCTGCCTGCTGTGTAGCTGTTTTATGCCGCGATACCAAATATTATCTTGAAGACGGCTGCGCGGCAACGGAAAACATTCTGATAGCCGCAGGCGATTTAGGTATTGGCTCTTGTTGGGTGGCTGGAGATAAGAAGCCTTACTGCGAGCTGGTTAAACGGCTATTAGAAGCTCCTGCGGGCCTTAAGCTTGTAAGTTTGATAGCATTAGGTTATCAAAAAGAAAACAGCCTAAAAACACCCGATAAACGAAAATTAAAGGAAGTTATTCATTGGCAGAAATTTTAAATTTATATTATAATATTACAAAGGAGGAAACAGCTTATGGCCACAAAGAAGAAAGCCAAAAAAATAGTTAAAAAAAGCTCTCCTGTAAAAAAGAAGAAAATAACAAAGAAACCTATTAAAAAGAAAGCCGCAGTTAAGAAACTAGTTGTAAGAAAAGCTAAGAAAGCAGTAAAAATAAAGGCTAAAAAAACTTTAAAAAAACCTTTATTACCTAAAATCGAAGGCACAATTGTAGGAAAAATCACACATTACTTTCCTCACGTCCAAGCTGCTGTAATCGAAGTAACCTCTACGCTTAAAACAGGTGACACAATCCGGATCAAAGGTCACACCACAGATTTTAACGAAAATATCACATCCATGCAGATAGATCACGCTACAATAAACGAAGCAAAGCCAAAAGATGAAATCGGGCTTTTAGTAAGCTCAAGGGTCAGAATAGGCGATACTGTTTATAAAATCTAAAAGGAGGTTAAAGCAATGATACGCTGGATGGATATTGAAAAGAAAGCACGCGGCCTGAACATTCAGAATCCCAACCGCTATTCAAAAACCGACCTCATCCACACAATCCAAAGAGCAGAAGGCAACACTGAATGCTTTGGATCAGTCAAAGACAACTGTCCGCATATTAATTGCAGCTGGCGCAGGGATTGCTTAAAATAAAGCTGTGGATATGGCTCATCAAAACAAAGCCTTCGTAAAAGTTAATAGCTTACGAAGGTTTTTTGTTTCTATCGTTCCGCGCTTGATAAAACTTCAGCAATAGTTCAGATCTTGGAAGTCGCCGACGAGTGTCATTGCGAGCGACCGAAGGGAGCGAAGCAATCTTTTCCGCCTACGTGCTTCGCACTACGGCGGATCCTCCGTAGCAAGAATTGCGCAGGCGGAAAAGATTGCTTCGTCGCTGTCGCTCCTCGCAATGACACGGTTGCTTCCAAGAGAGGCTTAAAATGGAAAAGGAATTAGAAAAATGGCATGAATTACACAAGTTTTATTTATATAGCGGTAAATACCAGACAGAAGAGCTGGCTAAATTTCTGGGCGTAACCCCAAGAACGATCCAACGATGGCTGAAAGAAAAGACTAAGCCTAACCTAAAACAAATAAGACAGATCAACGAATATTTAATGCAAAAGCAAGATCCACAAAACAATAGGATATAGAATTAGCTTCTTTTCACATGTCGCACTTGGGGCTATAATATACGTTATGTTAACTACGCTATCTTGGGAAACCTGCCTTTACTGTCTTTAACGCTTTATAGTCACAGCACACTGTGCTGTCACTATAAAAATATGCCTATATCTAATTTCAGCTTCCTATATGTTACCTTTGATGTTCACTCCGGCAAGGTTGTCTTGGCCCCGGTCATCCTGAATCCAGCCATTATGCAGGCCATATTCAGCCATAATATCTTTGGCTTCCTGGTATTCCTTGGGGGTTATCCGTCTTGACAACTCCTTAAAGCTTTCTGCCTTATAATACGGGTAATATTGGCTCATTAAGCTTATATAGGTTTCAGGGCTTAATTCTTGGGCGATAAAACGCATTATTTCCCGCGTCCCTGATAAATGATCCGGCAAAACCAGATGCCTTATTATAAGGCCTCCCTCAATAATGCCGTTTTTATCGAGCTTTGCCACGCCGACCTGCCGATGCATTTCTTTTAATGCCACGCGGTTTATTTGCGAATAATCTTTAGCTTGAGAATATTTTTGCGCGATTTTTTCGTCCGCGTAACGGGCATCCGGCAGATAAATATCAATAATTCCGTCTAAAAGTTTTAAGGAATCTAAAGAATCATAGCCGCTGGAATTATAGACTAAAGGTATCTTCAAACCATGCGGAATTGCTATGATCAGCCCCCTCAAAATCTGCGGTAAAACGTGGCTTGGGGTGACAAAATTGATGTTATGACAGCCGCCGTCCTGAAGTTCCAGCATAAAAGCGGCGATTTCTTCGTCAGTTACTTCCCTTCCGTTTTCCTGTTGGCTAAATTCGAAATTCTGACAATAAACACATTTAAGGTTACATCCGGCAAAAAATATTGTGCCGGAGCCTTTATTTCCTGATACTGCCGGCTCTTCGCCGCGGTGTTTAAGGTAACTATAAACCTTTGCCTTTTCCGCGGTCCTGCAAAAGCCCAATTTCCCTTCAAGGCGGTTAACCTTACAATTACGCGGGCAGATATCACAAGTTTTTAGTTTATGATAAAAAATATCGGCCACTTCTCTAAGCCTGCCAGTTTTAAATGATTGTAAGTATTTTGGAGACATAGTTTCTAACTTTGACATGCCGTACATCGTCATTGCGAGGAGCTTTTGTTTGCACTAGCGACGAAGCAATCCCGTTTTTAAAAACGAGATTGCTTCGTCACTGATATGCCAAGCGAGGGTTCCTCGCAATGACGATGGGAACGAGCCTGCTCACAATAAATCTTTCGAATAGCATGAAAAATTTCTATATATTCTTTTGATTTGTAATCCGGATAAGTCCAATCAAGAGGTTCGAAGGATTTACCACGGTAAATAAGCGTTACTTCTACGAATATTCCTTTGGATAAATAAATACGGTGGCTGTAATCTTTAGTCGTGGCAAGGATAAGTTTCGAGGCATTTAGAAATCCCGGGTCGATATTAATCAAGCGCCGGTAATTTCGGGAAAAAAGTTTTTCTAATTTATTGGTAAATATTTTTATTCCAGCCAGTTCGTCGGGGCGCTTTAATTTCCTAAAACTGATAAACAACCTCTTAAGGCAATCGCCCATTTCAGGCCGGTAATAATCCGTATAGCCAAAATCCAGCTCATCGCTTATAAAATCGATGCCGCCATATTTCTTTTCCAACAAAGCTATTGTTTGGATTCTGACAATACTATTGCGGTAGATTAATCCTACGACTAATTTTGCAGGGAGAGGTTTTCCGACTTGGCCCACGCAGACAGCTCCTCATTGTGGCTTTGGATATAGAGGCTGATATTATCCGTATCCGCTTTTTTCATATCGATGAAATAAAGCGCGATGTTATATTTGCTTGCATCCAGGCCCGATTTCTCGCTTCTTACCACTACGCCTTTACAGGCTACTTTTTTCATATCGTGGCTGCCGTCTTTTCCTTTTATAGGCAAAAACATAGTAAGCTCAATCTTCTGCATCGTCTCGATATACCTGCCAACCTGACAATAAACTCCGGATAAACTTATGTCATGCGTCTGGCTTTTAATTTCCGAATCATCGACTTTTACACTTATAGGCAGTTTCTTACTTAAGCGCGGATGCCTTCTTTTTTCAATGCCGCCTAACTTATGCGCCATCTTTTTCCTTATTCTTTGCTTTAGCCAAAAAATTCTTATAGCATCTTTTGGTGCAATAATACTTTCCACCGCGGTAATATCTCTTGATCTTTTTAACAGGCTTGTTGCAACCGCCGCAGTTGCCTAATTTTTCTTTTTTTAGCGCTTTCTTAGATAGTTCTTCTGCCATTTTCTCCTCTTATTTTGTGTTGATTTGCTAATTATTGAATATCACAATATATTATTATAAACCTTTCAGCCTCTATTGTCAACCCTTAAAGCACCCAAATCAGCCCCTGGAGCTGGTTTGCACCAGCTCCAGGGGCTGATTTGGGTAGCAGGCTAAAACTCGACTCCCTTACGGGCGAAAACCTTGTTCCTGAAGGGATGTTTTACCTCCGTTTCCGGTATAAATGTGGACCATTGCCTTCTCACAATCCTTTTTCGAATAATAAATATGGCAGAATAAATTTTATAAACCTGAAAGTGTCAAGCAACGGATTGATCCTGCTCTCGCTGTTTATATAAATAGACGATACGGGAATACTGGCAACCTTAAATCCGTTATTGGCAGCTTCAAGAATTATTTCGGATTCTATTTCAAACCTATTGCTTTTAAACTTAAGCGCTTTGAGGCACCGGGCCTTTATCAGGCGAAACCCCGACTGGCTGTCGGAAACCTCCTGCCTAGAGATAAAAGAAATCACAAGAGACATTACTTTATTCGTCAGCCATCTGATAAAAGGCATACTGCGGGGATTAAACATCCTGCTTCCGATTATAACATCCGCCTTGTTATCTTCTAGCGCGAGAGTGAATTTAGGTAAATCCCGCAATGAATGTTGGCCATCTCCATCCATTGTAATAACGGCTTCGTATCCATTGGAAATAGCGAAATCAAACCCTAAACGAAGGCTTGCGCCTTTGCCTTTGTTTACATTGTTGCGCAAGACGATAGCTTGAGATTTTCGAGCTATTTCGGCTGTGCCGTCACTGGAACCATCATCGACAACAACAGCATCTATACCCATCTGCTTGACCCCCGAAACTATATCGCCTATTGTTTTTGCCACATTAAAAGAGGGGATAATAGCGCAAATTTTCATTCTGTCCAAAATCTCCTGAAACAAAACCATTGGTCCGGATATTTACGGATACATTCTTCCTGCTGCCTAAGATAAATCCCGGTCAAGCTTTTGATATCCTCTTCGTAATTGCCTGTTTGAGTAAACTCTATGGGCTTGTTAAATTTCAGCAGAAATTTATCGCCGCTTACCCTTATTGTCGCGCCAAATACGATAGCGGCGCCATACTTCAAAACAAACGCCGATAGCCCTTTGGGGATGTTCGTGGGCCGGCCGAAAAAATCAACCGTGACTCCATTTCCGGTAAAATCTTTATCCCCGACAAGGCAGATGATTTCATTCCTGCTTAACGCCTCCACACAACTCTTAACCGCCCTTTTAAGCGGGATAACCATCAGACCTTTTGATTCTCTTTGCCTGTTAAAAAAATCATCTATCTTTTTGTGCTTATGGGTAAGCGCCACGGCGCTAACCTTATAACCCAATATTCCAAGTGTTGCCCCGCCCAGCTCCCAGCTCCCCAAATGCGCAGCCGCTATAATAAGCCCTTTACCTTTTGAAAGGGCGTTATCAATATTTTCCAGCCCTTCGACCATAACATTCTCATCGACAAACTCGCGGTCAAGCTTTTGGAACCTCAAGAAATCCGTAAGGTACTTGCCAAAATTTATGAAGACATTTCTGGTGTAACGGCGGATGGTTTTTTTATCGATTGACGGAAAGATAACACGGAAGTTCTCGGAGACTAACGCCCTCTCACTTCTAGAAAAGCAATACTTAATGACAGCTGCCCCTTGAGCGAGGCTATAGCCTAACTTTAAAGGCAATAATAAAATTAAAAATTCGCCTATGCGGTAGAGGATGTAGTTGAGCATAATTCTAATATAAGCCTTGCGACATCCAAACTGGCATTGGGCCGGCTGATTCTTAAAGCGGCATCTTTCATCTGCTGCATCACAGACGGGTTAGAAATCAGCTCCTGCATAACCTGTGGCAAAAGTTTATCATTTGTTACTTTTACCGCAGCGCCCTTATTAAGGAGAAAAGTAGTATTTATTTCTTCCTGCCCGGGCAGAGGTTTTATGATCAACATCGGCAGGCCTTTTGCCAGCGCCTCCGCGGTAGTCAGGCCGCCGGGCTTTGTTATGATCAAACTGGCTATTTCCATTAATTCGTCTATGCTGCTGATAAATTGAAAAATGGCGGCTTTCTTTTTTATATTTTTAACTTTATTCATTAACTTTTCGTATAATTTTGTATTAGTCCCGCAGACAACAATCAACTGCGAATCCAATCTCATCTTTTTAAAAGCCGTAACAACTTTATTTATCGGGCCTAATCCCTGCCCGCCTCCCATGCTTAAAATTATCGGTTTATCGATACTCAAGTCAAACTGTTTTGCCAATTCCACACGGTCGTGTTTAACTGAAAACCTGGGATCAATCGGAATGCCGCATGGCCTTATTTTCGACGCTTCAACCCCCTTATGGATGAGCCGTTCTTTGACGTCTTCATGAGGCACTATATAATAATTCACCGTGTCGTATATCCAGTAAGAATGCGGGGCATAATCGGTAAGAATGCCCATGAGCGGGACATTATAATTAAAACTTTTTTTAAAATCCGCGACCATCCCGCAAGGAAAAGCCTGACTGCAGACAACCACATCAGGCTTAAAGGTATCAAAAAGTTTCTGCAGTTTTGGGGAATTGTGCCTGTGTATTGACTCTTTTAATTTTTGCGTGCGGATTATTACCGAAGGATTATCGTAAAGATAATCCCATATCCCGGGGGTGCGCTTAATTATACTCATATAAAGGCGGTTGACTATTTTCTCGGTAATAGGATTGGTGTAATTAAAGGCGTTAAGATTTAATGTTTCAACGCCCGGATTCAAAAATTTCAAAGCGTTTTCAATAGCTATCGTCGCCTGATGATGGCCGGAGATTTCGGATATGTAAAGAAGCAAGACTTTTTTATTGGGCATGGAGGGCGGTTTTGGCAGCTTTTACCACAAGAGGATTAAACTGGGTGCTTGAACAACGCGTTAATTCGCATAAGGCTTCTTTAAAGCTCAAGCCTTTGCGGTAAGGCCGGTCTGTGGTTATAGCGTCAAAAGCATCGGCAACGGAAATAATCGCCGCGGATAAAGGAATCTGTTTTCCCTTTAACCCTTCGGGATAACCTTTTCCGTCGTAACGCTCATGGTGATATTTTATGCCATCCAGGCAATCTTTCAGCTCTTTTATCGGCTGGACGATATTCACTCCGATTACCGGATGTTGTTGGATAATTTTTCTTTCTTCTTCGTTCAGCCGCCCAGCTTTATTCAGCACCTTTTCAGGTATGCCGATTTTACCAATATCATGCAGAAGGCTTGAAATATGCAAATTTTCCCTGAACTTGTCATCTAATCTAAACTGTTTTATCAAGGCATCAGCCAATGTTAAACTGTAATTAGTCACGCGGGCTGTGTGGCCGTGGGTATACGGGTCTTTGGCGTCGATAGCCGCGGCCAATGCTATGGTCGTGTGAATAAATAAACGCCGGCGCTTGTCTAATTCTTCCTCAAGCTCCTCGAAAAGCTGGGCATTACGGATTGCCATCGCCACATCAGAAGCAAGGGCGCTAAAAAAATCGAGTTCGCTTTTTTTAAACGGGGCGTTGTCTTTTTTTCTGCCCAAAAGAAGCAAGCCCAGCATAGTGTCGCGGAAAAAACTCGGGACACAGGCGACAGCGTCGAATATCTCCATCTGATAGGCAATTTTTCTAAAGTTATCAGCTAATTTAGGAGAAAGTTTTTTATTCTTAAGCAAGCCCCTTAAATAGTTTATTTCGAGGATACCGTCTTCTAATATTTCTTTATCGCGGCGCTGGAGGAAAAAGCTGATTAACGGATTATCGCAGTCCATCCGGGCAAAACCCGCGGGAATTTTTAAGCCCTGCGCTCCGCGGGAAACTGTGAGCACATAAGTATTCTTTTTATTGTCGTAAAGGAGTATCGCGGCGTGCCTGATATTGACTTTATGCACAAGCATGCGCACGATCAATTTTATCAGCGTCTCGGGATGATGGATCAAAATCATCGTCTTCGACGCCGCTTCCAATTCTTTCTTGTAATCAATAGCCTCTGTTTTTTTCATTTTCATGCTAACAAACGGGTTCGATAAATCGAACCCCTACAGGATGCCTGTAGGGGCGTGATTTATCACGCCCGAAACACGCGTCAACAATTCTGTAGGGGCGCCATTCATGGCGCCCGCAAAAAAGAAAACACCCTACTTATTAAATATCCTCAACACCACCTTTTCCAACTCATCCAACTCAAGCGGCTTATGTATAAAATCCGCCGCGCCCAACTCTTTAGTTTTCAGCACAGTCTCCTCGTCATTCTTGCCGGTAACCATTATAACTTTAATCTGCTTATTGAGTCCCCTTATCCTTGCCAAGGCCTCGACCCCATCCATCCCTTCCATCTTTATATCCAGAAGGACCACCTTCGGCTGTTGAGAAATGACAATTTTGATCGCCTCTTCACCGCTAGACGCTGTCAAGACGTCGATTTTGCGTTTACTAAAAAAATTAGCCGCATACTCACGAACATCTATTTCATCGTCAACAATAAGCAGTTTATCATTCATAACGCACCTCGAGGTATACTTTATCCCAAAAACCCACCCCTGTCAATAGCAACAAACGGGCAAACAAACGGGTTCGATAAATCGAACCCCTACAGGCATCTCTGTAGGGGCGCCATTTATGGCGCCCGCAAATACGAGCTAGCACCCCTGTAGGGGCGCGATTTATCGCGCCCGCCATGTAGGGGACCTGTTGTCCCTAAATGTCTGCGACAAAGCAATCTCGCTTTTAAAA
>ERZ1292640.3018-Hain-H43-02um-R1-3018-length-13260-cov-7_pt1 | contig 13260 bp, 21 predicted proteins | sample MGYA00564404_ERZ1292640 | MGnify/ENA primary metagenome ERZ1292640 (study PRJEB36523, sample SAMEA6512636) | groundwater metagenome | collected 2019-01-08 | study: AquaDiva: Metagenomics assemblies of 32 groundwater samples
TAGTTTAAACACTCTCCCAATGATTGCAATAGAAACTCTATGCGCTGGCATGAGCTTGCAGGATTCTGCAAATGTAAGGGTCGCAGTTTCAGCCACCAACCCTGTTTTTGGTTTAGCAAGAGATTTACTTCAAACTAAAGTTGGAAAGGTTTTGCCTCAACTGAATAAAAGCCCAATAATGGATGTATTATTTGGAATTGCTGCCGGCGCAACAGAATTTGCAGTAAGCTTTACAAAATATTATGCAATTAGATTATTAAACGGGCAGGATTTTAGTTTTCAAGATGCCACCGCTTCTTTGCTCGCGTCAGGATATGCTTCACTTTATACTATGTGTTTTGGAGGATTAATGGGGACAGCAATAGACACATATAGAGACGGATTAGGAATTGAGAGAAAAGAAAATTCTCGAAGTCTCTTTCCAGTAAATATGAATTCCTCTGCCAAAAAAACAATTACTTACGCATTAAGTGCAGCAGCCTTAGTCGGCTTAGAAGAATTTTACAGAAGAACAAGATAAAGTTATTATTTAATCGCATCATCAAGTTTAATTGAACCTCTGCATCTTTGGCACATCCAATCTGAGTGCATTCTTTCAAGAACATCATCCAAACCTGCATCATATCTTCTTTCTTCCCCTAATTGCATAAAGCCCTCTTCTCGAGGAGGAGCGCGAATATCAACTATTTCATACATTAAACATTTATTGTCCGTGCAATGAGGACCAAGAGGCATTATATGCCCAGTTTTTGCATTCACCCATGTCGCTTCCTTATAATGCTGAGCATGAATAACCTTATGACCTATTTCATGGAGAGCAACTGCAGTTATCCTTTTCAAATAAAGCTCTTCTGGAATACATATTGATTGACTTGGTTGGCTATCAAATCTTTTCATTCTTGCATCTGATACAACCATCAAATTTCCCCATTTATAACCAAAAGCCCAATCATCATTTTTACTTGTATTGTTCCAATAAATATCTCTTGGAGTAATTATCATTACTGTTTTTTTCATTAAATCGCCTAAATTATTTGCCAATTGAAGATTAGATTCATAAAAACCATCAAATTCAGGCAGAGATAAAAAAACGCCATCAAAATTTTTCACTTCTATTTTGCTTTTTATCCCATAAACTTTTTCAGCAGCAGTTGAAATTGCAAGAGTTGCTTCTTCCAAATTTTCATGTAGAATTAACATATTAACTATTTCTTCAAAGCCATTCTCTGCGGATGAGTTATTTTATCTACTTTAGTAATATGCTTCTCCGCTTTTGCCTGCTGCTCTGCCTGTTTAATGTTTTGCTGTTCAACTGCTTTTTCCTTTTCACTTTCATCCTTTTTTTGCTCTTCTGTTTTTTCCTCTTTTTTCTCTTCTTTCTTAGGCTCTTCCTTCTTTGCAGATTCCTTGCGGAATTTCTCATTTTTCTTCTTCAAGAAATCAAGATGTTTTGAAGTTTCAGCAAGCTCTACTCTTACAATTTCTCCCTCTTTAATAGCGCGAACTTTTACCTTCGCAGGCGGACTCGCCCTCCCCCTAAACCAGATTTCATTATTAAAATAAACATCTACTTTGACTTTATCTAAATCTCTTTCAGCAACTTTCATATGCTTTGCTATGAATTGTTTTATAGCTTTCACAGCTTTTCCAGCTCTTTTGTATTCAGGCACTCTAAGCCAGACTCTTCTAAGTGGAATTATATATTCTCTTATTAGCGTTTTTGTTTGTGCTTCTGTCATTTTATTTTACTTCTATTAATTTAATTCTTGTTATCTCTTCTAATAAAGATTTTGCCTGTTCAATTTGGTTATTATTAAGTCTCGTGACATTAGCAGTTATCCCTACCATTATAGGTTGTGAGGGCAGTCTTACAAAAATTGTTGCATCTAAGATATGATATATTAATTCTCTATTTATTCTTTGAGCCATCGAATCTTCTGCGTTGAAACTTGCCGTTTCAGTGCTATACTTTGACCATCTTATTTTTATATTTTGTCTGAATTTTTCCCTGTTTACTGGCTCATAAAATATTGTTCTTATCATTTTATCCTAAATGACTCTTAGGAGTCCTTCTCGGTTTAATTTTTAATTTAGTTCTTCTCCAATGCCTTCTGTTTTTAGTCATCTGAGAAGGGTGCACTTTTTTTCCTTTTCCAAATTTTCTAAGCACAGCCCAGAATGGCGCCCATTTTGTCTGCCTTTCAAAAACAGAAAGCTTAACTTTTTTTTGATATTCTTTTTTCATCTTGTTTTCCTTCTTTCTGGTAGAAATTGTAATTGCCCCCGTGGACCCACAGCATATAAAGGTAGTTCAGATAATCTCTCTTGTAAAGCATCAAAATCAGATGAATCGCGATAAAATTTTCGTTGATTGTCACAATAAATACAATTTCCTGCAGTTGTCCCAGGTGTCCCGATAATGATTGTTTTTATAACTGGGGATATATAAGGTTTTTCCTTTGGCATTGCTCGGGCTAAAATCAAATGTCGCGCGCTCATTTTGCCAATTCCTCTAAAAAGTCTTTTCCTTTAATGGTCAATTGTCTTCCTGCTTTTTTTCCTTTGGCTTTTTCAAGATATCCTGCTTTTTCAGCCTGTTGCAATAATGTTCTTATGATTTTTCCTCCAGATTTTACAAAGCGCGGAGGCTTAGCTCCTCGATCTTTTCTACCGCCATACCGCGTTCTTAATCTCTCAACTCCGACAATTTTTCGTATGTAAATTTGCCTAAGTATGCTCGCAGCCCGCACAAACCAAAAATCTTCTCCAAAAATAGGCCTTTGCTTGTGGGGTCCAGTTTTAACAAAATTCACCCATTCAGGCGCTTCAAAATCTCCAGATTTCTTAAGTTTCTCAGCTAATAATTTGTTAAATTTCCCTGCTTCAATGCTTCTTATGTCTGTCATGTTTGCAATTTTACTTAAAAAAGTAGCCTTATAAACCTTACTTCTTTGCTCCGCTTTTTATTAAAATAATAGTAAAACCAATAATTCTATAGTCATACTTCCCCTTAGTCAAAACTGACAGTCCCCCGCAAAGGTGATTCCCCATTGCTTTGATATTTTCTCTGTTTCTGCCAGATGATTTTAAAGCAGAAATTCTAACTTGCTTATGATTTTTAAATGCTAAAGCTAAAGATTCAATAACTCCTTTCGTTACGCCAGATTTCCCTATCTGAAATTTAGTTATGTTCATATGATTCTAAAGCCCCCCGAAGGGATTGCAGAAGCAAGTTCCGCGCCATTTAAAGAGGTTCCTGTTTTATCTTTTATTTTTTCAGCTAAGTTTGCTTTCTCAATTTTTCCAGGTGCAAGTTTTGCCAAAACTTCTTCATTTTTAACGCTTTTTTCAGGAACAGCTCTTAAAACTTTATTTTGATAAGTCAATGCTAATTTTAACGCAACATTCATTTTTTCAACTTTTCCTAAAACACCCCAAGTGCCTGCTTTCATTCTTTCTCCTTTTGAAATCTCTGATTTTTTAAAAATATGAATTTCAGTATTATCTTTGCCAGAGCGCCAAGCTCTGCTAAAACATCCAGTAAAAATCGCGCACTCTTCCAAGTCTTTTTTTGATACTTTCTTAACATCTGCCATAATCACAGAAAATGGGCTGCCGGGCTCTGCAGTATGCATAACTATCAAATTCTCCTTTACGTTTTTTATTCTATTAAGCAGCTCATCATTTTGCTCAGCGCTTTTTCCGCCAACAACAAGCTTTTCAGATGCAGTAAAAAACCAGCGGTATTTTTTATATTCTTCAAATTCCATTTTAATTACAGAACAGATTAGTTTTTAATTGTTTTTAATGTAATTGTGTCAATTTCCTTCAGAGCTTCAAGCCAATTATTCACTCGGATTATATTTTTGTTTTCAACTCCTTGATTCCATGGCTTGTCAAAAAGAATGACTTTCAGACCTCCATTTGCACATTCAAGGGCGTATTTTCCTGCATCTTCAACTATTAACTTAATGCCGAGTTCTTTGCAAATGCTCAATTTAGTTTTTCCCTGCCCAGTATGAAAGTCTCCCGAATAAACCACTATTGGCGATTTCCCAAGATGTTTTTTAATCCATCTCTCAGTTTTTTCTTTAAAAGAAATTGGTCTTGAAGTAATTATAAAAACTTCGTTTTTATCTAATAAATAATTAACAGATTGGACTGCTTTTTCAATAGGCATTATTTCATCAAATAGAGCAGAATCATGAAATTCATCAACAATTTGTATAGCCTCCTCTCTTGTTGCTCCAATTCCAACTTCCCAGAAATCATATGAATGAAAATTTTTCTTTTCAATTTTCTTTCCAGTTTTTAAATGATAAAATCTCAATATCTGCTCTATAAATTCAACGATTACTTCATCAAAATCCAATCCAATTTTCATAAATCTCTCAGAATAGAAGAGTTTTAAAATTTAACTTAAATTGTCTTTTCATATCCAAAATGCTCTAATGCCGCTTTCAATTCTTTATTGTCTTTGTGATTTGCCGCTTTTTCTATCTCCTCGCCCTTTATGGAAGCATCTATCGCCTGCCTTAATGCCTTTGCCCCTGCCCTAATTCCATTAGGATGCCCGCCAATTCCCCCTCCAAGCTGCAGCAGGCAGTCATTTCCAAGCATATTTAAAACATAAGGCACAAGTCCAGGATGTAAACCTCCAGAACTGCACGCCAATATAGGCTTAATATTATACCAATCCTGCTGTAAAATTTTTTGTTTGAAAGACTCTTCGATTTCTTGGCATTCAATTTCTCTTTCAATAGCGAGAACCTCTTGTCTAGGCGAAACTAATTTTCCAACTGCGGTTCCAATATGCAAGTTATCAACACCAACCAAACGAGCAGATTTTGCCAAGGCAAGCATCGATAATCCATGTTTCGGATTTCTCGTGAAAGTTGCATGCATCGCCCTATGCGCATGAATTGCCTGCTTGCTATCCTCGCAATACTCTCTCAAACTCTGCAATCCTGCCCATCCAGCAGTTACCATATCAATCATCACATATTTGAAGCCATAATTTGCAGCAATTTTCGCGCGCCGCAGCATCTCATGAGTTTCAGCAGTAATGTTAATAAAATAATCTTTGCTCTCTCCAGTTTCTTTTTCAGCTTTATTTCGCATCTTAGCGCAGAGCTTTGCTCTTTCTTCAAATCTATTGAATTTTTGGTTTGTCAAATTTTCATCATCTTTCAAAAAATCAATTCCCCCCACCCATGCCTCATAGCCCACTTTTGTATGTTCTTCTGTAGTCATTCCAACTTTTGGTTTAGGCACTGTTGCAGTAAAAGGCCTCTTGAAAACTTTCATAAATTTTCTTATTCCATTAATTCCAAATTGCGGTCCTCTAAAACTCCTAATCATTTTCTCTGGAAAATCAATATCTTCCAATCTCAGATTTTCAACAGCTTTCATTCCGAATATATTTCCAGCAACAGCAGAATAAATCTGAGGCATGCTTCCGAGCTCAAAAAGCTCCAAAGGATAGGCAATTTTTACTAAATTTCCAGAAATAAAAAACGCGCGCCCCCTTATTTTGCGAATATGCTCTTTTAAAGTTGTTAGTTTTGTCCAAGTTCCATTGCTTGATTCAGAAGCGACTCTGCCAATCGCCTCGTTCATGCTGATTCCTGTTCGCGGTTCAACTCTAAAAAGGCAGACCAAATCACTTTTATTTGGTTTATATTTAAAATCTACAAAATCTAAATATTGGCTCATTTTAGCAGTTCAACACATCGCTGATTTAACAAAGCCCACGCGGGTTATTTTAAAATTTAGATCTTCAGATAGTATAGTTGTTTCTACTGTCTCACCTTTAATTTTCTTCTTGGCTTCTATCTTAAAACTAAGGCTGCCTTCAGGAGCATTTTTTGGAATGCTTAAAGTAATTGGGGCTTTTGGTTTGTTGTCATTTGGAACAACTCCCCAGCTGTCCTTTTCCTTTTTTATCCAACTTTTAATTGTACTTTTTGATAAGCTTCCAACAGTTGTGCTATAATCAACAAGCGAGATTGTATAAACAGCTTCCTCTGGCGCTTTTATACTGCACCAAATATAGCTTGTTCCCCCAGGCACGATATTTGATTCTCCTTTTTCACCAATGCATACAATTTCATCCCCCGTCTCGCCAAAATATCTCTCTAATTCAGAGCTTAATTTCGTATTTATATCACTGGTAAGCCCAAGAGCGCTGCACATTACTCCTCTGACTAAAATCATTCCAAGAATTAGCATAGTTACTCCAAGCACAATAATAACAATCGTGCCCATAGACAATTCTATTGATGCTCTCTTTTTCATGCTATTTATTAAGCAAGGGGTTTTATAAAGATTATGGATATCGAAGGATTAGATGTATGCTAAAAACATTTAAAAGTCATTCATATTTAGCAATATTGAGGGAGTGTAGCTCAGTGGGAGAGCATACGACTGAAGCTCGTAGTGTCGGGGGTTCGATTCCCCCCACTCCCATCATTTGATTATATTTAATCAAATTTCGATTATTCTTTGAGCCTATCATTTCGTAAAAAGATTTTACATTTTTTAATCCGCTTATTTGTAATTTATTAATTGTTAAAGTCTTTTTATATCTTGCACTTTTGTCAACGCTGGTGCCCAAATATGAAGTTATTTTATATTTGGACAAATAGTCTTGAATAGAACTTAATAATAATCTGCTTATTGAAGAAATTCCTATAACTGGATATTTCTTTCCTTCTTTATTTTTTAAGCATAGATAACCATCAGTGTCAAAAACCCCTCTAATAAATCTTTTAAAAAACACTTCATTGTTAGTAATCCATTTTGGAGAAGTTATCCCTTTTTTACGGCCCAAAGGAAATCCTAATTTTTTCAAATGATTTAATATCATCTTAGAACGCAATATTAGCCGAATAGTATTTTGGTCTTTAGAATAGTTTAAACTGGGCTCCAGATTGTATAAACTTTTGATTAGTGAACGCACGTAAAGATTAAGATAATTTAAATCTTTTAATTTATTTCCGCTGATTTCAATTAGATAAGCTTGTCTTTTTTCATAGAAATTAATGTATCCATCACCAGTTAAAATTCCATAAAGTTCAGCCAAATCAGATTTTTTGTCAGGTAATATTATCTTTCTTCTTAAGTCGCTTGCATTTTCATTATTCATCTTTTAATCTTCTCAATTTCAACTCTTAGAAAATTGCCTTCCCTTATTTTAAGAAGCTCTGCAACTTCAGAAGGTATTGTAACAACCAAGCTGTCGCCGTTTTTCCTAATCGCCTTAACAAATTTTTCTTTCATAATATTTTATTGTATTTTATATTATTTAAATGTTGCGTTTTTGCTTTTTCTGCAAAAATCTAAATTTCGCGGAAAAAAGAAATGTTTATATAAAAGTTTGTTTTGTAATATTCATAAAGTGAGGTCTAAAAATGGCAAAAAAAAGAGCTGCGAAGAGAGCGAAAAAGACGCATACTAAGAAAAAGAAAAGAAAATAGTATAGTCTTCATTTAAAAGACTTTATTTTTTATTTTATCCTTTTTTTATCGGTTAAGCAAATTTTCCTTAAAAAATATAAAAAGTGTGAGCCAGACATAGGCCAGATTCTGTCGAACTTCGTTTTGCCGAACAGTTCGTGCTGACATCAGTCTACAGAAAAACAGAGTTTTTCTGTCTGTTCAACACTTTCGTGATTGAACATAAGCAAGCGGCTAAGGCTCTTGCATCAGCGAAGGCAGTCGTTTCATCAAATCCTTTGCGTCGTAACTCCCCGCAGGTTCATTGTTCAGCAAAGGCTGTGTCGTTTCTATTCTGGAGCTCAACCTCGCAGCTGTCTGCGTTTCCGCAGCTCGCTTTTTCTTCTTTCTTGTGAAAGAAGGATGTCCGGACCTTCCTCAAAAATAGAATTCATAATCAATTCTTGCCAATCTAATGGCTATTTCCGAAGTCAGCTGTCCAGCTCACAAAAATTATTCTCAAGAGATGTTTTTAAATCTGCCGATTGTTTCATAATCAATTGTTAGATTATTTTTCATTCTTTTGAAGTCTTGGTCATATGTCTCGAGGAGTTTGGAGAAGAAAAGAATTGTGTGCTTGCAATTCTGGCAGATTCGACCGATTGGAGTAGTGTCTTTTTTGTCTTTCATAAAGGGCTTTCCGCAGACATCGCATAGAGATGTGTTTTTCAACGAGGGCTTTAGGGCGCCTGTTTCTTTGGAAACTAACTCGTCAATTCCTTCAATGTTGTATTTAATTGAGCGAATATAATTTCTCAGGGCTGTTTCAATGAAGTTTTTCACGCTGGGAAAGTCAATAGGGCTTGCATCTGCTATGCTTTTTGCTTCTGCGTATAATTCGGAGTCTATTTTCACAAGAGAGACTTTGCTTTCTTTGACCTTTTTTTCCATAAGTATACTAAAAGGATACTATTTATATACTTTGCGATAAGACCTAAAATATGAATGAATGCATTTAATCAATTACTTTATTTTCCTATTTATGCTTATTAGAATTATCTGCAAACTTCTTAGTGATTTCAATGATTCGCAGGTAATCCTGCATACTGGGATTTAAGACTGCCTTGTTTATGCTTGAAATCGCCTTGTAATAATATTTTAATTCTGTGTTTGTCAGCTTTTCGTGGTTGAATATTTTCTCCATTATTCTTATTTTTGCAGGAGAGAATAAAACTGTGAGGCTTTTGTTTAAATCAAGGTTTAGCCTGAGCTTGGATTGCTTTTCAATTATTTTCTGCTCATTGCACTTTAATCTGGACTGGCTTTCCTTAAATGAATTATAGCACTCTTGAAATTCCTGCTTTGAGAAAACAGCTTTTATCTTGTTTTTTTTGATAATTTCTTTCAGATTGCTTTGGATATCTTCTTTCTTATAAATCTCTTTAGAAATGAGAACTGCCTTATCAAGCTCTTTTTTTTGGACAGCGCTTAATTTAGATATTATTTTTTTATAAGCTATCTCCTCTTTTAGAAATAGGGGCAGGCTTAAGCTCAATCGGGAATTTTTCTCCCTGATTATATCTATAATAATCTCTTCTTTGGATTCATAATCTGGAAACTCCAAAAAAAATCCTTCTTTTTCAAGATTTTTAATCAGTTTTGCGCTGGGCATATTTTTTCTCCAGATGTTTAAATTTATAGTCAAATTCTGAAATGATTGCTGTTTCTGCAATAGAATAATATCTTTCCTTTATAAGATTAAAATTTAGGTTCTGGCTCTTTATTATTGCGATTGCATCTTCAATATCTCTTTTTTCTGCTCTTGAGATCTTAGTAATTATGATATCATACCAATTCAGAATATATAATTTAATTTTTCCAATTTCCTTTATTTTTTCAGATAGTTCAATCCAATCTTTTGGGAACGGAATACCCATTATAAAGCCATCATAAAAGATGTCGATTCTTATGTCGTTTAATCTCCAGATATTGCAGATTTTATTGGGGCTTTCTTCTTTTAATCCAGCTACTCTGAACAGCTTTTTTATTTTTTCATATTTCTCAATTGTTAAAAAATCTATATCTTTTGTTGCTTCTTTTATTTTCTTTAAAACCATTGCTGTCCCGCCTATTGCAAAGAGCTCTATGGGCTCGTCTAAATCGGCAAGGAGATTCAGAAGATTATCTAAATCTTCAATTGCAGTTGTGTTTTTGTTCTTATATTTATCTTCATACATATTCATACACCTTTTCATATATAAATATATGAATATTTAAATGTTTCGGTTATTGCCCGTATTGCCTGCAAAAGCCTTTAACAATATCCTCAAACTCATGTTTTGTGAGTTTTCTTCCAAGGGTGCGTTCTTTTTCAATAATAAACTGACAAATAATGCACGGCTGAATAGCTGTAAAGTTAATGCCGCAGACATTGCATCGACTAAGGTCTCCTTTTACGTTTTTATTCAGAATTACTATTCTGTTTATGCTGCTTAAATCATCACTCATTTTTGTAAACAATCTTTCTGAAAAAAAACTCCTCAAACTCGCTGCCAAACTTTTCTGCTTATTAGTCTATAATGATCCCATCCGTAATGCCGAGTGTTAAATCCATCATGAATATTGGATAATTTTTTTAAAGCTGTTAAATAATCAACTTGCCTTTCCAATTCTTTATAATCTCGGACAAGAAAAAGATTAGTATCTGGCCACGATAACTCTTTTCTTATTGGATGAATTAAAGCAAAAGCATAAGACAGAGAATCCATTATGCATCTATCCCGTGTAGCTGCTATAACATCTGCGTCTTTAGATTTTAATAAAGCTAAGGCACAATACTCAATATCTGTGCGAGACAAAGGGGATTTATTCAATAAACTTCCTAGATTTTTTCCGATTTCTCTTAAATTCTTTCTAAAAAGGTCTAAAAAGTATTCTTGTCTTAAATCAGTTTCTTTCCATTCTCTTACACGATTAAGGCTTTCTATCGCTTCAGCAACATCAGGGTCTTGAGCATGGCTATTCAGTCTATGTTTTACTTCTTAGCGTATATTATCAACAACACGAAGTCTCTTTCTTTTTAGTTTCCTCAACTCAAGGCAATTTTCAATAAATATCTCTTTGTCAAAATAATCACCTGAAAGAGCGTCTGCTAGCACAAATGAAGAATCTACTATTATATATGAGCATATCTTTTCCTGCAATACTTTTTCATTATTCATATTTACATAAAGACATAAAGAAGAGCGTATTTAAATTTAATTATAAAGTGGTAACAACTTTAAGATTAATCATCCTGTTCAATTCTTGGCGCAAGGATAAAAGAGAGAAGAATGTTTCCAGTGGCGAAGTTAATCCTCAAAGGATGGTTGTCTGAGAAATTAAGCGAGACTTTTGCTGAGACTTTTGCTCCTTTGGTGAACTTAGTTAGATATTCCAGGGAGAAGCGGGCAGAGCTGTGGTCTGAATAAATCTCAATTTCATCTGATGAAAATTCAGCGCGTGCGGAATTTAGGGCACCGTGAGCTTCAACTACAAATTTGCTTGGCTCTGCGATAAATGTGCATGCATCTGATACAATAGAGCAGTCTTCTATTACTTCAACAAACGACTCTGAATCCATTTTTATAACTGATTTAAATTCCCATTGAGGCAGTTCTTTTTCTTCGCCTTCAATATCTAAGAGAGCAAGTGTGAAATCTCTTTTTATTCTGTCTTGGATTCCCAGCTTAAGCAGGTTGTCTTCTTTGCTGATTAATAGGGAACTGCCAAGCTTGCACCTTCTAAGAACAGATTTTAAATTTTCAAGATTAATACCTAAAATTTCGTCCTTGTCAACTTCAAATTGAGAGAAAAGGTCTTGAGGAATTTTAAAATATACCATTGCCACATTTGCAGGGTCTATTGCTGTGAGATTAAGACCTTCTTTTGTTACCTTGAGCCGCACTTCTGTCACAAGCTCTGAAATAATAGCAACTATATCAGCAAGAATTTTCGGGCTTTCGAGTTTCAATAACATTTTTTTATTAGATAAGGGAAGCTTTTAAGGTTTATTGTGATAGAAATTGAATAGCTGGAAAATCAAAATAGAGCAAATAATATATAATAGGAGTTCTTGTATTGAGAATGGAAGAAACAAATGTAAAAGAAGGTATGGGGGAGAAAGAAAAAAGAGTGCGGGCAATAACAAAGATTTATTACTCAAATCCGAAAGTGCAAGAAGCTATCTTGAAGTTTTCAGCAGAAAGAGAGACAGTTCCAAGGTATTTTGAAGGATTTGGAAAAAGACCGGACATGCTGCAGTATCCTTCAGATATTATGGGCTTGGTGAATAAGGGCGCAACTTCATTTCATTGCTCTGAAGAGATTTGGCTTGACCCGCTAAAAATAAACTCTGATATGGGTGCTGAGCAGATAGGCGAGCTGAGAAAATCATGGGATTTGCTGATTGATATTGATTCTAAATATCTTGACATGACCAGAGAAGCTGCAAAACTTGTGATAGAATTTTTAGAAAACATGGGCATTAAAAATTATGGCCTGAAGTTTTCTGGCAGCAAAGGTTTTCATATAATTGTTTCTGGAAAAGCTTTTCCTGAAGAATACGATGGCAGAAAGATGAAAGAGATGTTTCCAGAATGGCCGCGAGCAATAACCGAATATATTTTTTACAAGATAAAACCAGAGTTCAGGAAAAGGGTCGGAGCTAAAATGAGCCTCAGTTCTCTGGATAAAAACAAAGGCAGAGCTGCGGGAGTTTGCTGCAAACAATGCCAGAATTTAGCAGTTAAGGGAACTCTTGTTAAATTCAGATGCCCTGTTTGCAACATGACTGCAGAAAGAAGGGATTTTAAATTGACAAAAAGAAGGATTAGGTGCTTAAATGAAAAATGCGCAGGCGTTTTAGAAGTGATTGATAGTTTAGATTATTATTATTGCGAAAAATGCGCAGACCCAGATAATGAGAAAATGCATTTATCCTCTAATAAATACCCAGAGCATTTTGAGCGAGTTGAGGTTCCTGATGAAGACACTGAGCTTGACTTGGTTCTTGTTGCGCCGCGGCATTTGTTCAGAGCGCCATATTCTTTGCATGAAAAAACCGCACTCGCAAGCATTGTTTTAAGAAAAGAGCAATTGGATGGTTTTTCGCCGCGAGATGCCGACCCTTTGAAAGTCCGGATATCTAATTTTATGCCTGCAAACGCGCCTGACGAAGCGAAAAAAATTCTTGCGGATGCACTTGAATGGAAGAAGAGCCAGATTTCTGAAGATGAAAAAGTTGAAAAAGGAAAATACAAAAAATATCAAAATTACAGCAAAATAGAGATTAAAAATGTAACCGAAGCGATGTTTCCAAAGCCAATAAAAAAACTGCTGAAAGGATTGAAAGAAGGAAGAAAAAGAGGATTGTTTATATTAATTACATTTTTGAAGTCTTTAAATTTCTCCCCCGAATTTATAAATGCGAGAATAAGGGAATGGAATAAATTAAATGAGCCGCAGTTAAAAGAAGGGTATATTAAAGGGCAGATTGACTGGCATTTAAAACAGAAAAGGCAAATTCTTCCTCCGAATTACAACAATGAAAGTTTCTATAAAGATATTGGGCTGCTTGATGAAAAACCGCAGACGAAAAATCCAATTGTTGATGTGATGCGGGTGCTGAGAAAAAATAGCTAATGCGGGCGATTGAAGAGTTTTTATGCTATATTCTGCAGGGTTTTCAAAACTCCAGCATCATAATTTTGATTACGTTCTATGCATAGCTATGGATAACTGCATTACTTGTAGCTCTCTGCGTTGCAGTTCTCCAGACAGAAGC
>ERZ1292640.3019-Hain-H43-02um-R1-3019-length-13258-cov-9_pt1 | contig 13258 bp, 12 predicted proteins | sample MGYA00564404_ERZ1292640 | MGnify/ENA primary metagenome ERZ1292640 (study PRJEB36523, sample SAMEA6512636) | groundwater metagenome | collected 2019-01-08 | study: AquaDiva: Metagenomics assemblies of 32 groundwater samples
CCGCTGCGGTCGCTTTGCAGCCGACGATCCTTCTGCCGCGCAGACTCCTAGGGCTGTTTGCGCTCCATCAACTTCACCAGCGACCACAACACGCGGTTCGCCGGCGTCGCCACGCCCAGCGCCGCGCCGCGCTTGACGATCAGCCCGTTGAGGTAATCGATTTCGGTGGGCTTGCCGCGCGCCAGGTCTTGCGCGGTCGATGAAAACTGGCTGGGCATGCTGGCGGCGAGCTTGTCCACGGCCATGTGAACGTCGCCTGCCACCTGCACGCCTTCGGCCCGGGCCACAGCCAGGCATTCGGCCACCACGTCGCGCATCAGGTCGGGCACACCTTCACCGGCCACCGTCTGGCCATACGGCAGCTGGGTGATGGCCGAGACGGCGTTGTAGGCGCAGTTCAGAATGAGCTTGGCCCACAAGGCGCCGCGCACGTTGTCGGAGATCTCGGTCGGCACGCCGGCGGCGATCAGCGCCTGCGCCACGGCCGCGCTGGCCGGGGACGGCTCGATCACCAGCTCGCCACGGCCGTGGTGTTTGACGTGGCCGGGACCGGCCATTTCGGTCGCCACGTAAACGACGGCGGCGGCCACCGTGTGTTGCGGCAGCACGGTGCGCAGCCGGTCGGCGTTGTCCACGCCGTTTTGCAGGCAGAGCACCAGGGCATCGGGCGCCAGATGCGGCCGTATCAGCGCGCCTGCGGCTTCGGTGTCGGTGGATTTGACGCAGAACAGCACCAACTGGGCGTCCTGCACCGCGCCGGGCTCGCTGCTGGCGGCCAGGCGCACGTGCTCGTCGAAGGTCCGGGTTTCCATGTGCAGGCCGTCACGTGTGATGGCTTCCACATGTTGCGGCCGGGCGATCAGCACCACGTCGTGGCCGGCGCGCGCCAGCATGCCGCCGTAATAACAGCCGACGGCGCCTGCGCCCATGACGGCGACCCGGAGGGAGTTGGAAGAAGGATGGACGTTGGTCATGGGTGTCGTTCTGAAGAGGAGCTCCCGGTCTTTTCGGCAGGCAAAGGACGGAGCAGGCTCGGGGGAAATGGATGGCGCATTCTAGAAAAACTTCAGCAAGTGTGCAGGGCGAGCCGTCACCCTGCCCCTTCGCCCCGACCGTGCGCTGCCGGCAGGTTATCCTGCCCGCATGTGTATGCAATTTCCAGAGGGGCGGGCGAAGAACCCGCAGCGTGCGGGGCAATGACGGCGTGGCAGATCGCGCTTTTCCTGCTGTGTGTGGCCCTGGCGACCTGCGCCCAGAACCTCAGCGGTTTTGCGTTCGCGCTGATCCTGCTGGGACTGGCCGGCCTGCTGGAGCTCGCCCCGCTGGCGGACCTGGCCAACGTGGCCACCGTGCTGGCACTGGCCAACGCCCTGGTCGCCCTGCGCCGCTCGGGCCGCACGCTCGATGTGCCCGCTTTCCGCGACACCACGCTGGGCAGTGCCGTGGGCATTCTGGCGGGCGTGCTGCTGGTCGGCTGGCTCAGCAGCAACGTCACGCTGATTTTGCGTGTGCTGCTGGGCCTGACGGTGGTGGCCTGCGCCATCGTGGTGCTGCTGCAGGCTGCGGCCCTGCGCGAACGGTCGTCTGCCGCCTCGTTTCGCACCTGGGGCGTGGTCTCGGGCCTGCTGACCGGCCTTTTTTCGACCGGCGGGCCGCCGCTGGTCTACCACCTGTACCGCCAGCCGATGCCGCTGCGGACGGTGCGAGACACTCTGGTGGCAACGCTGGCGGCCAGTTCGCTGATGCGGCTGACCATGGTGCTGGGCACCGGGCAGTTCAGCACCAACGCGCTCAAGCTGTGCCTGCTTGCCGCGCCGCTGGTGTTCGCGCTAAGCTGGTGGCTGGAGCGGCACCCGCCCGGCTGGTCGCGGCCCACGGTGCTCAAACTGGTCTGTGCGCTGCTGCTGCTGACGGGGGTCGGGCTGCTGGTTCCGGCGCTGCTGCAGATTGCCAGGACCGGCCTTTAGAACCCATTGAACGCCTGAATCCATGAACTACTGGCTGATGAAATCCGAACCCGGGGAATGCTCGGTCGACGACGTACTGGCGGCCCCGAAAGCCACGGTGCCCTGGGTAGGCGTGCGCAACTACCAGGCGCGCAATTTCATGCGCGACGCCATGCGGGTCGGCGACGGCGTGTTGTTCTACCACTCCAGCTGCGCTGAGCCGGGCATCGTCGGCATTGCGCGCGTGGCGTCCACCGCCTACCCCGACCCGACGCAGTTCGACCCGGCCTCGCCGTATTACGACGCCAAGTCCCCACCCGAAGCACCGCGCTGGCTGCTGGTGGACGTGCAGGTGCTCCAGAAAATTCCCACCATCACCCTGCCCGCGCTGCGCGCCCGGCCCGAGCTGGCCGAGCTGCTCGTGCTCAAGAAGGGCAACCGCCTGTCCATCACGCCGGTGGAGCCGCGCCACTGGCAGGCCATCACGGGCAGCAGCGCAAGCGTCCAACAAAAAAAGGTGAGTCCATGAAAATCCTGGGACTGCTTCTGGGTGGGTTGCTGGCCTTGGCCGCGTTGTTGTTGGTGGCCGGGCAGCTGGGTTTTCTTGCGGGAAAACCGCCGCAAGACCTGGGCGTGCGGAATGGCCGCCTCAAGCCACCGTCCTTGACACCGAACAGCGTGTCCAGCCAGGCCGGCAGCTATGCCGACCACCCGCAGCGCAGTGGCGCCGACATCGCGCCCTTGCCTTACACCGGTGACGCCAGGGCCGCCCTGCGCCGCCTGGCCAGCTTGCTGGAAACTACCCCCGGCTGCGCGCTGGTGACGCAGGAGCCGGCCTACCTTTACGCGCAGTGCAGCACCCGCTGGCTCAAATTCACGGACGATGTGGAGTTTTCTCTTGACGAGGCTGGCGGCGTGATTCATGTGCGTTCCGCCAGCCGGCTGGGAAGCAAGGACTTTGGCGTGAACCGCGCGCGCGTGGAGGCCCTGCGCGCACGTTTTTGATCAAACCCCACGGCCCTAGTTTGCTACAAAAACAATAGCTGCTTGCGCCCACACTTATTGGGCTGGAAGCACTTTTGACATGTCATCAGGGCATCAGCCCGCTGCCGGACGGCGATGGTGTGCGAAAAAGGTCCACATCATCAGCGTGGCGTCCGGGCCTTCCGGCGCGCTGAAATCCACACTCGCGTCACCGCCGCTCCAGGCGTGGCCCAGGTGCTCGATCTCGCAGCTCACCAGATGCGGCTTTCTGCCGGCGTACCAGGTGGCGCTTTCGTAGGCGTGGCGCGGATGGCGCCCCGTGGCACGCGCCGGGTAGCGGCGCAGCACCGGTTCCGGTCGGGTGATGGCCGCGGCGTTGAAGATCGTGAACTGTTCGGTCAGCTGCGTCATGTTGATGCGCCGCACCACCGCGTCACGCGCACCGTGGATGAGAATCGCCGGCATGCCCGGGAAGGCCGGCAGGGCCGCGGTGAAGGAATGCGCTGCCTCGCTGTGGGCCGCGCCGGCGCCGTGCTGCATGGCCCGGTAGGCGCTCATGGGTGAGTCGGTCGTGCCGAACACCGGCGCCGAGTGCAGGCCCACGGCGGCCACTTTTTCCGGGTAATGCAGGGCCAGGATGTTGGCCAGACCGGCGCCGGCCGACAGACCCGCCACGTAGGTGCGCGTCGGGTCCAGCGCGTGTTTGACCTGCACATGGGCCATCATTTCAGCGATCAGCCTGACATCGCCCTGCCCCTCCTGGGTGGCACGTTGGTACCAGTGCCAGCAGCGGTGCGCGTCAGCCGTGGCCGACTGGTGCGGGTAGAGCACGGCAAAACCCTTGCGTTCGGCGAGCTGGTTCATGCGCGTGGCAATGGCAAAGTCGGTGGCGGTTTGCTGGCAGCCATGCAGCATGACCACCAGCGGCCGCGGCGCCGGGCTGGCCGCGGCCGGCAGGTAAAGCCAGTACAACATGCGCCGCGCGGTTGCGAGCTGGCCGGCGGCCGGCACGGAGAAATAGGCCTTTTGCCAGGTTCCGGGCAGGCCGGACACGGCGCGTGCCGGCGGCGCGACGGGTTTGCGCAGGGCTTTCACCGCCTTGGGCCTGGGCAGCTTGACGGGTTTGGCGCGGCGCACCGGGCTGGCGGCAACCGTGGGCACCAGGCTCTGGAACAGCCTGCGGCCCTGGGCCTGCTGGGCCTTGCCCATGCGGCGCATGCTTTTCAGCCAGAGGCTGCTCAGGCTTTTGGCCATCGTGCCCCGACAACGGTGGGAAGGTGAAATGTCATCGGTCCTTCCTTGCGTAAATTGGTAAGTACACCACCATTTTGCTGCTTTGCAGCAAAATCCGCTTGACCTGCTCCGGCAGGGCCCGCGCGCGGCGGCGGCCACGGAGCTTGATGCGTGTCAGTCCCGGGGCCGGCCCCAGCCGTTACGATGGAGGGCTTAACGGCTTGCTACCCCTTTTTTTGCCCCCATCTTTGCCCTGCCATGCCTGATTTCCTGACCGCCGCCCTCTATAAATTTGTCGACCTTCCCGACTTTGCCGATCTGCAGGCGCCCCTGCAGGCCTTTTGCGAGGCACAGGACGTACGCGGCACGCTGCTGCTGGCCCGGGAAGGCATCAACGGCACGATTGCCGGGCCCGAAGCCGGCGTGCGCGCGGTGCTGGCGTACCTGCGTCGTGATCCGCGCCTGGCCGACCTGCCGCACAAGGAGTCGTGGGCGCAGAAGCTGCCGTTTTACCGGATGAAGGTGCGCCTGAAGCGGGAAATCGTCACCCTCGGCGTGCCCGGCATCAACCCGAACGAGATGGCCGGCGAATACGTGAAGCCGCAGGACTGGAACGCCCTGATCGCCGACCCTGACGTGGTGGTGGTGGACACGCGAAACGACTACGAATTCGGCATAGGCACCTTCGAGCGTGCGCTCAATCCCCAAACCCGGAGCTTTTCGGAACTGCCCGCCTGGGTGGAGGCTCAGTCCGCGCCGGGCGGACTGCTGGCCGCCAAAGACGGCAAAAAACCCAGGGTGGCGATGTTTTGCACCGGCGGCATACGTTGTGAAAAATCCACCGCCTTCATGCGCACCCAGGGTTTTGACGAGGTCTACCACCTCGAAGGCGGCATCCTCAAGTACCTGGAAACCGTACCCGAAACCGACAGCTTGTGGCAAGGCGAATGTTTTGTGTTCGACGAGCGCGTCTCCGTCGTGCACGGCCTGGCCACCGGCCACTACGGCCTGTGCCGCGCCTGCCGCGACCCGATCAGCGAAGCCGACATGGCCTCACCGCTGTACGTGCCCGGCGTCAGCTGTCCGGCCTGCCACGACAAGAAAACCGAGGAGCAGAAGCGCGGCTTCATCGAGCGCCAGCGCCAGGTCGACTACGCCAACCGCCGGCGCCAGCCGCACATAGGCGCGAAGCTGCCGTCGTCGGTCGCCGGGGACAGCGAAGGCGCCTGATGGGCGCCTTGCCCGCGCTCCCCGTCCTCTACTCGTTTCGCCGCTGCCCGTACGCGATGCGCGCGCGGCTGGCGCTCAGCGTCAGCGGCCAGGCGCATGAGCTGCGCGAAGTGGTGCTCAGAAACAAACCCGCCGACCTGCTGGCCGCTTCGCCCAAGGGCACGGTGCCGGTGCTGGTGCTTCCCGACGGCGAGGTGATCGCCGAAAGCCTGGACATCATGCGCTGGGCGCTGGCCCGCCACGACCCGGCGCAGTGGCTGTCGCCACCGGGCGCCTCGTCCGACGAAATGGCTGCGTTGATTGCCGGCAACGACGGCGATTTCAAGCGCCATCTGGACCGGTACAAATACCCTAACCGCTACCCGCAAGAGTCTGGCGCATCACCCGCCGACTTTGCCTTGCACCACCGCAGCGAAGCGGCGCACTGGTTGGCGCAGCTCGACATCAGGCTCACCGACGGCTGGCTGCTGGGCACCCAGGCCAGTCTGGCCGACATGGCCATCCTGCCTTTTGTGCGCCAGTTCGCCCACACCGATGCCGACTGGTTCGCCGCGCAGCCGTGGCCGCGCCTGCAGGGCTGGCTGGCGGCCTTTGAAGGCAGCGCGCTGTATGCCGGTGTGATGGCCAAACAGCCGCCCTGGCAGCCCGCGGCCTGAAACGGTCATTACTATCAAATTCATAGCTTGCTGCGCCCAACCCGTATGGGCTACAGGCCATTTTTATGGTTAATCTCCATCATTGCCGCCTCTGCTGTTTGAGGGGTGCAAGCCCGTCGGCGGCCACAAGCCGTCCATAGCGGCGCCTACAATCCTCAGACGCGTATTAAACCGCGTTCACCATACGAATTGAAGAGATGGAACTGCGTCAGCTTCGGTACTTTGTGAGGATTTGCGAACTGCGCAGCATGGGACGTGCGGCGGTTGAGCTCGGCGTCGGCACCTCGGCCCTGAGCCAGCAGATCAGCCGGCTGGAAAGCGAGCTGTCCACCCGCCTGCTGCAACGCATTTCAACCGGTGTGACGCCCACCGCCGCCGGCATGGCCTTTCTCCACCAGGCACAACTGACGCTGCGCCATGCCGATGCAGCGGTTCTGGCCGCGCAGCACGCCCGGCTGTCGGGCCATGTCAGTGTCGGCCTGGCACCGACCACCGCGTCTGTCCTGGGGGTGCCGCTGTTGCAGGCCATGCGCCAGTCCTACCCGGATGTCCGTTTGCACCTGGTGGAGTCGCTGTCAGGCCACCTGGCGACCATGCTTCAGGCACGCCAGCTGGACCTGGCCGTTTTATTCCAGACCAACACCCTGCGCCGCTGGAGCGTCGCGCCCCTGCTCGAGGAAAAGCTGTTCGTGATCGCATCGCCAGCGCTCCCCCAGCGGCCGGTGGGCGCCAAGGTGCGCCTTGCCCAGCTCGCGGGCGTGCCGCTGATCCTTCCGAGTGCCGACCACGGTTTGAGGGCAACGCTGACCGCCGCGTTCGCGCGCACAAGCGTGGAGCCTCTCGTGGTGGCCGAGATCGACGGGCTGGCTTTGCTGATGGACGCGGTGCGCGCGGGTCACGGCGCCACCATCCAGCCCGGTGCGGCGATGGCGCGGCATGCCGGCGATGACTTGCAGCACAGCCAGATCACCGATGCCCACGTGGGGCGCCGCAACCTGCTGGTCAGCCTGTCCGATGACGAGCTGTCACCGGCCGCGCTCGCCACCCGCGTGGTGATGACCGACACCGTGCGCAAGCTGGTGCGGGACGGACTTTGGGCCGGCGCAAGTCTTCTCGATCACTGAACACCTGTTGATCAAACAGGGCTTTCGCCTGAAGGCCGGACTGGCTACAGTCGCAGCACCCCACAAGGAGAGCCATGTGATTGATGTCCTGGTCGTCGGCGGCGGAAATGCCGCGCTGTGCGCCGCCCTCATGGCGCGCGAGGCTGGCGCCAGCGTGCTGCTGCTGGAAGCCGCACCGCGCGACTGGCGCGGCGGAAACTCCAGCCACACCCGCAATTTGCGCTGCATGCACGACGCCCCGCAAGACGTGCTGGTCGAGGCCTACCCTGAAGAGGAATACTGGCAGGACCTGCTCAAGGTCACGGGCGGGCGCACCGATGAACACCTGGCACGCCTGGTGATTCGCGCCTCGTCGAATTGCCGGGACTGGATGCGCAGCCACGGCGTGCATTTCCAGCCACCGCTGTCGGGCGCACTGCATGTCGCACGCACCAACGCCTTCTTCATGGGCGGCGGCAAGGCCCTGGTGAATGCCTATTTCCGCAGCGCCGAGAGGCTGGGCGTGCACATCCGCTACGAGACCCCCGTGGTGTCGCTGGAAATGGACGGCGACCGTTTTGTTGCCGCAACGACTGAACAAGGCGAACGCATAGCAGCGAAGAGTTGTGTGCTGGCCGCCGGCGGCTTCGAATCGAACCGCGAATGGTTGCGCGAAGCCTGGGGCCAAAATGAACGCGGCGAGTGGCCGGCAGACAACTTCCTGATCCGCGGCACCCGCTTCAACCAGGGCGTGTTGCTCAAGCACATGATTGCCGCCGGCGCCGACACCATTGGCGACCCGTCGCAAGGGCACATGGTCGCCATCGACGCGCGGGCCCCGCTGTACGACGGCGGCATCTGCACACGCATCGACTGCGTCTCGCTGGGTGTGGTGGTCAATCGCGACGCGCAACGCTTTTACGACGAGGGCGAGGATTTCTGGCCCAAGCGTTACGCCATCTGGGGCCGGCTGGTGGCGCAGCAGCCGGGACAGATCGGCTACTCCATCATCGACCAGAAGGCCGTGGGTCGCTTCATGCCGCCGGTGTTCACCGGCACCACTGCGGACACACTGCCGGAACTCGCGCAAAAACTGGGGCTGGACGTGGACACCTTCGTACAGACCATCGCCGACTACAACTCGGCCTGCCGCGTCGGCCGCTTTGACCACACCGCGCTCGACGATTGCCACACCGAAGGCCTGGCGCCTGCCAAAACCCACTGGGCGCGCCCCATCGACACGGCGCCGTTCTACGGCTACCCGGTCAAACCGGGCATCACCTTCACCTACCTCGGGCTCAAGGTGGACGACACGACGGCGGTGCGTTTTGGGGGACGGCCCAGTCCCAACCTGTTCGTCGCCGGGGAAATGATGGCCGGCAATGTGCTCGGCCAGGGCTACACCGCAGGCGTCGGCATGAGCATTGGCACGGCTTTCGGCCGTATCGCAGGAACCCGCGCTGCCATGGCGGCAGCAACAGCGAAAACGGACCACCATGCAACAACTTGAATCCCTGACCCGCGAAGCGGTGTCACTGGCTGGCGGCGCCCGCGTGATTCCCATCCTCACTGCCAAAGAGGCCGAGGTCGGCCGGCAGATGCAGATCTGCAACTCCTGTCGCTACTGCGAGGGCTTTTGCGCCGTGTTTCCGGCCATGACGCGCCGGATGGAATTCGGCAAGGCCGACATCCACTTCCTGGCCAACCTGTGCCACAACTGCGGCGCCTGCCTGCACGCCTGCCAATATGCGCCGCCGCATGAGTTTGCGGTCAATGTGCCCAAGGCCATGGCCGAAGTGCGCGGCCAGACCTATGTCGACTATGCCTGGCCGCCGGCGCTGGGCAAGCTTTACCAGCGCAACGGCCTGACCCTGTCGGTGGCGCTGGCTGCGGGCCTGGCGCTGTTCCTGATCCTGGCCGTCGCGATGAAAGGCGGCCTCTGGAATACCGGGCTTGGCGGCAATTTCTACAAGCTGTTTCCCCACAACCTGCTGGTGAGCCTGTTCGCGCCCGTTTTCCTTTTTTCTGCATTTGCCCTGGCGATGGGCGTCAGGCGTTTCTGGCGGGACGTCACGCCGGCCACCAGCGGCGCGCCGCTGAACGGCCCGGCGGCCGCCGAAGCCGCGGATGCGGTGTTGCGCCTGAAGTACCTCGGCGGTGGACACGGTGAAGGCTGCAACAACGAAGACGATGCCTACTCGCTGTCGCGCCGGCGCTGCCACCACCTGACGTTTTATGGCTTCATGCTGTGTTTTGCGGCCACCAGCGTGGCCACGCTTTACCACTATGTGTTTGGCTGGGTCGCGCCCTACGAGTTGCCCAGCCTGCCCAAACTTCTGGGTGTGGTCGGCGGCATCAGCCTGATGATCGGCACGGCCGGCTTGTGGCGCCTGAACCGCAAGCGCCACCCCCTGCACGGCGACCTGGCGCAAAAACCGATGGACCTGGGCTTCATTGCCCTGCTGTTTCTCACCAGTTTGAGCGGCCTGGCCCTCTGGCTGGGGCGGGGCACGCCGGCGCTGGCCGTGCTGCTGTGCCTGCACTTGGGGGCGGTGATGGCCCTGTTTGCCACGCTGCCTTACGGCAAATTTGCGCACGGTATTTTCCGCACCGCGTCGCTGCTGCGTCATGCCATTGAAAAGCGGAAACCCAATCCGGTTGGCCTAGGCGCCGACTGAGTCACTCAACACCCACCAAGGAACCCATGATGAACACATTCCCTCTGCGCCGCGCTGTGGCGCTGGCCGTCCTCCCCTTGCTGCTGGCCAGCCAGGGCCACGCCCAGGATTTTCCGCCGAAAAAACCAGTCACCCTGGTGGTTGGCTTTGCAGCAGGTGGAGCCGCCGATGCGGCCGCGCGCCTGATCGCCAAGAAGCTGGGTGAAAACATCGGCCAGACGGTGGTGGTCGACAACCGCGGCGGTGCCGGCGGCAACATCGCGCACCAGCAGGTGGCCACCGGGGCTGCCGATGGCTCCGTGTTGCTGTTTGGCTCCATTGGCCCACTCACCATCGCCCCGCACGTGATGAAGGTGAACTACGACCCGTTCAAGGATCTGGCTGCGGTGTCCGGCGGTGTCAACTTCCCCAACGTGCTGGTTGTGCACAAAGCCCTGGGCGTCAAAAATCTGGCCGAGTTTGTGGCACTGTCGAAGAAAAAACCAGGTAGCGTGGACTTTGCTTCCACGGGCGCGGGTTCTGCATCCCATCTGGCCGGTGAGCTGTTCAACCAGCGCGCCGGCATCGAGATGGTGCATGTGCCTTACAAAGGCGGCGCCCCTGCCCTGCAGGACTTGCTGGGCGAGCGGATTGCCTCCTACTTTTCAGCGCCGCCTACCGCTTTGCCGCATGTGGAATCCGGCAAGCTCGTTCCGCTGGCGACCACCGGTTTGACGCGGCCGGCGTACATGCCCAACATCCCGACCGTGGCCGAAGCGGGTTACCCCGGCTTCGAGGCGCTGAACTGGTACGCCTTCGTCGCATCGTCGAAGACGCCTGTGGCCTTGCTCGATCGCTGGAACACGGAGATTGTGAAGGTGCTCAACGATCCCGGCGTCAAGGAGGCGCTCAACAAGCACGGACTCACGCCGCAACCCACAACGCGCGCCGAGCTGACGACCTTCATGAAAAAGGAAGACGCCAAGTGGAGTGCCATCGTCCGCGAACGCAAGATCACGGCCAACTGACAGCTGGATTCCGGGGCCTCTGCGCAGCAAGTCCGCGAGGACATGCGGGAAGCCCGGGTCTTGCCTGGGTCTTCAGGCGCTTATGACATGAAATCAACCTTTAGCCCACACCAGCTGGGCGCCAGCAGCTATCAAATATATAGCTGATCGGGGCATCTTCAGCCGAAAGGTCAAACCTCCGGCGCCACCATCTCCGCATACTCGTACAGCGCCCCCAGCACCTCTTGTCCGCGCTCGTCCGCCGTCTCCGACAGCACATCAAGCGCGGCCAGAAACGCATCCACATTGCGCGCCCCGCCCTCACCTTCGAGCAGCCGTGCGGCGCGGTGCGCCTCCCAGCGCTCGGCATCTTCCGGCGAGAGTGTCGCCTCGAAATTGCGCGCGCGGTAGCGAAACACCAGCTCTTCGAGCCTGTCGTCGTCGAAGCCGGTGCGGCTGTGCGCGAGTTCAGCCGGCGGCAAGGCGCGCAGCTGGTTCAGGCGGCGCCTGTCGTCGTTGTTGATGAAGCCGCCGTACAGGTCTTCGTCCACGTCGGGAATGCCCTCTTTGGGCCGCGCAAAGACTTCGGGCCAGATCGCGCTCATGTCGGGCAGGCCGGCGGCTTTTTCGGCGTGGCGCAGGGCGGCTTCGAGGTCCACCCCCCACTTGGCCGCCATCTCCGGGCTCAGGGTGGCCAGTTTGCGCACCACCATGGGCGACTTGTTCAGATGTACCGACTTGATCGGCAGGCGCAGCACGCCTTCGGGCAGGTCGGCGCTTTTGCTGAACAGACGCTGGCGCAGGGTTGCCACGTCGAGCAGCGGCAGTTCGCCGGGGTCCTGCGCCAGGTCCCAGGCCAGCAGCTCGTTTTTGTTCGAGGGGTGCATGGCCAGCGGCCACATGACGGCCAGGCAACCGCGCTCGGGCGGGAACATGCCCGACACATGCAGAAACGGCTGCGCCGTTTGCGGGCTGGTGGGAAGGCCGAGTTCGGCGGCCACGCGGTCTTTCTTGTGCAGCCCCAGGCAGAAGTCGAACAGCTTGGGCTGGGCCGCGCGGATCAGGCGGGCCAACGCAATCGTGGCGCGCACATCGGACAAGGCGTCGTGCGCCGCTTCGTGCAGCAAACCGTTGGCGCGCGCCAGGTCTTCGAGCTTGAAGCTGGGGCGCAGCGCGCCGGCTTCACCGGGCCTGCGTTCATCGGGCTTCATCGGCCATTGAATGCCTTCGGGTCGCAAGGCGTAGGCCATGCGCACCACGTCGAGCAGGTCCCAGCGGCCGCAGCCGTTTTGCCACTCGCGCGCGTAGGGGTCGATCAGGTTGCGCCAGAACAGGTGGCGCGTGACCTCGTCGTCGAAACGGATGGTGTTGTAGCCCACGCCAATGGTGCCGGGCTCGGCCAGCACGGCTTCGATGCGCCCGGCAAACTCATGCTCGGGCAGGCCGCGCTCCAGGCACAGCTGCGGCGTGATGCCGGTGAGCAGGCAGGAGGACGGGTCGGGCAGGTAGTCACGCGCCGGCTGGCAGTAAATCATCAGCGGCTCGCCGATTTCGTTGAGCTCGGCGTCGGTGCGTATGCCGGCAAACTGAGCCGGCCGGTCGCGGCGGGTGTTCAGGCCGAAGGTTTCGTAGTCGTGCCAGAGGAAGGTGTGCGTCGCCATCGGTGGGGGCCTGTCAGCCAAGGTTATGAGTGAAAAGTGCTTCCAGCCCTTACCAGACGGGCGCAAGAAGCTATGGTTTCAGGAGCATTTCAAGCAGCCAAAGAAAAAGGCCGGCAGCGTGATGCTACCGGCCTTTTGGGCTCTTTCAGGCTCCTTCGGACCGCAACGCCATTTTGCGGCGGCCCCGGGGCACCGCGTCAGTCGGCGGTGGCCTCTTCCGGCTCGGGCTTGGCCTTGCCTTCCTTCTTCGGCAGCGGCTGGATGTCGAGCACGACCTCGCCGTTTTCCACGCCTTTTTCGTCGGTGGTCACCTTCATGTCCACCGTCAGGCGCCCGCCGTCGACCAAGCGGCCGAACAGCAGTTCGTCGGCCAGGGCGCGACGGATCGTGTCCTGGATCAGGCGCTGCATCGGGCGTGCGCCCATCAGCGGATCGAAGCCCTTCTTGGCCAGGTACTTGCGCAGCGTGTCGGTAAACGTCACGTCGACCTTCTTCTCGGCCAGTTGCGTCTCGAGCTGCAGCAGGAACTTGTCGACCACGCGCAGGATGACGGTCTCGTCGAGCGCCTTGAAGCTCACCACCGCGTCGAGGCGGTTGCGGAACTCGGGCGTGAACAGACGCTTGATGTCGGCCATCTCGTCGCCCGCCTCGCGCGGGTTGGTGAAACCGATCGTCGCCTTGTTCATGGTCTCGGCGCCGGCATTGGTCGTCATGACGATGATCACATTGCGGAAATCGGCCTTGCGCCCGTTGTTGTCCGTCAGCGTGCCGTGGTCCATGA